>ENA-OWPP01001702-OWPP01001702.1-human-gut-metagenome-genome-assembly--contig:-NODE-1702-length-17414-cov-3.673887_pt1 | contig 17414 bp, 13 predicted proteins | sample MGYA00248265_ERZ651848 | MGnify/ENA primary metagenome ERZ651848 (study PRJEB26924, sample SAMEA4378233) | human gut metagenome | biome: human gut; feature: human-associated habitat; material: faeces...
GCGTTCAATTTTGTTGGCTTGTAAAATAATCATGTCCCTATTTTACTATCTTTTTACGGATTAAACAAGGGAAGACGAAGCATCAAAAAAATCCCGAGCCCCTTGAGGCCCAGAACTTTTAGCAAGTATTTTAAAACTCATTATTCCTTGTATAATTGCCGGACTGCTTCTACATCTGAATCCTGGATACTGTAAAAAGAGCCAGCTGGTTGCATGACCGATTCTCCATCTGTGTGGTCCAACCCAATCGCATGGCCTAGCTCATGCTCAGCTGTATTGACAATCCGATCATAACTATAGTTATAGACATAATTTAACAGATAATGGCGATTGAGGCGAACTGTGATGTGGGTGAACCGATTGGTTAAGAGGTTAGTTTGAGAGGCAGTTTCTCCTGCTGCAGAAACGGATGCGTTGTCCATTTCGGTCAAGACCACATTGGCCTCTTTTTCATTTGTGACCAATTTAAAGGTAAAGGCGCCTGTTTGATTCCAAGCCTCAATAGCATCCCGATATGCTTTTATAAAGGTTTGACTAATATTGGGATCTAGATAAACCGTAGCCTCAGCCTTTTCCCAGCGAGCACCGCTATGTTCATGATTGTCCGTCTGGGTTGTTGGTGAACTAGGCGCCATTCCAAAACGCGACGCAAAGCCCTGATCGCCAAATAAATTTCCAACCTGATAGACCACTTTTTGCGCAGCTCGTCCAACCCCATCCATACCAGAACTAGGAGAATCTGTGAAATAGATAATCCCCACTAAAATTAGAAAACTGATCGCAATTGTCCAGAAAAATCCCCAAAAGAGACTCCAAGCCATGCGAAGGCTTCCTCTGACAAATTGAAAAATGGTTCTCATACATTCTCCTTTCTCTTAAAGAAGGTATGCAATTGTAACACCTCATGCTTAAAAAAAGCTTAAGCAAATCCACTTTCCAGCTTATTGATGGATGGTTACTTTTCCTGTCTGGTAATCCAGGCTCATTCCACTTTGAACATTGGGAACAAAGACATTGAACTCAAGAGTCCCGTCACTCGATTTGGCTTCGATCTGAGAACCTAAAGGAATCAGATCTTCCGGCTGATTGTAGATCAAAGTGACCCGATAGCGGACCCGCTTGTTCTTATCTAGGGCTTTTCGAACCAGGGTCTCATAGTAGTTTTGACCAGTGGAATGAGGATCATTGGCTTGATTAGACCAAGCTGTTTGCACGGCGATATTTTTGGGATTGCTAGTAGAGGCGTCAAAGCCTTTGAGATTGCCGATCAAGGCGTAGCCCAATAGATGACCTCTATCCACAGCATGGTCGTACTCTCCTGACAGATTATGAACCTGATGCCAACCTGCAGGTTTCCAATCGGTTAGGCCACTTCCTGTTGCATCGCGATCTCTGTACTGACGAGTCGCCTTAGTCATGATGGCATTGGCAACTGTCGGTACGGTCTTTCCATTGACTTCTTTTGTCTTGTTATCCGCATAGGGTTGACTAGCCACACTGGCATCCAGATCTGTTCGATTTCCCTTAACTACAAATGCTCCAGCACCATTCCATTCCAAGTCATTTCCTAATTGTGAACGGGCAGATTTCGTTAATACAGAGCTAGCTAACTCTTTACTAGGTGTTTCTTGTTGGCTACTAGTCACCACCGAAACAACCTGATCCGTCGCTTCTTTCACCGTCGGTTGATTAAAATAATAGCCCCCGATAGCTAGGGCCGTTGCGACCACAAAGCCCGCTAGGGTTTGTTTGGTTCGTTTGCTTACTGTTTGTTTTGCCATATCTCTCTCCAAAAAAGAGCAGCGCTAGATGGGTCTTTGACTCGATTCGCTGCTCTCCTTTTTTAATAATTTTATTTAACTCTTATTTGCCTGTGAGCTTTCCAATGATCTCTGACCAGGTATCTGGAGAGAGAATGGACCATGGATTTTTTCCATCTCCAATCACCCCATAGCCAATGACCAAACCAACTGCAAAAATGATGATTCCGATCACAGCTAACAGAAGGACAATTCCTAGCTGTTTGCCTACATAGCGAAGATTAGTTTTCATCGTCTGCTTCCTCTACACGTTTCACGTCTGCACCTAGTGCCACCAATTTTTCATGGAATTGGTAATAGCCGCGGTCTAAGTGACTTAATTTGCTGACTTTTGTTTCTCCTTCTGCCACTAATCCCATCAAGACAAGCGTTGCACTCGCACGTAAATCGGTCGACATGACCTCAGCACCCTGGAAGCTTTCGCCTCCTACGATGCGAGCTGTATCTCGCATAATGTCTGAATGAACCCCCATCCGACGCATTTCTTCCAAATGTTGGAAACGATTCTCAAAGACGGTTTCAATCATGGTAGACTCACCTTTAGCCATAGCCATCAAGGCTGTGAATTGAGCCTGCATATCGGTTGGAAATCCTGGGTAGGGAAGAGTTTTAACGGTCACTGGACGGAGCTTACTGATATCCGATTGAATGCGAATCCCATTTTCTTCTTCGGTTACCGTCACACCCATCTCCTGCATCTTAGACAGAAGAGGACGGTTGTGTTCCCAAATGGCATCTTCGATTAAGACGTCTCCACCAGTCATGGCTGCCCCAATCATAAAGGTTCCAGCTTCGATGCGGTCTTGCACAACATTGTGGTTTGCACCGTGCAAGCTCTCCACACCAACAATGGTCAAGGTCTCAGTTCCTGCTCCCTTGACGTTAGCCCCCATTTTATTGAGCAAGAGAGCTAGGTCAACAATTTCAGGTTCTCGAGCTGCATTTTCAATCACGGTGACTCCATCTGCCAAGGTTGCGGCCATCATAATATTTTGTGTCGCCCCTACTGATGGGAAGTCCATATAGATGTGTCCTCCCTTGAGACGATCTACTTTTGCTTCAATATAGCCGGCTGTTTGGGTAATTTCAGCTCCCATAGCTTCCAGACCTTTCAGGTGGAGGTCAATCGGACGACTACCGATCGTACAGCCTCCAGGCATGGAAACTTTGGCATGGCCATTGCGTGCCAAGACAGGACCCAAGACAACGATAGAAGCCCGCATCTTACTCACATATTTATAAGGCGCTTCTTCAGACAATTTCTCTCGTGCATCTACGACAACTGTATTTTCTTCTTCATTGAAGGTCACTTGTGCATTCAACCCACGAACAACATTGTTCATTGTAAAGACATCTGATAAAACAGGTACATTTTTCAAGGTTGTCACGCCCTCGCTTGCTAGAACTGTTGCAGCAAGAAGAGGAAGGACAGCATTTTTTGCTCCTTCGATTTTGACGGTTCCAACCAGACGATTATGACCACCATTAACGATTATTTTTTCCATACGGGATTGTTCTCCAATTTCTTAAAGTCACGCTTTCTATCATACCATATTTTTTATAAAATGTGGCTAGAATTGGCCAATAAAAATCTGCCGACTCACCTCATAGACACTGATAAAAAATGAGCTCGCTAGATAGCCTATTCCAACGCTGATCATCAAGATCAAAAAACGGATTTTAACCGCATTTTCAGCACTTACTTTTAAAAACTTTTCCCATTGAACCAGGTTCATCAATAGGTAATAGGCAAAAAAGATAAACAATAGATGGCTTGAAAGATTAAAAATCATTTGAATCATACAGCTATTATACCATATTTGGTCCGTACTTTCTTCTTTTGATTCTCTTCCAACAAAAATAAGGTGAGGACAAAACCTCCACCTTATTTTGAATATCTTATAAACGATTTCCGACATTAATCCGGTTAATGGCGCGTTGAAGAGCAATTTTAGCACGACGTTCCATATCAACCGAATGCTGATCTTTGGCTTCTTCAAGGGCCTTTTCCGCACGCAATTTTGCACGCTCAGCCCGGCTAATATCAATGTCTCGGGCGCGTTCAGCTGAATCCGCTACAATGGTAATGACATTATCCACTATTTCGATAAACCCACCATTGACTGCAATCCAATCAATATGTTTGTCATCGTCGACACGACGAACCTTTACTTGGTCTACAGCCAAAACCGCAATGGTATTGATATGATGAGGTAAAATCCCTAATTCACCATCAATTGTCTTGACAGATACAAATGCGGCATGATGATCATAAACCAGTCCATCCGGTGTAACGATTTGGACGTTCATTTGACTCATCTTTCACCTCTTCTTAGAATCCCATTTTTTCAGCTTTGGCAATCACATCTTCGATCGATCCAACACCACGGAAGGCATCTTCAGGAAGATGGTCATATTTTCCGTCCAAGATTTCTTTAAAACCACGAACAGTTTCTGCAACAGGTACGTATGAACCAGGTTGACCGGTAAATTGTTCGGCCACGTTGAAGTTTTGTGACAAGAAGAATTGGATCCGGCGAGCACGAGCAACCAAGGTCTTTTCTTCGTCAGACAATTCATCCATCCCCAAGATCGCAATGATATCTTGCAATTCATGGTAACGTTGAAGGACGCGTTTGACTTCAGAAGCTACTGCATAGTGTTCTTCTCCTACGATTTCTGGAGAAAGGGCACGTGAACTTGATGCCAATGGATCCACCGCAGGGTAGATCCCCAGTTGTACCAATTTACGTTCCAAGTTGGTAGTTGAATCCAAGTGGGCAAAAGCGGTTGCTGGCGCTGGGTCTGTATAGTCATCGGCTGGCACATAGATGGCTTGGATGGATGTAACAGAACCTTTCTTGGTTGACGTAATCCGTTCTTGCAATTGCCCCATTTCAGTTGCCAAAGTAGGTTGGTAACCAACGGCTGATGGCATCCGTCCCAAAAGGGCTGATACTTCAGATCCGGCTTGGGTGAAACGGAAGATATTGTCGATAAACAAGAGAACGTCCTGACCTTCTACATCACGGAAGTATTCCGCAATGGTCAAACCAGTCAAAGCAACACGCATCCGTGCTCCAGGTGGTTCGTTCATTTGTCCAAAGACCATGGCTGTTTTCTCAATAACGCCAGATTCTTTCATTTCCCAGTAAAGGTCATTCCCTTCACGTGTCCGTTCCCCAACACCGGTAAATACAGAAATCCCACCGTGTTCTTGGGCAATATTATGGATTAATTCTTGAATCAAGACGGTCTTCCCAACTCCGGCACCACCGAAGAGTCCGACCTTCCCACCTTTCAAATAAGGGGCTAAGAGGTCAATGACCTTGATCCCTGTTTCAAGAATTTCTTCTGAAGTAGAGAGCTCGTCAAAGGATGGAGCTTTTTTGTGGATGGAGTCACGAGGAGCATCCTCAGCAAAAGGTTGATCCAAGTCAATGGTATCTCCAAGAACATTGAAGACACGTCCCAAGGTTTCTTTTCCGACAGGAACAGAGATTGGACGACCTGTGTCCAAGACTTCCATTCCACGTGTTAATCCATCGGTTGATTCCATGGCGATAGTCCGTACGACCCCATCACCAAGTTCCAAAGCTACTTCAAGAACGACTTTTGATTTTTGTTGGTCATTTTTATAGACTACAAGCGCATTATTGATCTCAGGAAGTTTATCTCCAACAGAAAAGGCAACGTCTACGACGGGACCTACGACCTGAGAAATTTTGCCTAAACTCATGTCATTCTCCTATTCTAAGTAATTTCTACTGCTCAAAAGTTCTCTTTCGAGCATCTGTTTTTGTATATAAAATTGTATCCGACAACTATTCAAGGGCGCTAGCACCAGCAACGATTTCGGTAATTTCTTGTGTAATCGCTGCTTGACGAGCACGGTTGTATTGAATCGTTAATTCATCAATGACTTTCTTGGCATTGTCTGTTGCAGTTTGCATGGCCATCATCCCAGCAGCATTTTCAGCTGTTTTAGCATCAATAATGGCACCATAGATCATGCTTTCAGCAAATTGAGGAAGCAATTGATCCAAAATGGCATCTCGACTAGATTCCAATTCTAGATTCAATACATAGTCCTCATCCGCTTCATTGGGGTCCAAATCAATAATTGGAAGCATTTGTTCCACCCGCATTTGACTCGTCAAACTGTTGACGTGGTGGTTGTAACAGACGTACAACTCATCAAACAAGCCTTCCTGATACATTTGGACTGTTTTCGAAATGATCGTACGAACTTCCTTAAAGCTAGGTTGATCAGGCAAACCACGCAATTCATAAACCGGCTGAATCCCACGGGCACGGAAGAAATCCGCCCCGACACTTCCAATACAGATCACTTCAAAGTCATCTCCAGTTGGATGGTATTCTGCCTTCATTTCCATCATGGTTTTAAGGATGGAGGCATTGTAGCCTCCGACCAAACCACGATCGGACGTAATCACGATATAAGCTGTCTTTTTTACCGGCCGACTCACCAACATGGGATGGGACTTAGCATTTTCTGTTTCATGTCCATGGAGCAAGTCTGTTAATAACTTACGTACCTTAGCGGCATAAACCTGAAAATCCTTGGCTGCTTGCTCCGATTTTCCGAGTTTAGCAGCAGACACCATCTGCATGGCATTGGTAATTTGACTGGTATTTTTAGTGGATGCAATTTTATTCTTTATATCATTTAATGAAACTGCCATCTTCCACTCCTATTTCTATTTGAAATTTGACTGGTTGACAAATTCTGTAAGGGCTGCATCCAGTTCTTCTTCTGCTGGAAGATCATGTGTTGAACGAATCGTCTCAAAGATTTGATTATAATGTGCTTCAAAGTAATCAAACAACTCTTCTTGGAAACGAAGAATGTCGTCTACTGGAACACTATCTAAGAAACCATGAGTCAAGGCGTACAAGATCACAACTTGTTTTTCAACCGTCAGTGGTTCATGAACAGGTTGTTTCAATACTTCAACCGTTCGGCGACCACGGTTCAATTTAGCTTGAGTGGCCGCATCCAAATCACTACCAAATTTCGTGAAGGCTTCTAACTCACGGTATGAAGCGAGGTCGATACGAAGGGTACCAGCAACCTTCTTCATGGCCTTGATTTGAGCAGATCCACCTACCCGAGATACAGAAGAACCTGCATCAATGGCTGGACGAATACCAGCATTGAACAAACTATCTTGCAAGAAGATTTGTCCGTCTGTGATCGAAATCACGTTGGTTGCGATATAAGCAGAAATATCTCCTGCTTGGGTTTCAATAATTGGAAGGGCTGTAATAGAGCCACCACCCAATTCATCTGAAACTTTAGCTGAACGTTCCAACAAACGGCTGTGAAGATAGAAGACATCCCCTGGGAAGGCTTCACGTCCTGGTGGACGACGAAGAAGAAGGGACAATTCACGGTAAGCTACGGCTTGTTTTGACAAATCATCATAGACGATCAAAACATGTTTACCGTTATACATGAACTCTTCAGCCATGGCAACCCCGGCATAAGGTGCCAAGTAGAGCAATGGAGACGGTTGTGAGGCAGATGCCGTCACGACAATCGTATAATCCATGGCTCCGTATTTACGAAGAGTTTCTACTTGCGTACGAACTGTTGATTCTTTTTGACCAATCGCCACGTAGATACAGATCATGTCTTGACCCTTTTGGTTCAAGATGGTATCAATGGCAATCGAAGTTTTCCCTGTTTGACGGTCCCCGATAATCAATTCCCGTTGGCCTCGTCCAATTGGAACGAGGGCATCAATGGCTTTCAAACCTGTTTGGAGTGGTTCTGAGACAGATTTCCGTTGCATAACACCAGGAGCTGGTGTTTCGACTGGACGGAATTTATCTGTCACAATCTCACCCAAACCATCTACTGGTTGGCCAAGTGGGTTGACAACCCGACCAATCAAGGCATCCCCTGCAGGGACTTCCATGATTTTACCCGTACGACGGACAGAATCCCCTTCACGAATATCTGTAAAATCACCCAAAATGATGATCCCGACATCCGTTGTCTCTAAGTTTTGGGCCATCCCGTATGAGCCATTTTCAAAGATCAACAACTCACCACTCATGGCATTTTCAAGACCATGAGCACGGGCAATCCCGTCACCAATGTAGGTTACAACACCTGTCTCAGTGACGTCAAAGTTTGGCTTGAAATTTTCAATTTGTTGCTTAATTAAAGCGCTGATTTCTTGTGCGTTAATCGCCAAAATTCACACCACTTTCTATTTCAATTTAGATTTTATAACTTGCAATTGGTGTTTGAGACTGGTATCCAACGTTTTATGATTGGCTGTCACGACAAAGCCACCAATTAAATCTGGATCGATCTTTTGTTGGATCGAGCGAACTTGAATCCCAAATTTTCTTTCGATAATGGGGATTAGCTTTTGCTCTTGAACAGGATCCAAACCAGCAACCGTCGTAACAGTGACGACAAAAGCGTTGCTCAACAGTTGAATCTGATCCAAACAAATCGTTACAATGTCATAAAATAAGGCTTCACGATGATTGAGAATAACCACTTCAATCAAATGGTCGAGTAATTGTGAATCCGAGGGTTGAAAAAGTCTTAGACTTTTTGCTTTCTCTTCATCCTCTACACCGATATGAGCTAAGAAGTTAGCAAGTCCAGTCTCTTCAAAAATACCCTTGATTTGAGTCAATTTTTCAAAGACTAGGTCTTGTTCTCCTTTTTCAAAGACCAATTGAACAAAAGGCTGGGTATATTTCTCAATCACCATCAGTTGCTTTTTGTCCATTAGGCTTCTCCTAATTCATCAAGATAGCGATCGATCAGTTGGCGTTGACCTTCAGCATCCAGCTGTTGGCTCAACAATTTGCTGGCAAGATTGACAGTGAGATCTGCCACATCGCCTTTGATACTGTTCAATGCTTCTTCTTTGTTGTGCGCAATTTCTTGTTGCGCTTTTTCTTTCAAACGTACAGCTTCTTGAGTGGCTTCTGAAAGGATTTGCGATTTGTTCTTTTCCGCAGTTTCCTTTGCATTTTCGACGATAGACGCAGCTTCTTTGCGGCTACCTGCCAACTCTTCTTCACGTTTACTTGCCAGTTCCTCAGCTTTTTGACGAGCTGATTCTGCTCCATCAATATCATCTGTAATCTTTTTGGCACGCGCTTCTAAAATTCCATTGATATTGTTCCATGCAAATTTCTTTATTAAAAAGATTAATAATAGGAAGGAACCAGCAATGAGAATAAAGTTACCAATAATTTCACTCATTGATACATGCATTCTTCTACTCCTCCTCTACTTACTCTTCGCCATTAATTTTCTTACCAATATAAATTGATGACAACATGGTAAACACATAGGCTTGGATACATGAAATGAAAATTGAAAATGCAGTCCATGCCATGCTACCAATAAAGGCAAATGGATACCAATAGAAAGCTTGGTGTGATAAGTTCACGAGCAAGCTTGCTAATACCTCACCCGCAAAGATATTTCCGAAGATCCGAAGTGCCAAGGAGGCAAAGTTCGTTAATTCTTCCAAAATATTCATGGGGGTCATAAATCCGGGTGTCACAAAAGCCTTTAAATATTCCTTCACACCACGTCGGCGAATTCCTTCTACATGGGCGATTAAGGTGATCAAAAATGAAAAGGCAAAGTCATAACCCAGGTTAGCGGTTGGTGATGTCCACAAATTGTAACCATTGGTCGTTTCGATTTTAGCCATCAATCCAATGTTATTGGCTACTAAAAGAAAGAGGAAAAGAACAAACAAGAACAAGGAATAGTCCTTTATGTAATGTTCCCCAATATTTCCTTTTGTAAAGCCTACGACAAAGTCATATGCGTATTCCAGCACATTTTGTTTGCCTTTTGGTCGGATCGACATTTTTCGACTGGCCCAATAAATGAAGCCAAAAACGGCGAAAACAGAAATCAGGGTCATAGCAAGTAGGGTCAAATTAAAAGATACAGGTCCAAGAGTAATCGTTGGATTGATACTTTCTTCCAAGGTTTGACACCTCCTTTTCTAAAATAGAAGCGTCTATTTGATAATAAAGGCCATAACCAAGGTTACGAAGAAAGTACCTTCGACAAAGGCAACACCAAGAATCAAGAGGCTACGCAATTGACCGATAATTTCTGGTTGACGAGACGCAGATTTCAATAAGCTACTCATCATCAAACCTTCTGCCAGTGATACACCAAAACAGGCTAAACAAAGACCTAAAAATGTTAAATTCATGATGAATTCTCCTTTTATAAATTTTACCTCCTTAGTTTACTCCTAAAAGATATAATAGTCAAATATTTCCTAGAAAAGAAAGCGTTTTTGTTAAATTACGTTATTTTTTAATATGATAAATTTTCCGATCTACGATTGATTCCTTTTAATTTTTAGATACTTTGTCCACCTCTATTCATTTTTTCTTCTAAAAAACTCTCACCTGCTCAGCAGATGAGAGAATTCGATTATTTAAAGATAGACGTTTTAAAACTATCTGTTTGTTGCAGCAATTTCTTAAAGATTTTTTCTTTCAGTGCAACCGTATTGTCAAATTTGACAGAACCGTTACTTAGAGTAGCCTTATCTTTATCCACTGCTTCAGCAAATGCACGTTTCAAGTCTTCATAGCTATTGTAGATTTTACCATCGATGTCAATAGCTTGAATTCCATTTTTGGCACTGGTCACAACTTCATTGAAGTAAGCTTTCTTCCAATCTTCAAGGGTACTGAATCTTCCATCAGAAATCTTCTGAATGACGAAGTCATCTCCTAGAGTGGCAAGTCCAGCTTGTTTGGACTCTTGTTTATACTTGTTCGAAGCATAACCCAGGAATCCTTTTTCATAGCCATAATAGCCCCAAATCCTGAAAGTATTGTGTTTGAAGGACATCGCTCCAGGAGCCCCTTCACTGGTGTTCCCACCATAGATCCCTGTCATCATCGGCACAGTCACATAGGCTGAACCAAAGTCAGATGGATTATAGACACCATTTCCAGGACCACGGTTGGTCATGAAATTATTGGTGATGAGGTCATCTACTGTATGTAAAGCAATCGCTTTTTCCTCATCACTCAAAGGCCGAACCTTATCGAATTGATTCTTGGTGTTAGCTCCTCGGTATTGTTTATCCACCTTCTTGAACCAAGCATTGTTTAAGTCCTTACTATGTTTGTCCAATACAGCTTCTCCTTCTAGGTAATCTAGAAGCATGAGCGTATCGTTATAACCTTTCATGTAGCGATCAATCTCATCACGTGATTGAAGATCGTTTGGATTGGTATTGTACCATTGATTGCCATCGTTAGGACGTTCATAGGCCATGTTGAGACCTAAAGCTTTGTATTCCCCATTTGGATTGGATACAGATGGTGTTTGGAGCATTCCTTGGGCAAAGGCTTCAATATCTGTTCCTTCGCGGTGTCTCCACCCACCTAAGTAAACCATACGGTCATTGACGTGCGTCGTTTCGTGGGTAAAGGCAGACACCCCAAAGTCACTGACCATATCGGTCACCATGAAGAAGACAGAGTCGTCTTTATATGGATTTCCGTAAATTCGAGCTACAGCCCCCATGCGCCAATCTGTCGCATGGTAACGATCGGTAGGGCCGTACAATTCACGGATTGGAGCGACATCTTTGCCACTGTTGGTATGTCCATAACGATCTGTGCTAATGCCTTTATAGTTTTGGTTATCGAGAACAGGGGTCGGAACCATATTATTGCTCTTCAGGAGCTGATTGCGAACCTTATCCGTTGCGAGACGCGACCAGAAATCTAGGTAATTTTGTTGCCCTTTTGCGACCTTATCAATTTCCGCCTTGAAGGCATTTCGTTCCGCTTCCGTATTCTTACCATATTTCTCGAAGGAACTATAAGCCATTGTATTGTAGGTTGAAATCAAGAACATATGGGCATCTTTTAAGTTCAAGAGTGGCAAGATCATTTTACCATGCACATCGTTATTTAAGCCTTCATAAGCTCTGTGTTTAGCAGATGCAAAGGCTGAATTGGTCGTCTCAGGCTCTACAATATAGACATTGTCTTTGGTTGCTTTGATAAACCAATCATTCAAGTCTGTATCACTTGTAAAGAGCTCCATATTGTACTTCAGGAAGTCATTAAGATTTCCAGAAAGAGTCGATTTAGCCACGACTTCTCGGAAAGCATCGTGGGTACGAGTCCCTTTGATATAGTCTTCTTTTGACCCGATTTCAATCAAGCGGTCTAAGACATCAACATTCTTACCATAGAAGTCTGGCTTGAACAACACGAGCTGTTTGAGATGGACATCATCGAATTTCACTCCGTAATAACGGTTAAGATAAGAGAGACCCAAAAGAACTGCCGCCTTATTATCTTCAATTTTCTTGATGAGCGCCCGTTTGGCAGCCTCATCCGTGTTCAATTGATGGTCTTGGTTTTCAACCAACTGTTTCACAAAGTGGGTCAAATTATCCTTCACCTCTTTGAAGGTTTCTTCCAGATAGAGGTTCTTAATGGCATTGACTTTGTTAGGTCCTGTTCTACCAAGGTGCGTGTAGATTGGATCAGATTGCAATTCGACTGAACTTAGTTTTCCTACGATCGCATGAATGAGATCGCTCCGGTCCTTGTCCACCATATTTGGCGTGTAGACCACTTCACCGAGCCCCGCTACACTGTACTCTTTGACTTGTTTAACTTTAGAGTCTTTCGGTGCAATGCTAAAGATATCTTTTGTCTTATCCGCATAATGGATCAGAATGTGATCAGCATCAGCTAGTTCCGTGACAAAATCATTGCCCTTCATAGCTGTTACAGACAAGACTTCCTTGGTCAAGAGAGGACTCGTTGCAACCAGTTTATTCCCTTGGTCGACAATCCAATCTTTGTTGTAGAATGGTTGCAATTTAGTAATATTGCGGTAAGCTAGCTCACGAGTCGCATCGTAACCCGTGATGGCCTTGTATTGATCGTCTTTGTTAACAAGGTGATTGAGCGTATCTTCAATCGGTTTGCTGCTGGTAAATTTATCAGCAGTGATTCCCATTGCTTCGATTTTCTGCTCAGCTTCTGCCAGCGAGATGCTTGGGATTTTACGGGAGTTGTTAAAGGTTTTCTTCCCTTCACTCACGCCTTCCACACTGTAATTGCGCTTGGTTCTTGAATAGGTGAAGTAATCATCAGCGTCAATATCCGAATGTCCAAAGACCATCTCACCAGTTTTGACTTTCATCATGGTGATGTTGTCTTCAATAGTCCCCAAGGCCCAGTTGGTCCCTAGTAATCCACCAGATTGAACCGCTTCTTTGAGTTCAATTGAACCTTTAGCAACTGAATTTCTAAGGACTCCTTCTTTACCTACTGTATGGTTATTTGCTCCATTTTGAGAGGAATAAACTAAACCTGCAGCTTTAGCTTTGTTCCCAGTGATTTCAGCATCAACGTAAGCTTTTTCAACAACACCTTTCCAGTTCTCGCCAACAACACCCGCTAGATAGCCACCTTTGTTACCCGCAGCGTGCAGTTTCCCGATAAAGGCGACATTACTTACTTTCCCACTGCCATCAATTTTATTGACAATTCCTGCTACGTCATTGTTCCCGACAACACTTCCTGTTACTTTAACGTTCTCAACAGTTGCATTGTTTTTGATGACACCTGCGATTGGTGCTACTCGATCTGTCCCAGGTAGGTCAATCGCAACATTTTCAAGCAAGAGATTTTTAACCGAGCCACCTTCGATGTTTCCAAATAATGGTCTTGTAATGTTATAGATGGCAAATTTATTTCCATCCATACTTTCCAAAATTCCTTTGAAGGCATTGGTCACATAGGATTTCCCTGCTGGCTGGACATTAGCCGCATTCATATTGCTACCCAGTTTAAAGGTGCCAGTCGGATTGGCTTGCATGGCTTTTACAAGTTCGTTGAAATTGTAATAGACATCACCTTCATGTGCTTTGGGTTTCGCAATATAGTGGACATAGTCCTCACTGAACTGGTTGTCCGCAGTCCGTTGGATGAGATCAGGAGCTTTGGCTGTTACTTTGTAGAGGGTCGCGCCATCTACCGTTACTTCTTCAATTTTATCAACGGCTAGTTTTGTAACCTTATTATCATGGGTAGTGACCTTTAAGTAGTAAGGCTTCACATCTGATGGTGTTTCAGACAAGAGGCTGCTATCGGTCTCAAGGCCTTGGTCATCCACGCTAATCAGACTGGTTTCCTTGATATTTTTGATTTCAACTTTTTTAAGATCAATTCTCAGTGGTTCTTCCTTGAGAACTTCTTCTTCATCCCCATTTCCACGGTCATAGACCATGGTCGTTGCGAGCGTATAATCCTTGTAGTAGTCCAAGTCCGCTAAAGCAGCTGCCAAGTCCGTCTCTGAAAGGGTCAGGGTTTTCACCACTTGATCACCCTTCTTCAATACAGCCTGGATGGACTTGATGGTCACACCGTCTGGTTTATCCAAATGATAAGTAGCTTTAGCACTGCGCTTCAATTCTTCCTTATCGACCTGGGTCAAGGTCAAGGTTGGCTTGTCTAATTCTTTGGTCCCTTTTTTAATGATCTGATCTTGGGCTTGTTCAATGACTTCTTCCGAAACCGTTGGAGCATCCGCAGTTTTTACACCTTTAATGGTCTTATAGACCTTGGTGATTTTCTTCTTCCCATTCTTACCTGCTTGAGAAACCATTTCAGTTCCTTTTAGCAAGGTGGCATCTTGTTCGGTTACCGTCTTAAATGGAATTTCTTCAAAAGCAACTTCCTCTGTTTGGCCTTCAATCGCCTTGGTCCCACGACTAATTTTTTCTGTCACAGGAGCTTTGACCGTTTCAGTGGTTGTGCTGAGGGGCTCTCCAACTTTCTCACCATTGACTGTTTTATAAACACGGCGAATTTCCTGACTACCAGCCTCGCCTTTCTGAAGAAGGCTTTCTTCATCGGTGTAACGATTGGCATCCGTTACATACTCTGTTTCATATGGAAGGATTACCGTTTCTGTCTCTGTTACCGTCCCTTCCGTAACTTGATAGGTTGGATTCTCCGGTTGAACGGGAGCTTCTCCAACATGGCCTTCTTCCTGTGTTCCCTTGGCTTCCACCACACCTGTATAGGTTGGGTTCTCCGGTTGAACAGGAGCTTCACCGACATGACCTTCTTCCTGTGTCCCCTTGGCTTCCACCACACCTGTATAGGTTGGGTTCTCCGGTTGAATAGGGGCTTCGCCGACATGGCCTTCTTCTTGTGTCCCTTTGGCTTCCACCACACCTGTATAGGCTGGGTTCTCTGGTTGAACAGGAGCTTCACCCACGTGACCTTCTTCCTGCGTTCCCTTAGCTGTTACCACTGGGGCAGGTTGTGGACTTGGTTGAACATCCTCCTTGGTCCCGACAGCAAGAATTTGTGAAACTGGTTCTTTGGTGACCTTGCTTTCAACGACTCTGCGAACTTCTTGTCCATCTACCACACTCACTTCTGTCAATAGGGTCCGCTCCCCATTTTGACCAGCAGTCAGCACCTTGGTTTGCCCTTTAGGTAATGTAGAATCAGCTTGTTTGACAGTTTCAAATGGCACAGGCTCAGTAGAGACTTCCAGGCTTGGTTTTTCAACTTGAGGAAAGGCTGGAGCGACTTCTGGGGTCACACGCGCCTGAGGATTTACTTCTAGAACCCCTTTGCTCGTTTTAGAACTTCTATCTACAGAGGATTGACTTTCCTGAATAGCTTTTGCTTCCTGAGAGCCTGTCTTTTGCACGGACGAATAGCGCAAATAACCAACATAGTCATAACCGTCAATTTGAATCACACCATCTACAAGATCTTTACTCGATGCGATCGAAAGATTCTGATTATAAGCAAGTAAAACTCGGTTTTGCAAAGCTGCAACTTCAATTGGTAGCAAAAGACTTTGTCCCATAGCTCCAATCAAAAGGACAGCCATGACTTTCTTTCTGTGCTTTTTAGAAAGCAAGAGGACCGCAAAGGAAGCAGTGGCTAGACTTAGACCTAACAGTGCCACTTCCTGACTTCCAGTTTTGGGAAGAATTGGCTGGCTTGCCTCCTTCTTCTTATAGACGAGATAGAAAGTATCTTCATTTTGATACTCTTCAGGGATTGCATGAATCACCTGTGCTTTTTCTTCAGCAGTCAGCTCTTCTTCTGTCACATATCCTAAGTGCACATTAGCAGATAAGGACACCTGATCGGCTTGGACAGGACGAGCTCCTAAGAGAGTTCCCCCTAATAAAAAGGCTCCAATGGCAACAGGACCAACCCCGACAGATAATTTTCGAATCGAATATTTGGTCATTTTTTCAAAAGTTTGTTTCGCTTTTTTCATCCTAAAATTCCTATATAGTAATATTTGAACCGCATGTAGGTCCTGATTTTTTAAAGAGGATGGGACCACCTCCAAAAACAAGGACCTTCCAGGGATTTTTTACCTCTACCTATCTTATCTTTTTTCTTTTATTTTAGCAAGCTCTACATCTCAAAACATTAAAACGTTTTCTTTCTAGGAAGAATACAAGACAAAAAAACGCCTCGAAAGGCGTTTTTACAATAGATTTACTTATAAGGACTGGTACAAATCGTTGTATCGTTGACTAGCTGTATCCCATGAGAAGTCACGAGTCATGGCTTGCTCTTGCAGACCATACCAAACCTGTTTGTTATGGTAGTAGACAGCCAAGGCTTCATCAACAGCCCAGTTAAACCAGTAGCCAGATAAATTATTAAAGCTAAAGCCTGTTCCACTTCCATCAACAACATTATACGGCTGAACCGTATCACGAAGTCCACCAACTTCATGTACCAAGGGAAGAGTTCCATAACGCATGGCCATCATTTGAGAAAGGCCACATGGTTCAAAACGACTTGGCATCAAGAAGACATCGGACGCTGCATAGATTTCTTGGGCCAATTGCACATCAAACGTGATATTAGCTGACAGTTTATCCGGAAAAGCATGACCAAACCAAGCAAAGGCATTTTCAAATGCAGGATCTCCTGTACCGAGCAAGACAATCTGAATATCTTTTTGTAGAAGCTGATGCAACTCTTCGACCACAATATCAAAACCTTTTTGGCGTGTTAAACGAGACACAATTCCAAATAAGGGAACATCATCGCGAACAGGTAGGCCGACACGTTCTTGAAGGGCACGTTTGCTAGCTGCCTTGCCTGAAAGATCTGAGAGACTGAAGTGATGCGTCAAGAGTGGATCCGTTTCAGGATTATATAGATCTGCATCAATTCCATTGACAATTCCGGTCACCTTACCAGACTCCATCCGAAGGATCTGATCCAAACCACAACCATACTCAGGAGTCATAATCTCATGCGCATAACTAGGAGATACGGTTGTCACACGGTCTGCATAAAGAATACCAGCTTTCATCCAGTTTAGGCAATCATTCCAGCGAAGCGTTCCATCTGCATAGCGTTCAAATCCCACTCCGAATAGATCCCACAACATTCCTGGATCAAACTGACCTTGGAATTCCAAATTATGGATGGTCAATACGGTTTTGATTCCATGATAGGCTTGAATCCAACGGTATTTTTCCTTCAGCAAGAAAGGAATCATAGCCGTATGGT
>ENA-OWPP01001711-OWPP01001711.1-human-gut-metagenome-genome-assembly--contig:-NODE-1711-length-17317-cov-7.778125_pt1 | contig 17317 bp, 16 predicted proteins | sample MGYA00248265_ERZ651848 | MGnify/ENA primary metagenome ERZ651848 (study PRJEB26924, sample SAMEA4378233) | human gut metagenome | biome: human gut; feature: human-associated habitat; material: faeces...
CGCCGCACTTACCTCTGAGAAATTGACAAAACTATGTCCTGTCAGCAAACCAAGAACCGCTGAGAAAATATAGCCCACAATTAAACCAAGTAAAATTGGGATAACACCGATAATCTTCTTGCCATACATGTTAAAGAGGATAACCGCAAAGAGGGTCACCATCGAAATCAAGAGAGCATAGATACTATAACTTTTATTTAAAGTTGTTGCATCATTGACTGCATTAGCTGCAAGGTTCAAACCAATCACCATGATAATAGGGCCAACCACAATTGGTGGAAGGACCTTATCAATCCAGTCTTTACCCGCATACTTAACAATCAGAGCCACAAGCAAGTAGACCAAACCACCTGCCATGGCACCTTGAGCCACTGCCGCAATGCCATCAGTCTTCATAAGTGTCTGCATAGCCGCAATATAGGCAAAACTAGACCCCATGTAAGCTGGAATTTTGTACTTGGTCACCGTCAAGTGAGCTAAAGTTCCCAAACCAGATGAGAAAAGAGCAATAGCGGGATCAATCCCAACCAAAATCGGCACAAGCACCGTCGCACCAAACATGGCAAACAAGTGCTGGAATGACAAACCAACCAATAAACCAGGTTTTGGCATATCATTCACATCATATTTTACGTTATTCACGATATCAAAGGACTCCTTAAATTAAGATACAAAGGGACGTTTTGGCTTAGCCAAACATTTCTGTAGAAAAATAGGAAGTCGACAAGGCACTCCAAAGAGTGCTAGGAGACTTATCTTTTTTCCTAAGAAATGAGTCCCGTGTTCAATTAACAAGATACAAAGCCCGTATAAAGCCTAAAGCAAAAATAGGAAATATGATGACGGAGCGCCAGCTCCTAAGAATATTTATCTTTTTTGCACAAGGCTTAGGGCGTGTTCAATTAACAAGATACAAAGGGCGTATAAAGAGCAAAGTAAAATTAGGAAATCTGACGCCGAAGCTTTAGCTTCTAGGAAGATTTATCTATTTTACACAGCTCTTAGCCCGTGTTCAATTAACAAGATACAAAGGGCGTTTCACCCTATCTGTCAGCCAACTTAGCTTGGATCAATAATGTTGACGCTATCCTTACCATCAACTTCTGTCACCAAAACTTCGATTTCTTCTGACTCACTTGTTGGGATATTTTTACCAACATAGTCCGCACGGATTGGCAATTCACGGTGACCACGGTCAACCAAGACAGCCAAACCAACACGCGCTGGACGTCCATGGCTAACGATATTGTCAATAGCTGCACGGATCGTACGACCTGTGTAAAGCACATCATCCACAAGGATAACATCTGTTCCATCAATTTCAATAGGGAAAACAGATGTGTCTTGTTCAGCCTTAACATCATCACGGAAAGCCTTAGTATCAAGCTCAATCAATGGCACATCAAGGTTTTCCAACTGTTTCAAGCGCTCTTGGATACGCTGAGCAATATAAACACCACGTGTCTTAATACCAGCCAAGACAATCTTGTCGAGATTTTTGTTACGCTCAATAATCTCATAAGTGATACGTGTAATGGCACGTTTCATGGTTACGTCATCGACGATTTCTTTTTTCTTCATAAAAAGAACCTTTCTAAATACAAAAAAATCCCCTCGAAAACAAGGAGATACACAAAAATATGAGTACAGTTCACCCGTACACTTCTCATGGCTCCTTGCCTGCCTCTCTGGACAGTGATTAAAGGACTTATTTAATTAGGTAAATTATAGCAAATTTCAGACTCTTTTACAAGAAAAAAACGGACGCCTCTCCCAAGAAAGACTATCCGTTTAATAACTGTTAAGCTTCTCTCAACTTCTCCAAGGTTTCCTTGAAAATAGCAGGTTCTTCCGCTGTAAATTCGACCAATTCTCCAGTCGTAGGATGCGTGAAACCAAGGGTCTTGGCATGTAGAAATTGGCCATGGCCCTTGAGGGTCTTGCGTGGCCCATAAAGAGGATCTCCCGCCACCGGGTGACCGATATAAGCCATGTGCACACGAATCTGGTGCGTGCGACCTGTTTCCAGCTGCAACTCTACCAACGTATAGTTGCCAAAACGTTCAAGAACGGTAAATCGTGTAACTGCAGGTTTTCCTTTAGCTGTAACCGCCTGCTTCTTGCGGTCCTTGTCTGAGCGCCCAATCGGAGCCTCAATCACGCCTCGATCGTTAGGCAGATTGCCATGCACGATAGCCACATACTTACGAAGGGACTTCTTATCCTTAAGCTCCGCGGCCAAAGCATTGTGGGCCTTATCATTCTTAGCAATCATAAGGAGACCTGACGTGTCCTTATCGATACGGTGGACAATTCCTGGACGAACCACACCATTGATAGACGAGAGGTCCTTGACATGATACATCAGGGCATTGACCAAGGTACCAGACGTGTGACCAGCTGAGGGATGGACCACCATACCTTGAGGTTTGTTGACCACTGCCACATCCGCATCTTCGTAGATAATATCCAAAGGAATATCCTCGGCCTTGTACTCCAAGACCTCTTCTTCTGGCAATTCATAGGTGATGACATCACCCTCTTTAACCGCATACTTGGCCTTTGCCGACTTACCATTAACCAAGACTGTTCCAGCCTTGATTGCTTCATTGGCCTGACTACGTGACAATTCTGTCAAATCTGCCAGGGCCTTGTCCAGGCGGTTTCCCGCCTCTTTAATGATGACTTCCATTTTCCTCTTTCCATAAGATTAAAATCAAGAGCAACACGCCCACCGTTAGATAGGAGTCTGCCACGTTAAATATCGCAAAATCAATAAAATCAAGCTGAACCATATCAACCACGTAACCCAAGTGCAGACGGTCAATAAAGTTACCAATACCACCTGAGATAATCAAAACCAAAGATAGCACCAGCCAAAGGCTCTTCTGGTAATTCTTAACCAGATAAACCAGAGCCGCACCAATCACTAGAACCGTCAAAATCACAAAGAAATATTTCTGATCCTGTAAAATCGAAAAGGCAGCACCACGGTTCTGTAGATAGGTTAAGCTGAAAAGTCCAGGAATAGCCTTGATAACTTGGTTAAGGGCAATATTTGCCACAACCCAATGCTTGACCCACTGATCCAAACCAATCAGAGCTAGAATAGCCAAAGGAATCGCAACCTTACGCATAAATCCTCCTATGGTTTGTATGTATCAAAGTAGTCAAACATAACATTGACAAACTTGAGAGCACAAGACGACAAGTTAATCCCCTTACGACGGACATAAACCATCTTGTTATCCAAATTATCCTCAAGCGGAATCACCGTAATCCCATTCACACTTTGTGCATCCAAGAAGCCAGACCCCGTCGCATAAGCATCCGTACGTTCCAAGATACCGTTCAAAGTCGCACGGTCTGTCACGTTAAACATAAGAGACGAATCTGACGTATCCACAAAGTTCTCAGAATAGTAAAGGTACTCGTCCTTCTCCTGAGTGAAACGCACCGTAGGCAAGGCCGCCAAGTCTTCCATGACCAGACTTTCTTTTTTAGCCAGAGGATGCCCCTTACGGAGATAAATGTGCGTCTTAAACGGAATCAAATCAATAGCCTCAAGCCCAAGCTTGTCCATATTTTGCTGGATTCCCTTGCTATTTTGACGATTCAAATAGATAATCCCAATCTCACTGTGTCCCTTGGCTACCTCATCCAAAATCTGAATGGTCGTAGACTCAAAGATACGGAAATCCTTGTAATCAGGGTAACGCTCTGAAAAAGTCGTAATCAAAGGTGGCAAAAAGTCATAGTGCTGGCTGGCAATCGAATACTGGTTACCCTTTTCAGAAGCATTGAGATAGCGATTTTCAAAACTATCAAAACTGCGTACCACTTCAAGTGCACGCTCATAAAAGGTCATACCCTGACTGGTCAAGACAGCCCCCGTCGTTGTACGAGTAAAAATTTGGAAATTCAGCTCCTGCTCCAAATCCTTGATAGCCACTGATAGGCTAGGCTGGCTCACAAAGAGCTTGCTGGCTGCCTCACGGAAGGTTCCGCTGTTGGCAATGGCTACGACATAACGTAGTTGTTGTATGTTCATCTGTGACACTTCTTTCTTGAAAAATCAATCAATTCTATTATACCAGATTTTATCCTCTTTTGTTGATACTAAAAAGCCCAGGTATCCCTGAGCTTAAATGACTAACAAAGTAGTCTTATTCATCTGATTTATCTGTCAAGAAGTACTCGTTTTCACGTTTGTCATAGTCGAAGGTCAAACGAACAGTATCTACCTTACCATTTTCTGGATTATAATCACGGTAGCTAAGACTCACTGACTGAGTGAGATCGCCCTGTTCAGTTTGTGTCATTTCATGATAAGTGAAGCTAGCCTCTGGGTGTTTTTCAACCACTTCAGAAAGTCGTGCCCCCTTAAGCAAATCAGCTTGTGTACCTACAGCCAACTTTTCATAGTCATCTTTTGTCCAGTTGCTATGATAGTCATCGACTTCTTTGACCTTATCATAGTCGAAGGTTGCTGAGGCAGATTTCAAAACATAGACACCGTCTTTTATCTCGAAAGTCAAACGAACATAGTTGTTTCCATCTGTGTTTTCTTTTCTATAGGTAAGGTCTAGTAAATCTGGTTTATCTTCCTCGTAAGCGTCACTATACTCGGCATCAGTCGCCTTACCGTGAGCATCCAAGACCTCGTCCAATGTCAAAGTACCAACCTTCAACTCCTTAAACTGATCCTCAGTCCAGTCAAACTTATAATTCTCATCGATGTACAGATAAGCTCTATCGTGACCGTCACTTTGGAACTGTTCAGCATGGTTCATGACATATTTCACCGCTTGATAACCTGCTCCAGCAAGCGAAGTCATAAAGAAGATAATTGACATGACTAGGGCAATAATAGATAGTGCCTTGCGTGTCGATTTCAGACTCAAAACCAAAGTCACAATCGCCAAAATGATAAGGAAGAAAGCAAGAAAGGTAAAGACAAAACCGATAGGAAGTGTCCAAGACAAAATGACAAATAGAATCCCCAAAACTAGAATAATGATTGGCAAAGCAATATTAACAAAAGCATTGTTCTTGGTTACTTTTGGCTTGTAATAAGGGTTTTCCAAAGGTATCTGACTTGCCTTTGGAGTTTCTTTTTCTTGCTCTTTCTCCATATTCAACTCAGGCATTGGCTTAGGAGCTTCCTCCTCTAATGCCACCTGAGCCTCGTCTAGTTGCTTATCTGCTACTGAGTCAGCTGTCACCTCTTCAGTAGTTTCAGAGCTATCCACCTGCTCAGACACTTGGGCACTTGATTCCTCCGAAGCAATGACAAAGCCCTCTTTCTTAGCTTCCATAAACTCCTCAGGACTTGGTTTACGACCATTGACGTCCTCAAAGTGACGCACCCATTCTTCTCTAGTTGCCATAGCTGACTCCTTTATCTCTTTTTCTTTATTTTATCATACTTTAATCTAGTCTTATGAAAATAAGGTCGAATATAAGAGAGAATTTTTTGAGACTGCCTGATGTGCTTAAGTGACAAGCCATCTCATAGAAAATGGATGAAAGACGATAAAAACTGTACCCTAAAGTTAGATTTTTCTGTCTAACTTTTGTGGTGCCATTCACTTCTAGTGAATTATAGTATTTTCACTATCCACTGTAAGTGGGAGTATATCACCTTCACCGTCTCAGAGGATAGGAATTAAAAGAAGATTTCAATAAAAAAAGGACTCTGCATTGAAAAAGAATCCTTAATTTCTTATAATCCCATCAAATAATTTCTTCAAATTCCCAAAACTCACCACTGGAAAGACGAGTCCTGAGTAGAATAAGAGCACGGTGTTTAGAAAATCTACCAAGACTGAAATTCGTTGGAAGCGGATAGTCAGTCGAATCATGACAAGATAATAGCCGAGGAAAATCAGGAAACCAATCAGTACCACGAGCAGTACTTGGAAACTGATGACCTTCAAAGAAAAGTGAGTTGGTAAACCCTGATGAATCAAAAGCAGAGCAATCCAGAAGATCAAAGACAACCAAACAAAGTAAACCATTGCTCGTTGCAGGTAAATTCTATACACTGATTGCAAGGCATACTGGGTGCCAAAAGATTGCCCAGACCGAATCTCGTACTCCAACTCTTCATTTCCCAAGGAAACCACATGGGTCAAGATGAAATAATAATAGAAATAGGACAACTGAAAGTCAGAATTTCCCCTCAAAAGGCTATAAAAACCAAGAATGAAAATGACGTGGTAGAGGGCGTCAAACAGGGTATCCGCCCAGCGTCTCCTGCGAAAGAGATAAAATCGCTTCACTTCATTATACATGGAACAAACTTCCCTTCTTTTTGGCATAGGTCAAACAAGTTTGAAAGCACAAGTAACCCAAGAGCCAGTAAATCAAACCGTATCCCAGTAATAATAAGAGAACGAACCAACTTGGCTGGCGGATAAAACTCACCAAGAGATGGAAAGGCAAGAAACGAGTTAAAGTAGCAATCAAATGACTCGATTGTTCCTGAAAACCAACCAAAAAGAGAATCCCGTAAGCAAGGAGGCTAGTAATACTGGAAATTTTTGTAAAGACAAAGGAAAAACTAGCAAAAAGAAAGCCTAGACCATAAAGGGACGCAATAACCACAAAGGACAGAAGAAAGGTAACAAATGTATCGACCCAGTCAGTAGGAAAGGCAATCTGCTGAACCAAGGCAACCAAGCAAAACAAAGGAATGGCCTTGACCAAGTCCAACAAAATCTGTACGATAATTTTGATAAAAAGCATGCCAAAGATGCTCCTCCGACTCTGAATCACGTTGATAATGGTGCGGTCTGCAATCTCATCCTCGATAAAATAGGTTGGATGGGTGATACTGTGGCTAGAAAAATACCAAGTAAAAAGCAAGATAAACAGCTCAAAAGTATCTTGCTGGCTGTCAAAATAGGTCAGAAAACCCGTAACTAGAAAGAAAATTCCCAGGTTGGCAAAGAGAAGATTGACTTTGAACTGTTTGTATTCGCTGAGTTGACGACTAAACTCTCGCCCAATCGCTGATAGCATCATTTGAGCACCTCATACAGCAAATCTTCCAAAGAGGCAGGTTCTCGAGTGAACTGCAAGACTTCTGTTTCTTCCAGCAATAGCCGATAAAGGTCTGGATTTCTGGTCTCTACCGAAATCCCACCGTCAAGCACCTTGTAGTCCAGCTCAGGGAATCTTTGTCTCAGTACACTTTCTGCACTCTTATCTAACAGCAAGTGATAGACTTCATGCTGGTGGACATTACCAAAAATCTCCTCAAAGGTTCCTTCACGATAAAGCCGCCCCTCCTGAATTACCACCACCCGAGTGCTGACCTTCTCGATAAAACTAGCATCATGACTGGTGATAAAAATACTGGCTTGATGGTGACGAGCATAATCCTGCAAAAGAGTCATCAGCTGTTTTTTTGCCAGCAAATCTAGCCCATTGGTCGGCTCATCCAAACAGAGTACTTTCGGTTTTTGCACCAAGGCTAAGATTAAGGTCAATTTTTGACGGTTGCCCTGGGACAGTTCTGAAACCAGCGTGTCCTTATAAGGGGTAAAAGCCAGCTGGTCACACAAGACATCCACCTCTGCCTTGATATGAGACAAGGCAATCCCATTCAAGCTTAGAAAATATTGGAGATTCTCCATAGCTGTCAAATAACTGTACAACCCCTGCCCGCTCTCCAAGACAAACTTGACCAGCGAGTGGATTTTCTTGGAGCGATTAGAAACGCCATAGACACGAACCTCGCCCTTATCCTGCAAAAAAATCCCTGCCAAGAGCTTGATAAAAGTCGATTTACCGGCACCATTGCCACCAACGATGGAGAAGATTTCACCTGAATCCGCTTGAAAATCAGGAATGTCTAACACCAACTTCTTGTGAAAACTCTTTTGAACTTGTGAAAATGTTATGTTAGTCATTTAAGATAACCCCTTGATTTGGAAGATTCCCTTTAATTTGTTCAATTATTTTTTCAATATCTATAATTTCAGTATTATTAGGAAAATCATATTGCTTTGGAATATAGAGATTGTAGATATACTCATTTTTCCCCTCTTCATTAACACTCTGAGCAATCTCACGAATTTTTTCATTAATTTGTTTTTCCATTTTATCCTCCAATACGGTTTAAAATTGTTTTAACTTCAAGCATTTTGCCATCAATTTCATACATTACTTTAACCACAACTTAACCCTGCATCCTCCTATACTCCTTCGATTTCTCGCCATACCAATCCTTAGCTGAGTAGTCAAACTGCTCTCTATATTGTTCAGAATATTTAAAAAGGTAATAACCTCGTAGCAAATCAATGGAAAAGACATAGGTCGCAAAGACAAATATTGCTGGCATTAGGGGCATCAACACCGCATCGATGCTACCTCTTATGTCACTTCCAGTGGAACGGTCAAACAGCACAAGTCCAGCTGTAATCCCCGTTCCACCTAAAAAGACCAAGCCATCCGAAATCTTTTCAGTCACAAGTGCTACCATGGGGCTAAACTCTGTCTGACTTTGAATAGCTTCTTTCAGTTTACGGGGAACCGTTCGAATCAAATAATAAATGGACAAAAGAAACATAGCACCCGATAGTATACTGACAATATTTCGTCGTGTCATCATCATTATACCAGCACATACCGTAAAGATAGCGAGTAAGACTACCATGTAAAAGTAGGTGCAAAATTTTAGTTTCATCGGGCTTCTTCTGTGCTTAATTGAAAAGAAAAGATAGACCAGATACATGACTACATAGAAAAGAATGATGGGCCACTGAATCCAAGAAAATGTAGGATCTTGTTCAACGGTCAAGCCCTTTATAAACATCGGTGTGGCAATGGAAGAAAAGTAAAGAAGAACTGAAGTGATAAATAAACCAATAAAACGGTTCCAACTCCCTTTTTGATTGAGCTTTTCTACAGTCTCCTTAGTGACAAGAGACTGGCTTTGCTCGAATGTATAATTTAGGAATTTCAATAACTTTCTCCTTTTCTCACGAAAAAACAGGAAGGTCTCCCCTCCTGTTCCTTAATTAATCCTCGCCATCTGGACCTGATTTATAAGTAAGGTAGAACGTATCGTCATCTTCTTTGGTATCAAATGACAAGTAAACACTCTTGAGTTTACCATCTCCAGCCTCATAGTCACTATAAGAAATACTCATTTCTTTTTTGAATTCACCTTGACGAGATGTTGAGATTGTGTATTCTGCACTTGAAGCTTTAGGGTGATCCTTAACGATATCTTCAAGTTTCGTACCATTTGATGGATCAGTGTAATCACCCTTCTTGAGAGCATCAAACTGTTCTTTTGTCCAGTCAGCTTTGTAAGAGCGATCAACTTCTACCTTATCTTGAGGGAATCTACCTGAAGCATATGACAAGATAAATGTACCGTCATATTGTTTCTTAAAGTTTAGGTAAACACTTTCACCATAGTCTTTACCAGAGTAATTCAACTTCATCTCATCGCCAGAGATTTGTGCATCAGAAGCCTTACCATAAGTCTTGATGATAGACTTAACGGTATCCTTACCTGCTTTCAATTTCTTGAACTTAGATTCATTCCAGTCAAATTTAGCATTTTTGTCAATGTAATCGTTGACGTCAGTGCTATCACCTTTTGAATCAGATTTAGAGTCAGATTTAGAGTCAGATTTTGAATCGCTGTCGTCATCTTTTTTGTCAGCGTCATCATCGTCTTTGTCAGCAACTTTTGATGTCTTACTTGAGCTTGTGTTGTCACTAGAGTTTTGAGAGATTTGGAAAATCAAACCACCAATAGAAACAAAGAGCATGAGACCAGCAACACCTGTTGCGATGATTGAAAGCAATTTCTTGCTTGATTTAAGGCTAAAGACAAGTGAAACAATTGCCACCGCAACTGCGAGGACTGTCAAGATGATGAAGAGCCAAGCAGGACCTACGAACCATGCCAAGATTGCAAAGATTACTGAAAGTGCAATCGCAACGATTGGCAAGATAAGATTGAAAAGAGGTTTATCTGCTGAGCCAGCTGCTGCTGGATTAGGAACTGTTCCAAATCCTTGAGCTGAAGAGATAGGTGCCTTTTCAAACATACTTGAATCAAATTGTGGTGTTGGTTGTTGCGCAGGTGCTTCTGAGAAGGCTGCTGTTCCAAATGGTGATTCACTGCTTGCTTGTTCTGCGACAGCATCTTCAGCTGTTTCAGCCACATCTGCGATGTCATCTTGTTCTGTGACTTCTTCAGTAGCAACTGGTTCTGTCGCTACTGCTTCAGTGACAGGTTCATTAGCTGGTGCTTCTACAGATGCTGCTTGAGCAGCCAAGGCACTTGTATCAAAGTCAGCTGCTTTAGCGTCCAAAAATTCTTGGGGGCTAGGTTTACGCCCATGTACCGACTCAAAGAGTTCAGCCCATTCTGCTTTAGTTGACATAAAAATCTCCTTTTATCAAGAAATCTAAACAAGAGATCCCTTCGACTTGGCGAAGTTTTCTATAGTCAGGATCTAGACACCTATCTCTAATCAAGGCAAGTGCATATGTCCCTTAAATAGTCCGACCTCACTTTACAACTTGAGGCAACCTTTCCCTATATCTAGTCCCATGTTCATTTTCTTGTTGATAGTTCCATTCTACCATATTTAAAGACCTCTGTTAACCGTTTCCCAAAAGGTTTTTTTCTGCTACAATAGTAGGTATAATGCACCAAAGGAGTTATATATGAAAAACATTAAAAAGTACATTCCATTAATTATTGTACTTGTTATCGCAGGCCTAGGTTTTGCTTATCGAGAGAATATCTCACGCGCCGTTCGTGGAGATGCCTACGTTGATAACAAGATATTCACTAAACAATTAGAAAAGGCTCAAAAATCTGGAAAAGATGCCTTTCCACAGTTGTCAGACAAGGTTGGCAAGGACGAAGCTGAAGTTATCCTCCATACTTCAAAGGGTGATATCACAGTCAAGCTCTTCCCTACACTTGCTCCTAAGGCTTCTGAAAACTTCTTGAAGCATGCCAAGGACAAATACTATGATGGGCTTACCTTCCACCGTGTAATCAAGGACTTCATGATTCAAAGTGGTGACCCTAAGGGTGACGGTACTGGTGGAGAATCTATCTGGAAGAAAGGGTTCGCTGTTGAGCCTACACCATTCCTATACAACATCCGTGGCGCACTTGCTATGGCTAATACCGGTGCTAAAGAGTCAAACGGCAGCCAATTCTACATTGTTCAAAACAAGGATGATCAAAGCAAACAGCTAGGAAATGCTGGCTATCCAAAACCTATCATTGACGCCTACAAAAAAGGTGGTTACCCAGCTGGTGATACCAAATATACTGTCTTTGGACAAGTCATCAAAGGTATGGATGTCGTTGATACCATTGGCAACCTTGAAGTCGATGACAACAGCAAACCAAAAGAAAATGTAACGGTCAATTCCGTTGAAGTCGTTAAAGACTACAAATTCAAATAAGCAAAAATCCGAGAAGCTGATTCTCGGATTTCTTTTTTATTTAACAGCGGTGAGGAGATAATCACCAGTGTTAACACGAGCTTCTTTAGTTGTTAAGACATCATCAAAGTCAGCTGTATTGATTACAATGACTGGTGTGATAACTGGTAATTTAGCATCTCGGATAGTTGCTAGGTCAAATTCTATAAGTTTTTGACCCGCTTCTACGACATCCCCTGCTTCCACATAGGTCTTGAACCCTTTTCCAGCAAGAGAAACAGTGTCCATACCAATATGTATGAGAAGCTCTGCACCATTTTCAGTTGTCAAACCAATAGCATGGCCAGTAGGGAAGACTAAATTCACCGTTGCCTTAGTTGGTGCGACCACTACCCCATCAGAAGGGTCAATAGCGATTCCTTTACCCATAGCTCCTGAAGCAAAGACTTGGTCAGGAACTTGGTCAAGTGGTACGACATTCCCGATGAGTGGGCTAGCAATGATTTCTTGTTGAATTTCTTTAGGAGCAGGTGCAGCTTCCTCAGCTTTTTCTTCAACCTTAGCTGCTCCACCACCGTATAGATTTGGTACTCGTACAAAGAGTTGGATAAGAAAGGCAAGAACACCACCCACAATGGCAATGATAATGGCAATGATAACTTTAGAAAGATTACCGTCAGGTCCAATAAGGCTTGGGAAGACAAAGACACCCAGACCACCTATTGAATACGTCTTAATATCTAGGGCCATCATGGCAGCCCCCATAAGTCCTGAAACACCACATGAAATGTAGAATGGCGTTTTCATTGGAAGGGTTACCCCATAGATAGCAGGTTCTGTAACCCCAAAAATAGATGAAATGAAGGCTGGCATAGAGATGGTACGGACTTTTTCTTCTTTCGTTTTAAGCATGATAGCTCCCAACACACCTGTTTGCGTGAAACATGGAAGGATAGCCGCTGAAAGAATAGTAGAACTTCCGTTTGTTGCCACATCTAAGATAGCAAGGGGAACAAGCGCCCAGTGCATTCCGAACATAACCAAGACTTGCCACAAAATACCAAGTATAAGACCAAAGACAATCGGACTAAAGTTCATGATTGCTTGGAAAAGGCTTGTCAATCCATCAGAGAAAGTATTGGCAACTGGACCCACCACCAAGAACGTTAATGGGACCGTAATGAGTAATGTAAAGAAGGGTACTACGAAGACTTTAATGACATCTGGAGTAATCTTGGTAAAGAATTTTTGAATGTATGAAGCCACCCAAACGGCCAAAATAGAAGGCATTACAGTTGAGAGGTAGCCACCTGCAGGAAGCGCAAATGGAATAACTCCTAGAACATGACCTTGACCAGCCTTCTGAAGAGCAGTCACCAGCGTAGCAATATCAGGATAAACAAGTGCCGCTGCAATCGCAATAGCTGTAAACTCATTAACCTTGAAACGACGAGCAGATGTCAAAGCAATTAAGATTGGCAAGAACTGGAAGAAACCATCTCCTGCTGCATTCAAGATGACATACATAGGACTCGTTGCAGCTGACAAGCCACAAGCTGCCATGATAGCAACTATCCCTTTGATAATCCCCGCCGCAGCCAAAGGTCCAAGGAAAGGTTGGAAAATACTTGAAACCAAAGATACAAAGCGGTCAAAAAGATTCCCTTTAGGCACATCACCTTCGTCAATATCAAGACTACCACCTGCTGGAAGACCGCCAACTTGGAGAACCTCCGCATAAACATCAGGGACATGGTTACCTATAACCACCTGATATTGACCACCTGCCTTAACAACAGTAACAACACCGTCACGGTTCTTAAGGTAGTCATCATCTGCTTTAGACTCATCTTTCAAATCAAAGCGCAAACGTGTCACACAATGTTTTAAGCTATTGACATTTTGCTTACCACCGACGTGTTTGAGAATGTCTTCAGCTAATTCAGTATATTTAGCCATAAGGGCTCCTTTCTTTTCTAGGATTATTAGTCTCCTTTGAGGCTTTTTCAACGAAAAAAACCTAAATAAATACCAAGAACCAATTAGGGTGAGTATACACTACTCTCATTAGTTTTTCGTATTTATCTAGGTTTTGCCTGATGACCAGTAACAATCCTTTTGCTATGGTTATATAATATCAGAGTTCAAATGCTTTTGCAAGCCCTTACAAAAGTATTTTTTGTTTTTTGAGGTAAAATCTTGACCAAGATTATAAGTCATGATAAACTATCGTTAGTTTATAAACTAACAGAAAGAGAGTTACACGATGAAAACAAGTGCAATTATTGAATTTAAAGATACATACGCTAGCATGGAATGCCACGAGCTTGGTTACCAAACCAAGGAAACTGCCTTAGCTATTATTTCTCCTACTGGACATATTCTATCAAGTACACCGCTTTTCAGAAAGGTATATGGTTCAAATACTGCTCACATCGACCAACTTCCTTTCAATATAGATAACCTCAGTATCACAGCAAGAGGTCTTAGTAAAAAGGCTAAAGCCAACTTGGAAGATTGGATTACCCATACTATAATTCTTCCAATGGACTATGATAAGTCCTTTACTAAGCATCAAGAACTTTTGCACCTCTTAGCAGATTCACCTATCGTTGAGTCTGTCCAAGCTTTAACTTATAAGACAGTAAAGATTCATTTTTCCGAAGCACTCAATGATGAACATATTCGCCAACTGCAAGGTTTTATTCTCGCTCAGGCAGGCATCTATAGCTATATTGGGACATCTACAGTCTCAGACCGAAATGCCCACCAGGCTCTTGAATGGGCTAAACTTGATGTTAATGGTCGTTCGCACAACGATCACAAGCCTGCTATTTTCCATCGTAGTAAGGGCCCCTTAAGTGGTTTCTTTCACCATGGAAGCCAAAAAAGTATTGCATAGATAATAATTGGGACACCTTGTGTCCTTTTTTTGCAACTAAAAAACCCACCATAAAGGTGAGCTAAATCGATTTATTTACTGTGTTTCCAGTTACTGTAGATACTAAACACTACAATCCAGATGGTTGCTCCGATAGCTCCGACAACTGTTGACTTTTGCAAGAAGAGACAAACAAAGACGAAGATGAAGAAAAGGATAGTCACTGGATTAAGAATCTTATAGGCTGGCATAAGGAAGCCATCTGCCATAAACTCTTGAGACTTACGGTACTTGAGATGAGCAAGCATTGTTAAGATATAGATAGCGATGTAAACCCCTGATGATGATGCCGTAATCAAAGCGAAGGCATCAGATACACCAGGTAAGACGTTGATGAAGGCTGAAACACAAACTACAATAGCTGAAACAATGATGGCACGTGAAGGAATACCATTACGTGACAAGGTATCTAGCTTCAAAGCTTTCATGACTTTACTATTTGGTGTCTCCTTAGCAATTTGGAAGAGGTGACGACCTGTAGAGTAAAGCGTTGAGTTCAAAGATGACGCCGCAGCTGTCAAGACAACAAAGTTGATGAAAGCTGCTGCCCACTTGATACCAGCCATTTGGAAGACCGTTACGAACGGTGATTCGTTAACTGGAAGTTTTTGCCATGGGAAGATAGCCATGAGGGCAATGAGGGCACCCACATAGAAGATGACAATACGAATCGGAATCTCCTTGATTGCCTTTGGTAAGACCTTACGTGGATTTGCTGTCTCGGAAGTTGTAATCCCTACAAATTCGATGGCTTGGTAGGCAAAGAAGACCATTTGGAAGGTCATAACAAAGCTTACCCAACCTTTAGGGAACATCTGAAAGCCGTGTGTAATATTGGAAAGGCTAGCATGTCCAGCTGGCGTTTCAAAGTTGGTTGCTACCATGAAGATACCTGTTGCGATAAGAGCAAGAATGGTGATAATCTTGATCATACCAAACCAAAACTCAACTTCCCCGAAAATCTTAACCGCAATCAGGTTAACCGAACTCAGGATAAGCAAGAAGACAATCTGAATCTGCCAGGCAGGCCAACTTGGGAACCAATATTGGACATAGGTTGATACGGCCGTAATTTCTGCCATCCCAAGGAATATCAGTGATACCCAGTAAGACCAACCCGAGAAGAATCCCCAGCCCTTACCAAGGTATTTGGTAATAAAGTTGATAAAGGTGTGCTGGTCAGGGTCCATATAGAGCATCTCACCGATCGCTCGCATCATAAGATACATGAAGATACCAGTCAGTATATATACTAAGATGATTGAAGGTCCTGTTAGGGAGAGAGAACGACCTGCCCCGAGGAAGAGACCTGTACCGATCGTACCAGCGATGGCAATCAGCTGGACGTGACGGTTTTGAAGACCACGCACCATCCCATTCTCAGTCTGGTTGTCGTCGTCTTTATGATGTTGCTTTTGCGACATTTTTTTCACTCCAATTCTATTTAGCACAACTCACTGAATCATGCCATTTTTAACATAACTTATATTTTACCATTTTTGAAATAATTGGTCAAATTTATACAGAATATTCAGAATTTTACGCTTCAAAACAAGGGCTTGGAAACATTCCAAACCCTTGTTCATCGTTATTATGATTCAGGATCATCGAGACTACGGCCATGCAAACCTTTTTCACGTTGTATTTGACGTAGTTTTTCAGGTGTCACATCGTTACCCTCTTCGTCAACCACTTTAATTCCTTCGATATGGTGACGAACTGAGCGACGATAACCCTCAATGTATTCTTCACGAAGTTTTGCTTGTTCTACCTCTTCTTCTGGTGTCAAGCCTTCTGTTTTTTTCTTTTTGGCAAGCTCATTGATACGAGCAATTTTTTCAGGTGTCATAATAAGACCTACTTTCTACCTGTCAACAGGTACTTATTTTGTATTCAATTGATTAAAGGCTGCAACAGCTTTGGCTTTAGCCACAAGACCCGAAAGAAGGGCCAAACGGTTATTTTTAACAGCCTCATCCTCTGCCATTACCATCGTGTTGTCAAAGAAAGCATCGATGACTGGGCTAAGAGCAAAGAGTTGAGCCAATTTGTCACTAGCTGAACCAGTCAATTCAAGCTCTTCAATCGCTTTAGAAAGGGCTTTTTCTTGATCATTTTCAAAGAGACTGGCATCGACTGCTACTGAAGCATCTGCTTTTTCTGCCAAGTTGAAGGCACGTGAGAGGGATTCAACAGCTGCCTTGTAACCATCAGCCTTCGCAGCTTCTGTGAGGGCGTCAGCTACTTTAAGCATATCAGCCACAACAAAGTTTGAACCAGCAAGAACGGCTTCTTTGATATCTTTTGATGTGCGTCCCATCATCTTGTCCACACGCGCTTTGATGAAGTTGAGCACTTCTGCTTGATTGTCATAAGAAAGACTAGCAAATGAAAGTCCGTAAAGGCTGTCGATTAACTCATCCATCGGGATATACCAACCAAAGGCATCCAAGATACGAACAATTCCTTGTGTTGCACGGCGAAGCGCATAAGGGTCATTGGAACCAGACGGAATCAAACCGACTGAGAAGAAGGAAAGAAGGGTATCCAATTTATCCGCAAGAGCAAGGATGGCACCAACCTTGGTTTCAGGAAGGGCTCCGTCTGCTGAATCAGGAAGATAGTGCTCACGGATAGCTGTCGCTACCGCAGCATCTTCACCAGCAAGGAGGGCGTATTTTTCACCCATGATTCCTTGCAATTCATCAAACTCTCCAACCATACCAGTCAAGAGGTCAAATTTGTAGATTTCTGCTGCACGAGCTACAGCTGCTTTTTCTTCAGCAGTCAAGCCAGCTTGCTCGGCCAAGGAAGCCGCAATGACACCAGCACGGGCCATGTGTTCTGAAAGAGAACCGATTTTTTCATGGAAAGTCACGTGTGCCAATTTAGCAACCAGGTCTTCAATCTTAAGTTTTTGGTCTTCACGCCAGAAGA
>ENA-OWPP01001723-OWPP01001723.1-human-gut-metagenome-genome-assembly--contig:-NODE-1723-length-17229-cov-2.761500_pt1 | contig 17229 bp, 13 predicted proteins | sample MGYA00248265_ERZ651848 | MGnify/ENA primary metagenome ERZ651848 (study PRJEB26924, sample SAMEA4378233) | human gut metagenome | biome: human gut; feature: human-associated habitat; material: faeces...
GTCAAGGTGGGCGACACCGTGGAGAAGAACCAGACCCTGCTGACCATTGAGGCCATGAAGATGGAGACTGCCATCACCGCCCGGATGAGCGGCACCGTGGAGAGCATCGAGATCCACGAGGGCGATACCGTCATCCTCTCGGCAACTCCCGTTCCCGGCAACGAGAAAGCCGTTCAGCAGGTCGTCAACAGCTTGGCCAAGCTCGGCTGCGACGTGTGGGATAAGAACCGTGCTCTTGTCCACGTCTCGGGCCACGGCAGCCAGGAGGAGCTTAAGCTCCTGATGGCCATGGCCAAGCCCACGTACTTTATGCCGGTTCACGGTGAGGCCGTGCATCTGCGCGCCCATGCCCAGCTGGCCCGCAAGATGGGCATCAAGGATGATCACATCTTTATCCTCGATAACGGCGACACGCTCGAGATGCGCGGTGGTATCGTCAAGCGTGGTACGCCCGTCGAGTCCGGCGTCGTCTACGTCGACGGCCTGCGTATCGGCGATACCGACCCCATCGTCCTGCGCGATCGCCAGAAGCTCGCCAATGACGGTATGGTCACGGCCGTCGCCATCGTCTCGCTCAAGCACAAGAAGATTGAGGCCATCGAGTTCTCGGGCCGCGGCGTCTCGTTTGCCATCGACGACCAGTTCTCCGAGGATGCCTCCGCGTCTATTATGAAGACGATTGAGAAGGGCAAGTTCAGCTTTACGAGCAGCGGTTCCGATGCCATTCGCAAGGCCGTGCGCGACTCGCTCTCTAACTTTATCTGGAGTCGTACGCGCACTCGTCCGATGATCATCCCGGTCGTCATGGAGGTTTAGTTTGGCGCGCGGATCTGCACAAAACGCCAAAGGCAATAAAGCCAACAACCAACCGGCATCTGCTAAGGGTGCCGGTTCCCATCTTCGTGCCAATAAGGGCCACGAGACCGACTTCGACGATTTTGAGCCCCTGGTCGAGCCCTCGGCCAACCGCGATATCGCCGGCGTGGTCATCGCCGTTTTGGCGATTGCGTCCTTCATTGCCGTGATTTCGCCGGCGACTGCACCCGTTACGGCTGCGGTTGCCGGTTTCTACCACCTGGGCTTTGGTCTGGGCGCCTACGTGCTGCCGATCGTTATTTTGCTGTTTGCCGCCACGCTCTTTTTAGGCGAGGACTCGCCGCTCAACGTGCGCTCTGTTGCGGGCGGAGCCGTGGTCTTTATCGCCGTCGTCTCCATTCTTTCGCTGATGGTGCCGGGTACGAGTGTCTCGTGTGACCTTATGTTCACGCCGCAAAATTTGTCCGCCTCGGGTGGCTACATCGGTGCGTTTATTGCGAGTGCGCTGCAGAATGCCCTGGGTAAGCCTATCGCGATGGTAGTCCTGTTGGGCCTTGTCGTCGTGGGCTTGGTCATCATCGGCTTTTCGGTGGGTGGCGTGCTGCGCTCTGCTCGCGACCGTGCGGCCGATTTTGCCGAGCGCCGTCGTGCCGATGTCAACGCCAGCCCGTGGGGTGACGACGAAGCCCTGTCGGTGCCCGGCGTTGCCCGTCCGCACCTGAGCATTCTTCGTCAAAAGGGCTCCGATGCTGCCGTGACCACGGTCATGGACAACGATGTGGACCCGGTTTTGGACGATGACGACGAGGACGAGAATCCGTTTGTCGACGTGTCCGAGTCGGTTGAGGTTGAGCGCGCTAAGACGACGCTGCTGCCGCGCCGCCATGCCAAGAAGGGCAAGGCTGCGCCTAAGCTCAATACAAGCGAGCCCGACCCGTCTTGGTCCGATAGCGAGATTGAGCTCACCGAGGGCGATGACGAGGACGACGAGGCTCCGATTGAGACCGCAAAGACAACTTTGCTGCCGCGTCGCCATGCAAAGCGCGACCAGGTAACCGGCCAGCTTTCGATGGAAGACGACCCCGATAAGATCGACGAGTTCGAGCCGCCGTTTGCCGTGAATCCTGTCTCGGCAGCACCTCAGATTCCCGACTTCTTGAAGCATCCCAAGGTTGCCGATGCGCCTGCCTCGAGTGCCGTCGAATCGGCTGCGGCTAGCGATGGGGGAGCGGACGGTGGCGCCGCAGATAACGAGGGCGAAGAAGAGGACGGCCTCAAGCTTCCGCCGCTCGAAATCCTGCATGCCAACCCGCAGTCGGCTTCCGCCGCGTCTTCGGACAAGGAGTTGGAGCAGACCGCTGAGTCACTGCAATCCACCTTGCTTGAGTTTGGCCGCAGTGCCCGCGTGGTCGGCTGGATCGCCGGCCCCACGGTGACGACCTTTAAGCTGCAACCTGGTGAGGGCGAGCGCGTGAGCAAGATTTCGAGCCTCGAGGACGATATCGCGCTTTCGCTCGCTGCCCAGTCGGTACGTATCTTTGCCCCGATCCCCGGCACCTCGCTCGTGGGCATCGAGATTCCCAACCGCAAGCGCCAGAACGTCAACCTGGGCGACGTGCTGCCCTATGTGAAGGGCGGTCCGCTCGAGCTCGCCATCGGCCGCGATGCCGAGGGCACGCCGGTTGTCGCCGACCTTGCCAAGATGCCCCACCTGTTGATTGCCGGTACGACCGGTTCTGGAAAGTCGGTGATGATCAACTCCATCATCACGACTCTGCTCATGCGTACTCTTCCCGAGGACGTTCGCCTGATCATGGTCGACCCCAAGCGCGTCGAGCTTGCGGGCTATAACGGACTGCCGCATCTCTATGTGCCCGTGGTGACCGAGCCCAAGCAGGCCGCGAGCGCTCTGCAATGGGCCGTGTCCGAGATGGAGCGTCGCCTGAAGGTCTTCGAGCGTCTCAACGTGCGTAAGATCTCGACCTACAACGAAAAGCAGGCCGCCGGCGAGTTTGAGCATTACGACAATCCGCCGCAAAAGATGCCCTACCTGGTCATCATCATTGACGAGCTCTCGGACCTGATGATGGTCGCCGGCAAGGATGTTGAGGCCTCGATCGTACGTATTGCACAGCTGGGCCGTGCCGCCGGCATTCATCTTATCGTGGCCACGCAGCGCCCCAGCTCCAACGTGGTGACGGGCCTCATTAAGGCCAACATCACCAACCGCATCGCCTTTAACGTCGCCACGGGCATCGACTCGCGCGTCATCATCGACCAGATGGGTGCCGAAAAGCTCACCGGTCTGGGCGATATGCTGTTCTCCAAGGTCGACTGGGGCAAGCCCCGCCGTATCCAGGGCTGCTTTGTCTCGGATGATGAAATCAACGAGATTGTCGAGTTCGTCAAGTCGCAGAGCGAGCCCGACTACCACGAGGAGATCCTGTCTGCCGTGACGCCCGCTTCCATGTCCATGGCGGGTGGCGGCGGCATTGTCCGCACCGGAGTCGCCGAGCCGCAAGACGATGATCCGCTCATTTGGGAAGCCGCCCATATTGTGGTGGAATCGCAGCTTGGCTCCACATCTGGCCTGCAACGTCGTCTGAAGGTTGGCTATGCGCGTGCCGGGCGTATTATGGACATGCTGGAAGAAAAGGGTGTCGTTGGTCCGCCTGACGGTTCCAAGCCGCGTGAGGTTCTGCTGGACGAAGAGGGTCTTGCCGCGCTGAAATCTGTCGACGCCGAGATGGCACGTGAAGATCGTGAGTTTGGAGGATTCTGATGGCTGCACGCTTTGGTGACATGCTGCTCGAGCAGCGTCGCCGAATGGGCCTTTCCATTCAGCAGGTCGCCAACACCATCAAAATCAGGCCGCAGATCATCGAGTTTTTCGAGACCGGTAACTTTGCTTCGATGCCGCCGCGCGGCTATGCGCAGGGCATGATTTCGAGCTATGCTCGCTTTTTGGGCCTCAATCCGCGCGAGGTCGTCAATGCCTACTTTGACGACCTGATGGCATACGAACGCGAGACGTCGCAGCAGGGCGGTCGTTTTCAGGACGCCGCTGGCTACGTCAATTCGCGTTCCTCGGTCGATAACGGGCGCTTCCTGATGGTTCAGGGCGGTCGTTCGACGCGTTATGGACAGCGTCCTCAGCAGGCCGGTTATATTACCGAGACGGGTTCGGGCGAGGAGATTCGTTCGCAGCGTGACCGGTTCCGCAGTACGCCGATGCCCGAGGACCGTGCACTTCCCGCTGCCCGCGGCGTGGCTCGTGACCCTCGTGCCGGCTACGGCGACGGCGGCTATTCCGATCGCGGTTACCGTGGGGTCTCTTCTGGTCGCTCTCGCGGTGGCTATGCGGATGCCGATACCACGCAGGTGACGCCGCGTCTTCGCTCTCAATCACAGCCGTATGGCCAGCGCTCTTCGGCTCCGCGTTCGGGCCAGCGTGGCTATCAAGGCCGCGGTGAACTTGCGCCCCGCTCGGGTCAGCGCAGCCTTCAGGGCCAGGGTGGCTATCGCGGCCGTTCCGATAGCAATCGTGGTCGTATGCCTCAGGGAGGCGGCCGCAGCAGTTCCAATCGTGGACGCGGCGGATCACGTACTCCTCAAAACAACGGGCTCGATCCGCGTATCGTCTACGCCGGCATCGGTGCCGTTGCGCTGTTGTTGATTGTGCTCATCGTGGTGCTTCTGCGCGGCTGCGCATCTTCGGCGCCCGAGACCACGCCCGAGACGCCCACTGCTACCAAGACGACGACCAAGAAGTCTTCTAAGAAGACCGAAACGGTCGACGAGGACGAAGACACCGATGAGGCGACGGATGAGTCGACTGACTCGGACGCTACCAAGACGACGGCCAAGAAGGAAGAGAACGAGGTCACAAAGGTTAAGGTCTCCGTTGCCAAGGGAAAGACCGCGTGGATTGAGGTCAAGGTCGACGGCAAGTCGGTCTATGGCGCCCAAGCGACTGGCCCCTTTGAGCAGGAGTACTCGCCCGAGTCCTCGATCGAGATCACCACGTCCAAGCCTTCCGATGTCACCGTTACCAAGAACGGTGAAAAGGTTCGTTACGATACCAAGACCTCGGGCGTGGCGCGTGTGACGATCACCGTTCCCAAGAAGGAGACGACTGGTTCCGAGAATGGTGAAAGTTCTGATGGTACCGATACCACCGATGGTGCCGATACCACCGACGTTACCGATGCCCAGTCCACGGATGGCGCCGATACCGCAACTGACGGTCAGACACCCACCGATTCTATTGACTATTCGTACGATAGCTACTAAGCCGCTCGTACGCGAAAGGAAACATCATGGCTAAAGATTCCAGCTTCGACGTCGTGTCCGAGGTCAACATGCAAGAGGTCGACAACGCCTTCCAGCAGACCACGCGCGAGATTTCCCAGCGCTATGACCTTAAGGATTCCGGCGCCACGATCGAGCTTTCGAAGGGCGACAAGCTCTTTACGATCAGCGCCCCGGCTGACTTTGTCTCTAAGCAGATTATCGACGTGCTGAGTTCCAAGCTCATCAAGCGCGGCATTGACCTCAAGGCTGTCTCGTGGGATGCTCCTCAGGCGGCATCGGGCGGCACCGTGCGCGTGCTCGGCCATATTGTCGAGGGTATCGACCAGGCGACCGCCAAGAAGATCAACAAGGACATCAAGGACCAAAAGCTCAAGGTCAAGGTGACCATCGAGGCCGACAAGCTGCGTGTTTCCTCTGCTTCGAAGGATGCGTTGCAGACCGTAATCCAGTTCCTGCGCGACCAGGACTACGGCCAGCCGCTACAGTTCACCAACTACCGCTAATATCATTCGAAAGGACCGCTCTCCAACATGGATACACCGTTGGGCTCCGTGCTCTACATCACCCTCGGGTGCGCTAAGAACGAGGTCGACACCGACCGCATGCGTTCTCTTTTGACTGCTGCGGGCTACGAGGATGCATTCGACCCGCAGGATGCCGATATCGCCATCGTCAATACATGCTCGTTCCTCGCCTCCGCAACGTCCGAGAGCATCGAGACCACGCTCGAGCTCGCCAACGAGGTTCAGGACGGCGTTCGTTCTTGCCCCATCGTTATGTGCGGCTGTGTGCCGTCGCGCTATGGCGACGACCTGCCTGACGAGCTGCCCGAGGTCGCTGCCTTTGTGAAGGCCGACGAGGAGGACGGCATCGTGGCGGTCATCGATGGCGTGCTGGGTGTCGAGCGCGAGATTGCAGCCTATATCCCGCAGGTCAAACGTACCGTCGAGGGTGCTGTCGCCTACGTCAAGATTTCCGATGGCTGCAACCGCTTCTGCAGCTTCTGCATGATTCCCTACATCCGCGGCCGCTATCATTCGCGCAATGCCGAGAGCATCATCTCCGAGGTGCGCGACCTGGTTGCCGGCGGTGTGCGCGAGATCGTGCTGATCGGCCAGGACACGGGCATCTGGGGTACCGACTTTGCCGACGAGGACGTCGCCGATGGCTCGCCGCGCAATCTGGCGCAGCTGCTGCGTGCCGTCGCCGAGGCCGTGCGCCCGCACAACGTCTGGGTCCGCGTGCTCTATCTGCAGCCCGAGGGCATGACTGACGAACTCATCGAGACGATTCGCGATACGCCCGAGGTGCTGCCCTATATCGATATCCCCGTGCAGCACTGCGACGCGCGCATTCTCAAGGCCATGCGCCGTTCTGGTTCGCGCCAGGAGCTCGAGGACCTGTTCCGCGATCTGCGTGAGCGTATCCCCGGCATCGTGATCCGTTCCACGGCCATGGTCGGCTTCCCGACCGAGACCGACGACGAGTTCCGCGACCTTATCGACTTTATGGACACCGTCGGCTTTGACTACACGAGCGTCTTTGCCTACTCGCAGGAGGAGGGCAGCCTGGCCGCTAAGATGGAGGGTCAGGTCGACGAAGAGGTCAAGCTCGAGCGCGCCCAGGAGGCCATGGACCTGGCCGAGTCGCTCGGTTTTGCCGCCACTGCCGCACATGTGGGCGAGCGCGCCCAGGTGATCGTCGACGGTATCGAAGAGACCGAGGATGGCGCCGAGCTGATCGGCCATGCCTGGTTCCAGGCGCCCGATTCCGATGGCGCGGTGCATCTGGACGCCAGCGAGGCGTCCATGGGCGATATTCTGACCGTCGAGTTTACCGATAGCTTCTGCTATGAGCTTATCGGTCATGTTGTGGAGTAGGAGAGCGTCGTGGCTAACGAGAGCAATAAGGAACTGACGAGTGTCTGGACGCCCGCCAACATCGTGACGTGCGTTCGCATCGTCTTTATCCCGGTGTTCATGATCGTGTCGGCGCTTTCTCACACGAGTGTTGCCGGTACGGATTGGAGCACCTTCGACGGCCCGCTCGCCGCCGCTGCCTTCATTCTGTATGTGATCCTGTCGTGCACCGATAAGGTCGACGGTTATCTGGCGCGTTCGCGCAACGAGATCACCGACTTCGGTAAATTCTTGGACCCCATCGCCGATAAGCTGCTCGTGTTCTCGGCCCTGCTGCTGTTCTTGGATTTTGGCGCGGTGACCGTGTGGTCCGTGTTCATTATCCTGTTCCGCGAGCTGCTGGTGAGCGCCCTTCGCATGGTCGCGAGTGCGGCCGGTGTGGTCGTTGCGGCCGATAAGCTCGGCAAGTACAAGACGGCAACCACGATGGTCTCCATTTGCGGTTACCTGTGCGTTTTTGCTATGGCCGGCTTGCACCTTGGCCCGGTGGCGCTGACGCTCGGCATCTACTCGGTGTCGCGCTTCCTGTACGCCGTTGCCGTTGTCCTGACCGTTATCTCGGGCGCCCAGTACTTCTGGAACTGCCGCAAGATCGTCTTTTCGGTCTAGGTCCTGGTGGGTATGACGGACTCTTTTGAGCAGATTTCCGCACATAACGAGGAGCTGGCGCGTGATATTGTCGAGCGCGCGAGCGCTCGGGGCGTGACGGTTTCGACGGCTGAGTCGCTGACGGCGGGTATGATCGCCTCGACGATTGCCGATATCCCGGGCGCCTCGGCGGTGCTGCGTGGCGGTGCGGTGACCTATTGCGATGAGATTAAGCATCGTGTTCTTGGTGTTGAGCAGGAGACGCTCGACCGCTATACCGCGGTGTCGCATCAGACCGCGCGCGAGATGGCGGTGGGTTCGCTGGAGCTGTACCAGAGCGATATTGCAGTGAGCGTAACGGGTTATGCCGGCCCCGGCGGTGGCACTGAGGACGATCCGGCGGGCACTTTCTATATTGGCTGGGCGCATCGTTCCGCCGATGGGGGCGTGCCGGTCGTGGACTCTGTGCGCTGCCACTATGAGGGCGACCGTTCGTGTGTTCGTGCCCATGCGGTCGCGGAGGCATTGGGGCGCATTGCCCTTGTGCTCAACTCTATGGAATAGACATGTTTTAAGGGGCCTTAGGGCCCCTTAATTGTGGAGATAGGGACCTCTGACAAATTTAGCGTTTGTGCTGGTTGTAGATGTATTTTTGCCTGCCTTGTTCATATTTGGTCCTTTGTGGTCAAGTATTTGGTCAGTGTTTGGTCGGCGTTTGGTTGGGTTTTGGAAAGACCGCCTGCATATGATTGGCCTGAACGGTTGACCACGAACAGCCGTTCGTTTATTATCGATGCAGGTTGTTAAGAGGAGGGCTATTCATGGCCAAGAATTCAGGTCCCGTACGTACCGTTCATGCTCGCACGACGGGTAAAGAGCGCGATGAGATGATCGCCACCACCAAGGCCGAGATCGAGAAGAAATTCGGCCAGGGTTCCATCATGAGGTACGGCGACGGTGGCCCCGAGCTCGAGGTCGAGGCCATTCCCACGGGCGCCCTGGCCCTCGATGCCGCGCTGGGTATCGGCGGCGTGCCGCGCGGCCGTATCGTCGAGATTTACGGTCCTGAGTCCTCCGGTAAGACGACGCTTTCGCTCGAGATCCTGGCCGAGGCCCAGGCAATGGGTGGCGTTGTGGCATTTATCGATGCCGAGCACGCGCTTGATCCCACGTATGCCGCGCGCATCGGCGTGGATATCGACGAGGTACTGATTTCCCAGCCCGATACGGGTGAGCAGGCGCTCGAGATTGTTGACATGCTCGTGCGTTCCGGCGCCATCGATGCTATCGTCGTCGACTCCGTCGCCGCGCTGACCCCGCGTGCCGAGATCGAGGGAGAAATCGGCGACACTACGGTCGGTCTTCAGGCTCGCCTGATGAGCCAGGCGCTCCGCAAGCTCGCCGGCTCGCTGTCCAAGTCCAACACGACGTGCATCTTCATTAACCAACTGCGTGAGAAGATCGGCGTCATGTTCGGCAACCCCGAGACCACGACGGGCGGCCGCGCCCTTAAGTTCTTCTCTTCGGTGCGTATCGACATTCGCCGCATCGACAGCATTAAGCTTAAGGACGAGGTTATCGGTAACCGCGTGCGCGCCAAGGTCGTTAAGAACAAGGTGGCAGCTCCGTTCCGTTCTGCTGAGTTCGACATCATGTACGGCACGGGCATTTCCAAGGAGGGCTCGGTGCTCGACATGGCGGTCGAGTACCAGATTGTCGACAAGTCCGGATCCTGGTTCACATACGAGGGCGAGCGGCTTGGCCAGGGCCGTGAGGCGGCCAAGGCCTTCTTGGCTTCCAACCCAGATCTCATGGAGGAGATTGATCACAAGGTTCGCGTTGCTTGTGGCCTCGTGCTTGGCGACGAGCGCGTTGGCGAGCCTGTCGAGGGCGCAGACCCCAACGCCGAGGGCACTGAGAAGTGACGCGTGCCGTAAAGGGCGAGTGGCCCAAGACGGATCTTGACTGGGAGATTCGCCTGCCCCAACGCGCTTCTCGCGGGTTGGGGCAGGCGGCTCCTCGGGCCGAGGTCGTGATAAGGACACCCCAGCGTGGCGAGGAGCACATTCGTGTGCCACTTGCAGTTGCCCGCTCTCTTGACTCTAAGGCCAGGGGCAAGGAGCTTCTACCATCCTCACGGGCAGAGCTCATGTTTGCGATGGGGGAGGTCTCTCGCAAGTGCGCCATGGAGCGCGTCGCTGCGCTCATCGACCGCAGGGACTACTCCGAGGATGAGCTCGCTTCGCGACTCGCGAGGGATGGCTATGCATCCCAAACGGTCGAGAGCACGGTCCGGAGGTCGGTCGAGTGCGGGCTGGTCGATAACTCCCGCTTTGCGGATACCTTTATTCGCTCCAAGCTCTCGCAGGGATGGGGCAGGGTCCGTATCGAGCGCGAGCTCTCTCGCCGTGGCATCGAGGCGAGTGACGTTCCTGGCTGGCCGGAGCTCTATCTCTCGGAGGAGTCTGAGGAGGAGACTGCCTACGAGCTCGCTTCGCGTCGCCGTATCACGGGCAAGAACGATTACGAGAAGATAGTCCGCTTTCTTTCCTCAAGGGGTTACCCGTTGGGGCTTGCCACACGTACGGCTCGTCGCGTGCTCGATGAGTCCAAAGAGGAAGACGAATCCTAACGCGTGTCGCGTCCTTGAGGTGGGCTCGACCTTGTACGTATGGCCCTGGCGCCACCCTCTTACCACGCCCGTATATTCCGTGAAGCGTGGCTTGTTTGGGCGCAGACGGTACCCTAACAGTTTGACAGGTATCAAATGCGAACATATGATTGAAAGGCCTGAGAGCGTATCTTCCGCTGGTTTACCAGCTGTGCATTGTATTTGTTTCACCGCGTCAGCATCATGGAACGTCATGTTTTTGGCATCTGCGGCCGGATACCCCGATGGCGGGTTCCCTAGCGCTATGCGCTTGGGTCTCCTGAACAATCTCGTGAACTTGTCACCTGAGGAGCGGCCATGGAAATCATCATAGGAATCATCTGTCTAGCGGTGGGAGCTGGGTTGGCGTACTTCTTCCTTGCTGGGAAGAGCAACTCTAAGCTCAAGTCTGCCAACGAACAAATCGAAAGCGCGCGCGGCGAGGCGGAACGCATCACGTCTGAGGCGCGTCGCCAGGCTGACACGGCTAAGAAGGAGGCCGTGCTCGAGGCCAAGGAGGAGATTCTGCAGCTCAAGCAGAACTCCGAGGCCGAGGAGAAGAAGCGTAAGGGCGAGCTGCAGTCCATGGAGGGTCGCATCATGCAGCGCGAGGAGTCCCTCGACCGCCGCAATGATGCCCTTGACAAGCGTGAGCGTCAGCTCTCTGGCCTCCAGAGCCAGCTGGACCGCCGCAAGAACGACCTTGACGCCCTCGAAGGAAAGCAGACCACCGAGCTCGAGCGCATCGCAGGCCTCTCTAAGGACGAGGCGCATGATGAGCTCATCGCTCGTGTTCGCGCCGAGAGCGTACGCGACGAGGCCCAGATTCTGCGCGAGTCCGAGCAGAACGTGCGCGCAAAGGCGGATAAGACCGCCCGCGAGATCATCTCAACTGCTATTCAGCGCTGTGCCGCAGACCAGGCCGGCGAAATCACGGTTACCACCGTCCACATCCCGTCCGACGACCTCAAGGGCCGCATCATCGGTCGAGAAGGTAGGAACATCCGCACGTTCGAGCAGGTCTCCGGTGTCTCCCTCGTCATTGATGACACGCCCGAGACCGTTGTCCTCTCCAGCTTTGACCCCGTCCGTCGCGAGACTGCGCGTGTGGCGCTCGAGAACCTCATCGCTGACGGTCGCATTCACCCCGCCCGCATCGAGGAGCTCTACAAGAAGGCCGAGGACCTGGTCAACGAGCGCGTTCGCGAGGCCGGTGAGCAGGCGGCTTTCGACGCGGGCATTCATGATCTCCACCCAGAGATTGTTAAGACCCTCGGTGCCCTCAAGTACCGCACCTCCTTCGGCCAGAACGTCCTCTCTCACTCCATACAGGTTTCCGCGCTCTGCGGAATCATGGCCTCCGAGCTGGGCTTGGATCCCGCTCCCGCCAAGCGTGCCGGCCTTCTCCACGACATTGGCAAGGCTATCGACCACGAGGTCGAGGGCCCGCATGCCGTCATTGGCGCCGACCTCGCCCGTCGCTACGGCGAGCGCTCCGAGATCGTGCACGCCATCGAGGCACACCATGCCGACGTCGATCCGGACACTGTCCTCGACGTCCTCGTGCAGGCGGCCGATGCCATCTCTGCCGCCCGTCCTGGTGCCCGTCGTGAGTCTGCAGAGACCTACATCAAGCGCCTTGAGAAGCTCGAGGAGATCTCTAACGCCCATGAGGGAGTCGAGCGCACCTACGCCATGCAGGCTGGTCGCGAGCTCCATGTGATGGTCGAGCCCGAGAAGATCTCCGATGCGCAGGCTACCGTCCTCGCCCATGACATTGCCAAGCAGATCGAGGACGAGATGGAGTATCCCGGCCAGGTCCGCGTGGTGGTCATCCGCGAGTCTCGCGCGGTCGACGTCGCTAAGTAAGCGAGGGTCGTCACTGTGGCAGAGGAGCAGGCTCCCAGCGCTGCTGGTCTGGCTGATTTCGTTGCCCGCATGGGCGGGGAGCGTTCGCTTCGCGTGGAAGAGAACCTCGGCGAGGGCTATGTCCGCCTCCGCGTTGCGGAGGCGGAGCGTCGCCAAGCCAAGCACGACATTCGTTGTGTCGAGGATATGGTCATTGAGCTTCTCCGCAACTCCCGCGACGCTGGGGCAAAGCGCATCTACCTTGCCACCTCACGTGAGGGAGACCTGCGCACCACGACTATCCTGGACGATGGCTCCGGCGTACCCCAGGATATGCAGGAGCGCATCTTCGAGGCGCGCGTGACCTCCAAGCTCGAGAGCATCCACGTGGACAGGTGGGGCGTCCACGGGCGAGGCATGGCGCTCTACTCGGTGAGGGAGAACGCCGAGTCTGCGCGTGTGGCGTCCTCGGCCCCCGGGAAGGGCACCTCCATCACGGTTGTTACTAATGCAACCAAGCTTGCCGAGCGTGCTGACCAGTCAACCTGGCCTTCGCTCGGCGAGGATGAGGACGGCAAGCGCACCTGCGCCCGTGGCCCCCACAACATCGTTCGCACTTGCTGTGAGTTCGCCCTCGAGGAGTACGGGACCTGTGAGGTGTACGTGGGCTCGCCGGCAGAGATTGCGGCAACCGCCCGCGCTCGCATTACCCCTTCGGTGGATGGCTCTGACCTGCTTTTCATCGACGACCTATCTGTGCTTCCGGTTTTGGAGCGTCTTCGTGCTGCCGCAGACGCCAGGGAGCTTCTCTCGGTCTGCAAGGGGCTTGGTCTTGAGATGAGCGAGCGCACTGCTCATCGCGTGGTGTCGGGACAGATCCGACCCCTAAGGAGCGTCGCTTCCCGCATGCTCCGCAAAGCTGATGCCCCAACCGCTCCAAAGCCTGTCGACCTCTATCGGGATAGGCGGGGCCTCAAGCTTTCCAAGCCAGATGCCGAGGAGTTCTCACGGGTCCTTGCCAAGGACTTCTCGTTCATCGAGGACCGCTACTACGTGTCGCTTGTGCATGACCCCAAGGTGAGGGTCGGCAAGGGTCGCATCACCGTGACCTTTGACCTGGAGGATGCGGACTAGCCAGCTTTGTCATTTGCCACTGTTCGAAACACACTTTACGTTTGCATTAGCTAGCTGGGACATTACAATCGTTCATATATGCACTTCCACCACGGACGACTAATCGCACCATACTGACAACCACTGCACCATTGGAGCATCAGCAGCATGGATTTTCTGAAGGTCTCGAGCAAGTCATCCCCGGCGTCCGTCGCCGGGGCCATAGCCGGCATGGTAAAGGACGGGGTTCCCGTCAACATGCAGTGCGTTGGAGCGGGTGCGGTCAACCAGGCCGTCAAGGCGCTTGCCATCGCGCGCGGCTTCCTCATTCCAACGGGAGTCGACATCTCCTGCGCCCCCACGTTCTCTGATATCGACATTGCGGGAGAAAAGCGCACGGCCATTCGCTTTGCCGTCTACGTCCATAGGCTCACTCCCCAGAGCACCTCGGCTGACGCTATGGACAACGGGAGCGTGGTCGCGTAAATGGCTTCTCCTGACACCCAGGCCCTTGTCGGCAAGACCTACCACATCAAGATCTTTGGCTGCCAGATGAACATGCACGACTCCGAGAGGGTCTCAGGCCTTCTCGACTCGTGCGGCTGCATCGAGGTTGCAAGCCCCGACGATGCCGATATCGTCGTCTACATGACCTGCTGCGTTCGCGAGAATGCTGACCAGCGCCTCTATGGCCAGGCATCTGCCATGGTCTCGGCTCCCACGCCACCCTCGGGGAGGCGCATCGTGGCCGTGGGCGGCTGCATTGCGCAGCGCGACGGCGAGCGCCTCCGCGCGCACATCCCCAACGTCGACGTGGTCTTTGGCACAAGCGCCCTGGCGAGCCTCCCGAGGCTCCTTTCCGAGGCATTTGGCGAGCAGCCAGGTGCCATAGAGGTGGACACGGAGGAGCCGGGCACAGGATTTTCTACCGACCTGCCCAGCCATCGTGCCGAGCGCTACCACGCGTGGGTGCCCATCATGAGCGGCTGCAACAACTTCTGTACCTACTGCATCGTTCCGTACGTCCGCGGGCGTGAGCGCAGTCGCACCATCGAGAGCGCAGTCGCCGAGTGCCGCCTGCTCGTTGCCGATGGCGTGCGCGAGATTTGCCTCCTTGGGCAAAACGTCAACTCCTACGGGAGGAACATCTACGGAGAGCCTCGCTTTGCCGAGCTCCTGCGTGCGGTGGGTGAGACGGGCATCGAGCGCATCCGCTTCACCTCGAGTAACCCCAAGGATCTCTCCGACGAGACCATCGCCGCTATGGCTGAGGTCCCAGCCGTGATGCCTCATCTCCACCTGGCGGTGCAGTCGGGCTCCACGCGCGTGCTCAAGGCAATGAACCGCAGCTACACGAGGGACGAGTATCTGGCGCTTGTGGGGCGTCTCCGCGCCGCTATCCCCAACATCGCGCTCTCCACCGACATTATTGTTGGCTTCCCCGGCGAGACCGAAGAGGATTTCCAGGACACGCTCTCGCTTGTGCGCGAGGCAGGGTTCTCCTCCGCCTTCACGTTCATCTACTCCCCGCGGCCTGGTACCCCTGCCGCGAAGATGGTTGACAACACGCCCCATGACGTCATCCAGGATCGCTTTGACCGCCTTGCGGAGCAGGTCGCACAACAGGCCCACGACGCCAACCAGGAGGACCTGGGGCAGCTCGTTGGTGTCTTGGTCGAGGGGCCGTCTAAGCGTGACGATTCTGTCATGGTTGGCCACAGCGAGAAGAACCGCACTGTCCATTTCCCGCTCCCCGCGGGGATGAGCCCGCAGGATGCGGTGGGCAAGATTGCGCGCGTTCGCGTCAAGGAGGCACGTACCTGGTATCTGCGAGGCACCGTCGAGGGCGACCTTTCGTGAGCGAACCTGCTGCTTCTGGGCGCGTGGTCTGCATAGTTGGCCCCACTGCCTCTGGTAAGAGCGCACTTTCCGAGCTCGTTGCCCAGAGGCTCGGATCATCTGTTGTCTCTGTCGATGCCATGCAGGTCTATCGTGGCATGGACGTGGGAACAGCAAAGACACCTGTTGCCGAGAGGCGCGTGCCCCTTCTTATGGTTGATGTGGCCAACGTGGACGAGGACTATTCGGTCCAGCGCTTCCAGCACGATGCCCGCTCCTGCGTGGATGAGCTTCTTGAGCGCGGCGCTGTTCCTGTTCTTTGTGGGGGAACGGGCCTCTATCTCGATGCGGCTATCGACGAGATGGACTTTCCGTCTGGTGAGATGGGAGATGACCGTCGGCTGCGCTACGAGCGCATTGCGGCAGAGCAGGGTGCCGAGGCGCTGCACGTCCTTCTCGCCAAGCGCGACCCAGATAGTGCAGCGCTCATACATCCCAACAACGTCCGGCGATGCGTTCGCGCTCTTGAGATGCTGGACGATGGCGTGAGCTATGCTCAAAACCACAGGGGTCTCAAGCGCCACGTGCCGCACTATGCTGCACATATCTGGGCCATCTCCATGCCCCGCGAGCTGCTCTACGAGCGAATTGACCAGCGCGTCGACAGGATGTTCGACGACGGCTTGGTTGAGGAGGTCTGTAACCTGAGGGGGCGTGGACTCGATTGGGCACACACCGCGGGGCAGGCGATTGGCTACAAGGAAGTGCTGGCTGCCCTTGCGGGGGAGTGCAGCCTTGACGAGGCCAGGGATGAGGTCAAGCGCCGTACGAGACACTATGCCAAGCGGCAGCTCTCGTGGCTCAAGAGAGATGGCCGGGCCCGTTGGATAGACGTTCGCGATATGGGCGAGGAGCAAGCCTGTGAGCTCATTGTCCGCGATGCGCTGGTACAGTCGGAACCCTGCCAAACCGTCGAGAGAGGTTGAGTAGCCATGGCACGCTTTGAGCCCAAGTCGACGGCTCCCGTGCGCGAGAAGGCAATTCTCGTGGGCGTTGACTTTGGAAGAAATGCCGAATGGACGCTCGATGAGTCTATGGCGGAGCTTGCTCGCCTTGCAGAGACGGACGGCGCCGACGTGGTCTTCACGCTTACGCAGCGGCTCGAGGCGCCGGTCCCGCGGACCTTCATCGGCAAGGGCAAGGTGGAGGAACTTGTCTCCTACGTGCGCAACCTCGATGCTGATGTCGTGATCTTTGATGACGAGCTCACGCCCTCCCAGCAGTCCAACCTCGAGAAGATCGTGGGCGAGCCGGTCAAGATCATCGACCGCACCGCGCTCATCCTCGACATCTTTGGTGTGCACGCAACCACGCGTGAGGGGCGCCTCCAGGTCCAGCTTGCGCAGCTCCAGTATGTTCTGCCCAGGCTGCGTGGTATGTGGAGCCACTTGGTGGGCGAGCAGACGCGTGGTGGCATTGGGTCGCGTTTTGGCCAGGGCGAGAGTCAGCTTGAGGTCGACCGTCGCCTTGTGCGCAAGCGTATCTCAACGCTTCGTGACGAGCTTGCCCGGCTCGAGACAAGGCGAGAGGTGCAGTCCAAGGCCCGTTGGGATTCGGGTATCTATCGCGTGGCGCTTGCCGGCTACACTAACGCTGGCAAGTCGACGCTCCTTAATGCCCTCACGGGTTCTGACGTCTATGTGCGCGATGAGCTCTTTGCCACCCTGGATCCCACCACACGCTCAATCGAGCTTGAGGAGGGCCGCAAAGTCACCCTCACCGACACCGTTGGGTTTATCCAAAAGCTGCCCACCACGCTCGTGGAAGCATTCAAGTCCACGCTGGCAGAGGTAAGGGCCGCTGACCTTGTGCTGCTTGTGGCTGATGCGTCTGATGCTGGGGCAGAGCGGCAGATACGCGCCGTTCAGACGGTTCTCGAGGAAATTGGGGCTAATCAGATTCCCTCTGTGCTTGTCCTCAACAAGTGTGACCTTATCTCTGCCGAGGAGCTTACAAGTCTCCAGGCAAGACACCCCGATGCCGGGACCATCTCCGCCCGAGAGGGGACAGGCCTTGCGGGGCTGCTCTACCGTGTGGCACGGGAGGCCTCGCGTGGCGATGCCAAGGTTACCGTCTTGGTAC
>ENA-OWPP01001735-OWPP01001735.1-human-gut-metagenome-genome-assembly--contig:-NODE-1735-length-17103-cov-4.674507_pt1 | contig 17103 bp, 10 predicted proteins | sample MGYA00248265_ERZ651848 | MGnify/ENA primary metagenome ERZ651848 (study PRJEB26924, sample SAMEA4378233) | human gut metagenome | biome: human gut; feature: human-associated habitat; material: faeces...
AGGGGGTTCGGCACGGGCCAGGTATAAGGATGGTTTGTTCGGGGCGCGCGTCCATAAGGCGCCTCCCCTTCGGTCGAAAAAGAGCGGGCGCTGTGCTCGCTACTTCTTCGTCCCGAAGCGCTCGGGCGATCTCTGAAGCCTGCAAATCCTCGTTTCGGACGTGATCGGGCAGCGGGTTCGGTGCACGATGTTTTCTCCATTCCTTGACCGGGCGCCTTTCGACGGGCGGTCGCGGTCGGTCTGTGTGGTGTTCCTATTGTAGGGAAGCTTGTTCGAGAGCATCGGGGCCGGTCTCGTCACACGGGTTCGTCGTTCGGCCGTGCGCGAGCGCGAAGCCCGATAGACGTCGGCCCCGGGAAGTCAATCAATGCTCCCGGGGCCGACGGCGGGTTTCGAGCCTTTCGCGGCGTGTTGCGTCCTGCGAAGCAGTCGCGTTTTCAGCCCGAGCTCACGATCGGACGACCGATTTCATTACCGCCATTGTTTCTTGGGGACGTCGCGGTATTGCCGGACTTTCCCGTTGACGTCGACGAAGAACCCCTTACGGCGCTTGCGTGTCTGAAAGCAGCCGAATTGGGGTTCGGGGACTTCCGGACCGTAGGCGCCGTCAAGGGCCTTGAAGATGTCCCCGCGACAGGCGTTCTCGTACGAAATCCTCGCACGGCGTTCCTGACCTTCTTCGAACGCGACTTCGAACTTTTTCACGACGGACGTCGGGTCGGCGAGTTCTGCCTCATCGAGCATTGCGAACGCCCCGAGCGGCGCGAGGGCCGCTCGGGCGGCCGACGGGTCGTTGAGAGCGAGCGTTTGGATGAAGGTGAGCGGGAAGAGCGACCGATAGACGGCCCACTTAACGCCCTTTTCGGCCGAGAACCAACGGGACGCTTCGAGGAGCGCCTGATCGGGTCGCCAGAGAACGAGATTCATGTACGTGCGATTTTCGCCGTAGGCCATTCCGACCATGCGGGCCGCGCCCGTGCCTTCGAGGTGGAGACGGAAGTTCACGACCACGGTAGTGGGGTCGAGAACGAACTCGTTCGTCTCTTCCGAACGGGCGATTTCAAACGCAATCGTCACGGGTTGCGCGCCGTAGGACTGCATGAGTCGGGAAAAGCGCAGGCCGGGAGCCTGCGGGTCGACGAAAATCTTCGGGTCGAAAAGCCCCCGGAAAAAGGTGTCACCCGATTTGATGTCGGCAAAAAGCGGCGCTTCGGGGCGCGTGTCGATCTCGTAGTTCGTGACGAAGTGCCAATCGAACGAGAGGGTGGCGCAGGTCGCAGCCCATGCTTGCGGGAACATGTCGTAGAAGTAGTGCGCAAATGCCGAGGGCGTCATCCCCCTGTCGAGCGCAGGCTCGTGGCGGAACCTGATCTCCTGCATGCAGAAGTACATGAAGGGCGCTTCGCCGATCGCTTCGGCCACGACTTGCCTCGCGACTGCCTCGTGGTAACAGCGAGGCCGCGGGTCGTCGCTTTCCAAATAGACGGTGAGTGCAATCATGTCGCTCGCCGGTTTCGGATCGATCTGGATCGACTTCAGGCCGAGGGGTTCGATCCACTCTTGAAGACGCTCGTCGATCCGAAGGTCTTCGCGCATGCCGACCTCGAATTTCCAGTCGTTCGCGGCAATAGCCGGCTTGTGTTCGACGAAGGCGAGCTCGGCGAAGATCTGCGCCATGTCGCAATTTCCCGAGAGGATAACGTAGCCCATCCGTTCGCTCTTCGATTCAAAGCCCGCCCGGTGGACCCAGTCGTCGCAGAGACCGGCCATCGCAGGCACGACCGCATCGCGCGCATTGCGCCCCGAGGCATAGGCCGACCGGATGTGGCGGCGCAGCGTCCGGGCCGACTTCGTGAGGAGCATCCAGGTCCGCGCCGTCCGAACGTCGAAAGGTTCGTCCAAAATCCCCGTAGAGTTGGCGGCCAACGCGTAGCCCAAGCTCACGAGAACCGTCGAGTCGATGCGGATTTCGAGCGCGCGCTTGAAGGTCTGAACCGCGTCTCAGTGGCGTTCGTCGGTGTAGTACGCCATGCCGAGAATCTGAAGGATTCGGAAACGCTCTTCGTCGTCGAGCGCCTCTTCGTCCGCCTCATCGAGCGCCTGCTCCAAGAGGCCGATCGCTTTCTTCGCTTGAGGACGCGCAGTCCCGTGTCGCTTTCCGCAACGAGATTCGCTCGGGCAAGCTCGACTGCAAAGCCGTTGTACTGCGATTCGCCCAGATCGTCGATTCGAGCGAGGAGCGCCCGCCGCAACCCAGTCGGCGATGAGGGCAAGCCAAGCCTCGCGGTCCGAATCCGCGGGGTGAAACGCTTTGCTCGCAAGGATGCGTTCGTCCTCAACGGTCATCGGCCGGTAGACGGTCTCGTCACCCGTCAGTCGCGACTCAGCGCATGAGGTTCCGAAGTAGGAAAGCAGGCTCTCACAGGGCCCGTAATGTCAGTCGTCGGGAACGAAGAGCGTAGCGGCGCGTTGCCGATCGTTGCAGGCATAGTGAACCTGATCGAGGTCGGGAGCAAAGCGACCGACTCGGAAATCAAGCTCGGGTAGATCTTCAGCTTTCGTCAGGGCGTCCAGTGCGGCGAGCGCCTCGCGGTGGGCCTCCTCGAGGCGGGCGATACGCGCACGGGAAAAGCCGCCGTAGTAATAAACCGTCTTGCACTTCGAAACGTCCTCTTTCGCGGCATCGCGCACCAGTGCCTTGAGCGGAAGCTCGATGAACGATGGGCTCATTACGCGCGCGGACGCGTACGCCGCCGCGTCGCAACTGCGGAAGTATGCGCGGGCGGCCGACATGACCCGGGGCGAATTCCACACGAGGCAGGGAATGTAGAAATGGTTCACGCCGGTCATTTCCCCAAGCACGGTGAGGCTTTCCGGGCACGTCTTTTTGAGGTGCGCGAGAAAGCCCTCCGCAACGGGACGCCGCCGGTCGTTTTTCGCCTCTTCGGATTCTCCTGCTACCGAGCGCACGTCGAAATAGAAGACGACCGGCAGCGCGCCCGAGCGCGCATGCCGCTCGAACTGTCTGGCGGAGTTGAACAGTCCGATCCGGAATCCCGCCAAATCGGGGACGACTACCCCTCTGCGAACGTCGGAACCAATCCATCTGTCGGGCCATTCCGAGCAGATCCCCCAAGCCGTGTAAGCCCTGCGCTCGGCCACCAAGCCGTCGAACGTCTGATGTTTCGCGCTTCTGAACTGCTGAAAGAAGAAATGGCGGAATTCCCGAAGGAAGTACGGCCTGAATCGCTTGGATGCCGGACCGCGTACGCCGATGGACCATACGTAACGAAGCCGAACATCCTCGCCGAGCGTGTTGCTTATCAGGCGTTCGGCATAGAGCATCGCTTTTTGCCGATCGGTGCGTCGGATTTCTCCGAGCTCCTTCGACCAGACGTAAAGCCAACAGCCCTTTCCCCAATCGTCCGTTTCGAACCAATGAAGCTGCACCCGCACCTTCTCGGGCCGAATCCCCGGGATCTCGGCGTAGGGAGCGGGAGCGTACGGATCTCCCTGAGCCGGATAGCCTTTCGTCACGTGCCAGCGGTTCCGAAGCGAATCGGGCATGCGGCGAGCGAACCGATCGATGGCATAGCTGAGGCTCATCGCGTATGAGGGCGAGAGGATGAGCGTGAGCACGTCGTTCTCGAAGACGACGGAAATGTTCCAGCCGCAGGCGACGGGAGCAAGCGTTGAAAAAATCGCCTGCATCGCCCGACGGAAATCGTCTTCCGACGACCCGCAGAGCGCCAGAAGCTCGTCGCTTTGCGCTTCGAGGCGTCGCCAGACGTACTCGACGCGGTATTCAAACGGAATGCCCGCAAGGGCGAGCTCGGGTTGGGTGCGAAGCGGCCCCCGGCTCGCCAAATACGCATCGAACGGCAGCGCCCGACGGGCGATGCGCGAACGGGCGGGCTTGTGACCTTTTCTTCTGCGCTTGGGTTCGTTCACGATGTTGACTCCCTACAAAAACCGAGATGAACGTACTCCGGGTGTGACTCGGGGCGTTCCTTTCTTCTCCATTGTAGGAAAACCTTCTCGAGCCCATCGGGGGTGTTGAGCGTGGCTCGAGAACCGGGCCCCTCACCCCGAGGCCGTACGACAGCAAGCTCGACTACAATGAGGCGCCTATTCCGCGAGTCGACTCCAATTTTCGAAATACATGAAGTTTCGCTATCTGCTCTTCACGGGCTTTGCGTCCGTAGCGCTCATTCCGATTGCCGCGCTTACCGTCGTGCAGTTGAACGAGCTGCGCCGCGAAGCCCGCGACCAGGACATCGCTCAGGTGACGCTCACGCATGCGACGGCGGAGCGTCTGCGCTCGCACCTTTCGATGGCGATGAAGCTCGTGGAAGTGTCGGCCCTCACGGCGGCGGTCCCCATGCAGATGCCCCAATCGGAAGGGGTCGCGCTCACGATGAACGAACACCTGCGGCATTTGTCGGAATCCGTCCGATTCATCCGCAACGCCCACATCGACAATATCGAGCTGCGAACGGTCTACGCCTACCCGAGCATCGAAGCGTTGGAGACGGAATTGAGTGCCCAAGCTCGGCCCTCGCCCGTCTCGGCCGCGTCGGATTTGCGGTCGCCCGCGGGCGATCATCGCCACCTCTGGCACGCCGAGGCGCTGGCGGCTCCGCGCGGCAAGGTACTCGTTTCGCCTCCGATGGAATACGGCCCCGAGCGCCGGTCCACGATCGCCATTTCGATTCCCATCGACGGCGAGAAGGCGCGCTTCGGGATTCTCACGGCGTACCTCGATTTGCGATGGATCGGCGAGTACCTCGCCATGACGCTGCCGCCCGCAACGAAAATCGAAGTGCTCGACAGCATGGGCGTTCCGATCGTGCCGCTCTCGAACCGTCGGACGCTCGTCGGGTCCGCCGCCACGGAGCGCGACGTCGAGCACCTCAGTCGCCTCATCGACAATGCCTCGGCGCTTCAGCCCGTCGGCAACGAGTGGATCGCCGGGGAAACGCGCCTTATGCCCGACCCCTTCGTACATGCCGCCACCGATCGGCTCGACTTGAAGGACGGTCCCACCATGGTCGTTTCCGCCGTGAAGCTTCCCGACGAAGTGGGCGGTTGGACCGTGGTGCTCCTGCGCGACGTCCGGAGCCGCCTCACCTCACAGGCCCGCGTCTGGGAGCGTGCGGTCTTTCTCCTTTTCGGCGTTCTCGCCCTTTCCTTTGCCGTCGCGGGCGGTTGCACGAACGGCTTCAGCCGCTCGGTCGAGCAGCTGAAGCGCTACGTAACGCGGCTCGGGCAAGGAAACCCGCATCCCGATCCCGAGGACCGCGTGAGTTTCCCCGCGGAATTGCGCCTCGTGCAGGAAGCGCTCGAGCAGACGTCCGTTGTCCTCGAGACGCGCTCGCAGGCCCTTCAAGCTCTTAATCGCGACCTCGAATACAAGGTGAAGGAACGCACGGCCGACCTGGACGGTCGCAACCGGTTCCTGCGCGCCCTTCTTGAAGGTATGGCGGAAGGGGTGCTGGTGACCGACAGCGAAGCACGGATCGTGCACCAAAATTCCGTCGCGCGCGAGCTTCTTCACGGCGGACCCGCCGACCACCTCATGGCGGCGGTCCGAGCCGTCATGCAAGAGGATGCCAAACGACCGGACGCCCACGCGACGCTTTACGAGATGGCGGTCAAGCCCCCCGCCGAAGCCTGGCCCGCCGACTCGGGCAAGACGGTGCCCTCCTCGCAGGCCCTGCATCTGCTTCGTTACGAAGGGCGGTCGCTCGAATTCGAATGCTTCCATGTCGACGAGACGCTCGATATGACCATGCGGGCGAGTCACTTCAAGCCGCCCTTCACGGGGTTGCTCGTTCGCGACGTGACGGACCGCGAAGCGACGGCTGCTCTTAAAGAAAGTCTTCTTTCCATTGCGGCCCACGAATTCCGTACGCCCGTGCAGGCGATGCGCATTCAGGTGGAGTCGCTCCTGGCGGAGTACGAGGGTCGCGTGGGGCTCGACGGCGAACGTCGCGAAGTGCGTTGGAACCCGGACTACCGGCGCGAAATCCTTCAAAGCCTCGACGCCTCCTCGAAGCACCTTGAAGGGCTCATTCGCGACTGGCTCGACGTCGCCCGCATCGACGGCGGGTGTTTTACGATCGAACCGGAACCCGTGTCGCTACCCGTACTCTGGGAGCGTGCCGAAACGCTCGTCCGGTCCGCCTATCCCGATCAGACGCTCACGATCGATTTCGAGCCGGATGCCGAAGGGGTCTACGCGGATGCGGGACGACTCACGCAACTTTTCACGAATCTTCTCCTCAACGCGGGTTGCTACGCGCGTCCGGGGATTCCGAGCGTCGTTTCGGTAACGGGCCGCCTCGTCGGGGACGTAACGGACGACGGCACGACCGGCGACGACGACGAACCCTACGTCGAAATGCGCATCAAGGACAACGGCATCGGGATCGGGCCCGAGCACTCCGAACGGATTTTCGACCGGTTCTTCCAGGTTGAAAAAGGCGACAGTCGCTCGAAGGGCGGGATCGGTTTGGGGCTCGTGATTTGCCGTGCTATTTGCAACGCCCACGGCGGAAGCATCGAGCTGGCGAATCCGACGGCGAACGAAGGCGACGCACGACACGACGTCCTGCGGGCGAGCGGGCGAACGGGCGCGGAATTCGTTATCATTCTTCCGGTAATTCCGAAGTAAACTTCCCGAGCCGCGACCCGATATTCGGGCGGGATCCGCTTTTGTTTTCTCCCGACGTCGGCACCGACCGAAAGCGTCGTCTGCTCGGAGGTCCCCTTTCGCAGCTATGGCGCTTTATCACCCCACCATTCTCGTCGTCGACGATGAAAACACCATCCGTACGGGCATTGCGGAAAATCTCAAGCTGATCGGTTATGCCGTCGAGCTTGCCGCCGACGGCGAGGAGGCGCTCGAGCGCTTCGAAGCGATGCAACCCAAGCCCGACCTCGTCATTCTCGACGTGATGATGCCGAAGATGGACGGGTTCGACGTGCTTCGGAAAATCCGTCGCGTGAGTTCGGTTCCGGTGATCATGCTCACCGCCAAGGGCGAAGTTCAAAACAAGGTGTCCGCCTTCCGGCTCGGGGTCGACGACTACCTCACGAAGCCCTTCTCGCTCGACGAACTCCAGGTGCGCATTCAGGCGATCCTGCGTCGTACGCGGCAAGCGGCCGCGACCGTGCGGTCACATACCTACGAAGAGTCCGAAGAACTCGTGAACGGCCCCTTCCGTCTCTCGATGGAGGGGCGTTGCGCCTTTTGGTTCGATACGCCCATTCGCCTTACGGAACTCGAATTCCGGTTCCTGTGGGAGCTGTGCCTCGCGCGCGGGCGCGTCCTCACGCATGAAGAGCTTCTCACCGCCGTCTGGGGCAACCACCCGTCGAATTCCCTCAACGTGCTGCGCGTGACGCTCAACCGCATCCGCCGCAAGCTCGCCCCTCTCAACGTGGAACCCACGCTCATCACGAATTTTTCGAAGGTAGGCTACTCGATGCCCGACTTCTCGAAGTCTCCCTATGCCTACGGTGCCTCGTCCGAGAATGCGAGGGACAACGCCGAACCCCCTGCCGCGGGCGACGTCACGGCACCCGAGCGTGAACCCTAAGCCGGCCGAGCTCCGTGAGGGGCGTACGATCTTGGAAAACCGAGGGATTTGAGATTCTCTCGGTTTTTCTGTTTCGAGAATCGGACGGCCGGGGAAATCCCGCCTTTGAAATCCTTCTTTTTTGGAGTTTCTTTTGCCGAAAGGACGGGCCGGAGGTCGGAAAATGAAATATGAAATTTCCACCGACATGTGGGACGACCATCCGGAATGTGCGCGCCAGGTTCGTTCTTTGATTTTGAATTCTCTCGTTTTCTAAGGCCGTACACCAATTTGTGCCCTGTTGCAGGTTTGTATTTCACGCAAAACGTATTTTTTGAATTTTCACGACATTTCGGTCTGCAACGTTCATTCCCAATAATTGCTTCTTTTTTTTTGAAAGAAGGTTTATTCTCGTCGTGAGGTCGAGAATTTTCTTTCGACCCTTTGCCAGATCGGAGGCCGTATGGCCCCTAAAACTCATCGGGTCGTCGATATTGCCGTCGAACTTGATCGGGAGACGTTGAGTCGCCTGAGCGAAATGCCCGAACTGCGCGCGTGCGGCCTCGACGCAGCTTTCGAATGTTTTGTCCGCGAAACGCTAGCCGAAGGCGACTTTCCGTTTCGCTCCGAATTCCGCGTGGTGCCCGAAGGGCCCGGGCCGGATCCCGACCCCGAGGACGATCTGCCGCCCGCGGGGTTGAAGGTCGCGAATGCCAAATGGCTCGGTTGAGGGAACAAACGTAACGTCTGCCTTTCCCGCCGACCGACCCTCGGCCGCAAGTACCCGAGCCGACGACCCCGATGACATACGGGGCTCTTCCGGCCGTGAGGCCGCCCGAGCTCCGTCGTCGTTTCAGAACTTCCGAAAGCACACATTCCCTCCGACGCTTTGAAACAAACCGAACGTTTTTTCGGTAGAGAGCAAACCTTCGTTCCCGTATCTTCCTCTTTCCGCGCCGCCCCGAATCCGTCCTTTCACGCCACATGATCGGTCCTTCGACGCCACCCTCGGGGCGACAACGTCGTTACCTCAAGCGACCGTTTCGCTCCATTCGTCGACCAATGAAAAACCAATAAAATCAAAGCCTTGCTGAAAAACGGCTCTTTGCGTGCCGTCATTTTGACTAAGCTGAATTCCTCATCGGGGGCGTGCGGGCCTTTGCGACAATCGATGAAACGCCTTGCGCTCGATGCCGCATTGAAGCAGCTAGCGCCTCAACCCCCTTATTTGAAGTCCGCTTTCCATCCCAAGAGGTGCCCCATGGCCGTCAATCTCAAGAACCGCAGCCTTCTGAGTCTCGTTCACCACACGCCCGCCGAAATCAACTACCTCGTCGAGCTTGCCGCCGATCTGAAGCAGGCGAAGCGTCTCGGCAACGAACCGAAGCGCCTCCTCGGCAAGAACATCGCCCTCATCTTCGAAAAGACCTCCACCCGCACGCGTTCCGCCTTCGAAGTCGCCGCCTATGACCAGGGCGCCCACACGACGTATTTCGAACCGAGCACGTCGCAGATCGGTCACAAGGAAAGCATCAAGGACACGGCGCGCGTCCTGGGCGGGATGTACGATGCGATCGAATACCGGGGCTTCTCGCAAAAGACCGTCGAAGAGCTCGCCGCCTACTCGGGCGTGCCCGTTTTCAACGGCCTCACCGACGAATGGCACCCGACGCAGATGCTCTGCGACCTTCTCACGATGAAGGAACACTCCGGCAAGCCCTGGTCCGAAATCGCCTTTACCTACCTCGGCGACGCCCGCTTCAATACCGGGAACTCGCTCCTCCTTGTGGGTGCCAAGATGGGCATGGACGTGCGCATCGCCTCGCCCGCGGCGCTTCGTCCTTCGGACGAACTGATCGCGCTTTGCAAGTCGATTGCCGAAACGACGGGTGCCAAGATCACCATCACCGAAGACCCCGTCGAAGCCGTCAAGGGGACGGATTTCATCCACACCGACATCTGGGTCTCGATGGGGGAACCGAAGGAAGTCTGGGACGAACGCATCGCGATGTTGCTTCCCTATCAGGTGAACGCCGAACTCATGGCCGCGTCGGGCAACCCGAAGGTCGCCTTCATGCACTGCCTTCCCGCCTTCCACAATACGGAGACTAAGGTCGGGAAGGAAATTGCCGCGATGTACCCGCAGTTTGCAAACGGCATCGAAGTGACCGAAGAAGTCTTCGAATCGCCCGCCTCGATTGTCTTTGAGCAGGCCGCGAACCGCCTTCACACGATCAAGGCCGCGCTCGTCGCCGCGCTCGGCTGACGAGCGCCGCGTTCCGTTGCGCCGGTGAGAATCCGGTTTCCCCCGGCGCGACGCGGTCAAGAACGTCGAAAGCCCCGCCACACGTGCGGGGCTTTCGACGTTTTCGAGTCTGTGCTACGATGCTCCTTAGGAAAACGAAAGCTCGGCAAGGGCAGCTCCCCACCAAAGGACGAGATACCGCCTAAGGGAGCAAGGTCGCCCGGCAAGCCGTAGGATGCCGCACTCACCGGAGTCACTCGTAGACGGAAGGGACGTGCGGCATTTTCCTTTTCCACTCAGCCGACGTTCGGACGTCCCCAACGCAGAAAGCCCCGCCGAAGAAGCGGGGCTTCGTGCTTTCGGACGCGGGCTCGGATTCCAAGCCTCACGCCACGTTGATGCGTTCCGCTTCCCGGCCGTCGTAGCCGTAGCGTCGACGGTTCGCGAGGATCATGAAGGCTGACAAAACAAAGGCTGCGGCTTCCGCACCCGGGGCCGAGAGCCAGAGGCCGATCTCGCCGAAGAGCTTCGGGAAAACGAGGATCGCGCCCGTCACGAAAAGGAACGTGTGGCTGAAGGAGACGATGGTCGCGCGCCTCCCGTCACCGAACGCGGTGAAGAGATAGGCCGCAAAAAGGTTCGGACCCGTGAACAAAAGCGAGAGGGCGTAAAGCGGGAAATAGTCCGCAACGAGCGCCGAAACGTGCGGGGAGCCGTCGACGAAGACCGCGAGTACGTCGTCCGCGAAGAAGTACGAAAGCGCGTAGGCCGAAAGCGAAAAGACCGCGAGGAGCACGAGCGCTTCGTTCAAGACGCGTTTCAGGCGCGTCCAGTTGCGGTTCCCGTAGTTGTAGCCGATGACGGGTGAAATTGCCTCCGAGAGTCCGTAGAAGATCGCGTTGAAGACGTAGCTCGCGTACATCGCGACGGTCAGGGCGGCTACGCCGTCGACGCCGAGCGCCTTCTGGAAGGCGGAATTGAAAAGAAAGAGCGTCACGGCGTGCGACAGGTACGCGACCATCTCCGAGACCCCGCTCGTCGCGGCGTTTTTCACGGCCCGCCACTCGGGGATGCGGAAGGAGAAGCGCAGCGCCGCGTTTTTTCTGCGGAAGAAGTACCAGGCGCACGCCACGCATACCATCCACGAAATCGAGGTGGCCCACGCGGCTCCGGTCATTCCGAAGCCCATCGGTCCCATGAAGAGGATGTCGAGCACGACGTTTGTGACGCCCGATGCGATCGAAACCGCGAGCCCTACCTTCGGGAACCCCGCCGTTGTGAAGAATGTTTGCGCGGCGACGTTCACGAGGAGCGCGGGCATCGTTGCGAGCGCCACGTACTGGTAGGCTTCGGCATAAGGCGCCTCTTCGGGGCCGATTTCAAGAAAGACGAGGAGTTGGTCGAGAAAGACCCATCCGAGAAAACCCAGCAACGCACCGAGAATCGCTTCCGCGATGAAGATCGAACTGAGCGCGCGTTCGGCCCCTTCCTTGTCGCCCGCACCAAGACGTCGCGCGATGACGGAGGCTCCGCCCGCGGAAAGCATGATCCCGAAGGCCATGAGAACGCTCGACAAAGGCCAGACGAGGTTGAGCGCAGCGAGCGCGTTCGTGCCGAGGTAGTGGCTGATGAGCGCGCCGTCCGCCACCATGTAGCTCATGATGAATAGCGACATCCCCATGCGCGGGAGCGCGAAACGAAAGAGCTCCCAAGTCGTGAAGTCGCGACCGAGGCGCCGTGCGGTTTCACTCACGAGCGGACCTCCCGAAGGACGGCGTGCGAGGAGAGGTATGAAGGTATTGCTGTCGTGTTCATGACGGCATTTGCCTGCTTTTCAGATGTATCGTCCGCCGTATTATTGCCGTGCCCGTGTCCGAACGCAAACAGACCGCTTGCCCGAAGCGCCGAAAATCGAGCCTGTTTTGCGCTTTTCGAGGTTGCGAGGACTCATCCGCTCTTCCCCGACTAACCGCGACGCCATAATCCGGGAAATCAAAACGGTGCCGGAGCCCTGCCTTGTCACCCTCTTTCGCCCCTCCGTCACCTCGCCGGCCGACCTTCCCTCTTCTTGCCTTTATCCGTACGCCTTCTTTTTTCGGCTTTTCCGGGTAAAAGAAATCCCGCTCGTAGCGTGAGCGGGATGGAAGGTATTGTGAGACGGTTCGATGCCTGAAGCTTTTCGCACTCGTCTTATCTGTTTTTCGGAACGCCCCGGGCGCCCTTGATCGCCCGGGGGTTCCCCGCTTCGCGGATTCGTCGTTAAGACGTTACGAAGCGGCAAGCGCTTCCGCGTGCAGATCCTGGAGATCGTAGACGTCCCCCTTGCGACCCGCGCGGATGCCTTCGGCGGCGGCAAGGCCGCCTGCCATCGTCGTGTAGTACGTCACCTGTTCGGCAAGGCACGTACGGCGGATGGCGGCCGCGTCGTCGAGTTCGCTTTCGTGTTCCGCGACCGACATCACGACGAGACTGATCTCGTGGTTCTTGATGAGGTCGATCACGTTCGGGCGCCCTTCGTGCACGCGGCTCACGCTTCGGCAGGGAATGCCCGCGGAGAGGATGACTTTCGCGGTACCTTCGGTGGCGATCAGTTCGAACCCGGCGTGTGCGAGCTCGTGCGCGCACACGATGGCCTTCGTCTTGTCGGAGTTGCGCACCGAGATGAAGCACGTGCCGCTTTCGGGAAGGCTCGAGGCGGCGGCCACCTGGCTCTTGCGGAGCGCCTCCGCAAAGGTGCGGCCGACACCCATCACTTCGCCCGTCGAACGCATTTCCGGCCCCAAGACGGGGTCGACGCCGAGGAACTTTGCAAACGGGAACACCGCTTCCTTGACGCAATAGTAAGGCGGCGCCTTTTCGAGCGTTTCGACGTCAAATCCCTGCGCGGCAAGCGTTTCGCCCGCCATCGCACGTACGGCGATCTTCGCCAGGGGGCGCCCCGTCGCCTTCGAAACGAAGGGGACCGTACGCGAGGCGCGGGGATTCACTTCGAGGACGTAAATGTCGGGGTTCGCGGCGTGCGGATTTTGGATCGCGAACTGCACGTTCATGAGACCGACGACTCCGAGGGCCTTCGCCATGGCGCGCGTCTGGCGGCGGATTTCGGCGACGACCTCGTCCGAAAGACTGTAGGGCGGGAGCGAGCACGCGGAGTCGCCGGAATGGACGCCCGCCTGTTCGATGTGTTCCATCACGCCCGCAACGGCGACGGTCTCCCCGTCGCAGACGGCATCGACGTCGAGTTCGATTGCGTCGTCGAGGAACCGGTCGAGAAGCACCGGGCTTTCGGGGCTCACCTTCACGGCCTTCGTCATGTAGAGTTCGAGGCGCTCCGGCGTATGCACGATTTCCATTGCGCGGCCGCCCAAGACGTAGCTCGGACGCACGACGAGGGGATAGCCGATTTCGGCCGCCTTCTCAAGCGCCTCCGCTTCCGTGCGGGCCGTGCGGTTGGGCGGCTGCTTGAGGCCCAATTCGTTGATGAGGGCCTGGAAGCGTTCGCGGTCTTCGGCGCGGTCGATCGCATCCGGGGACGTACCGATCACGGGGACTCCGGCCTTTTCCAGCGCGCGACAGATCTTGAGCGGCGTCTGACCGCCGTACTGCACGATCACGCCGTCGGGCTTTTCAACGTCGCAAATCGCGAGCACGTCTTCGAGCGTCACCGGTTCGAAGTAGAGGCGGTCCGAGGTGTCGTAGTCGGTCGAGACGGTTTCCGGGTTGCAGTTCACCATGATGGTTTCCCAGCCGTCTTCGCGAAGGGCCATCGCGGCGTGCACGCAGCAGTAGTCGAATTCGATCCCCTGACCGATGCGGTTGGGACCGCCGCCGAGCACCATGACCTTCTTCTTCGCGGTCGGATTCGCTTCGTTGGCGTCCGTCGAACCGTACGTCGAATAGAGGTATGCGGTCGTCGTTGAGAATTCCGCTGCGCAGGTGTCGACGCGCTTGTAGACGGGGAGAATTCCGTGCGCGTGACGCAGAGCCCGCACGTCGGATTCATCGGCGTTCACGAGCGCGGCGATACGCTTGTCGGAAAAGCCGAGCGCTTTCAGGTGCTTCAAGTCCGACGCATCGAGTTCCGTCAGAGCGTGACCCTTCACGGCCGTTTCCGTTTCGACGATTTCGGCGATTTCGCGCAGGAACCAGGGGTCGATCTTCGTGTGGCGGTGGATTTCGTCCAGGGACATGCCGAGGCGCATCGCGTCCGCGACGTAGAAAATGCGTTCGGGTCCGGGAACCGTAAGTTCGCGAACGAGCTTCGAGGTGTCGGTCGTGACGGGCGTGAGACCGTCTTTACCCGTTTCCAGACCGCGCAGCGCCTTTTGCAGGGATTCCGCAAAGCTCCGACCGATCGCCATCACTTCGCCCACGGACTTCATCTGGGTCGTAAGGCGGTCGTCGGCGGCGGGGAACTTTTCAAAGGCAAAGCGCGGGCACTTCGTGACGACGTAGTCGATCGAGGGTTCGAACGAGGCCGGGGTCTTTCCGCCCGTCATGTCGTTCTTCAATTCGTCGAGCGTGTAGCCGACGGCGAGCTTTGCCGCGATCTTCGCGATCGGGAAACCGGTCGCCTTCGAAGCAAGGGCCGAGGAGCGCGAGACGCGGGGATTCATTTCGATCACGATCATGCGCCCGGTCTTCGGGTCGAGCGCGAACTGAACGTTCGAGCCCCCGGTGTCCACGCCGATCACGCGCAAAACGGCCATCGACGCGTCGCGCATCGCCTGATATTCGCGGTCCGTGAGGGTTTGAGCGGGCGCCACCGTGATGGAGTCCCCGGTGTGAACGCCCATCGGGTCGAAGTTTTCGATGGAGCACACGATGATCGTGTTGTCCGCCTTGTCGCGGACCACTTCCATTTCGAATTCCTTCCAGCCGAGGAGCGACTCTTCAATGAGGACTTCGTGCGTGGGCGAGAGTTCCAGACCGCGCGAGACGATTTCGTCGAATTCGGCCGTGTTGTAGGCGATGCCGCCCCCGGAACCGCCGAGCGTGAAGGACGGACGAATGACGGCGGGAAAGCCCGTCGTCTTGAGAATGGCCTTCGCTTCGGCGAGCGTGTGCGCAACGCCCGAGCGTGCCGATTCGAGCCCGATCGAGGTCATCAGTTCTTTGAAGCGTTCGCGGTCTTCGGCCTTGTCGATCGCTTCCGGGGTGGCGCCGATCAATTCCACGTCGTATTTGTCGAGCACCCCTTCGCGCACGAGATCCATGGCGCAGTTCAAGGCCGTCTGACCGCCCATCGTCGGGAGAATCGCGTCGGGGCGTTCCTTTTCGATGATGCGTTCGAGCGTCTGCCACGTGATCGGCTCGATGTAGGTCGCATCCGCCGTCTGCGGATCCGTCATGATGGTGGCGGGGTTCGAATTGACGAGAATCGTGCGGTAGCCTTCTTCGCGCAATACGCGGCAGGCCTGAACGCCCGAGTAGTCGAATTCGCAAGCCTGACCGATGACGATCGGACCCGCACCGATGATGAGAATGGAATGAATGTCTGTACGTTTGGGCATGATGTGTCCTTGTCGGTCGGGGTCAGTTCGCGGCGGAGGCCTTCTTGGCGGCCATCAGTTCGACAAAGTGCGCGAAAAGGGGCGAGATGTCGTGCGGACCGGGGCTCGCTTCGGGGTGGCCCTGGAAGCAGAAGGCGGGCGCGTCCGTGAGTTCGAATCCCTGAAGCGATCCGTCGAAAAGCGACCGGTGCGTCACGACGGCATTCTCGGGGAGCGTCTCGGCGTCGACCGCAAACCCGTGATTCTGGCTCGTGATGTAGACGCGGTGCGTGCGCACGTCTTCGACGGGGTGGTTTCCGCCGTGGTGACCGAACTTCATCTTGAGGGTCTTCGCTCCGACCGCAAGGCCCATGATCTGGTGCCCGAGGCAGATGCCGAAGAGCGGCACCTTGGCGGCGATCGCCTTCTTCGCGACCTCGATCGCGTACGTGCAGGGCGCGGGGTCCCCCGGGCCGTTCGAGAGGAAGATCCCGTCGGGATTCATGGCCATTGCGTCTTCAAAGCTCGTGCGCGCCGGAACGACCGTCACTTTCACGCCCGCAGCCGCGAGCATGCGCAGAATGTTCTTCTTGATCCCGAAGTCGTAGGCGACGACGTGATAGGGCTGCTCCGCAGGCGTCACAAAGCCCGCGGCCCGCTCGGCGGTCGCATTTTTCCACGTCCCTTCGGTCCATTCGTAGGGGGCCTTCGTCGTAACGACGCTTGCGAGGTCCTGCCCCACCATCTGCCCCCAGGAAGCGGCGGCCGTCTTCGCCTTTTCGAGATCGGCCTCGGTCAATTCGCCCTTTTCCGCGGCGACGATCGCGCCCGGCTGCGCCCCTGTCGAGCGCAGGTGCATCGTGAGCGCACGCGTATCGATGTCCGTGATCGCGACGATCCCTTCCTCGCGCAGGACGTCGACCAAGGCGCGCTCGCTGCGCGCATTCGACGGAACTTCCGTCATGCGGTTCACGATCAAACCCGCAGCCGCGATCGCGCGACTTTCCATGTCTTCGGCATTCCAGCCGGTGTTACCCACGTGCGCCACGGTAAGCGTCACAAGTTGGCCCGTATAGGACGGATCCGTCAGGATTTCCTGGTAACCCGTCATCGACGTATTGAAAACGGTCTCACCCGAGGCCAATCCCGGAGCGCCCGCAGAGCGCCCCCGAAAGATCCGTCCGTCCGAGAGTACCAGTGCCGCTTCGGGCCGTTTGTGCGTAAGAAGTGCCACGTTGTTCTCCTTCGTTTGTAATTCGGATCGTGCCGAAAAACTCTGTCTTTCGACGTCAAAGTTTTGTCATTCTATGTAAGTTCTTCGGGGAATCCGTCGAACCGATTAAGGAGAACACCCAAGAGGCTTTGCGCCTCTTCGTGAGAAAAAATGGTTCTTCGAACCCCTAAAATTGTCGGCAAATACTCGTCCGAATGGCATTTCCGGTCGAATCCGCAGGGGCTTTTCGATTTGCGTTCAGAGGTCGTTCGGAGCTCGTTTCGCCATCGGACCGTATCCCGAGACGACGTTCGAAATCTCTTCTCCGAGGCTCGTGCGATGCGGTACTGCGAATCGTTTACGGCATCTTTCCAAGAAGTTACCCGAATGCCTCCGGGACGCTTCGGTCCGCGTTGAGTTCGACTACGTCGCCTTTCACGGGTTCTTCCTCGATGCACTGCAATGTCTTAGATTCGCCTTGTTTTCAGATCGGACGGGACTCTCGCGATCATACGTTCTCCGCGGAAGCGGCTCCCGAACGCATTTTTCGGCCTACCCCCTCCCCCCACC
>ENA-OWPP01001740-OWPP01001740.1-human-gut-metagenome-genome-assembly--contig:-NODE-1740-length-17079-cov-3.548637_pt1 | contig 17079 bp, 9 predicted proteins | sample MGYA00248265_ERZ651848 | MGnify/ENA primary metagenome ERZ651848 (study PRJEB26924, sample SAMEA4378233) | human gut metagenome | biome: human gut; feature: human-associated habitat; material: faeces...
TCGAATTCTAACGAATGACCGATTTCTGTCCCACTCTCTTTTTTTATTCTCCGATCTCTTGGTAGAGAGTGCGGATTTTTTTGCGGTAGATGGTATAGCTGATCCCAGCTCCAATTAGCAGGATGACACTATAAAGGATCACGGCTAGTGGAGTGCTGATGGAATGATAGGTCCAAATGAAGCTGACAATGATCAAGAGAAACATCACAAAGAGGAAGACAATCAAGAGAATAGACTGAAGGACTGCATTCCCACGATGACGAGTCATCAACTCCGTGATATTGGTCCAATTGGTGCTAAAGTTCTGAAAATCTTTGACATAGTCTCGAATGCAGATCGGAATGGTTGTTACAACCCAGATCAATAACATAGCTAGGATAGCCAAGGGATGGACGCCAAAATAGAGACAAACGCCAACTAGAAGTATGACAGGAAGGATGGATTGCACCAGATAGAGCAACCAAAACTTCATGAAGAGATAGCGTTTAAAATCAATAGGGAGCGATCTCAAGTATTCAAAGTTTTCGCGCTCTAGCGAAATACCGATACTGGTCAAACCTCCAAAACTGTTGAAAACACCGATCAAGATGGCAACAAGGGTCAGTGGCACCAGATACTGGGGCGTCAAGTAAGAACTGAGTCCTCCTATATTTTTAGACGCTCCTGCTGCTCCACTGAGGAGGAAAATATATGGCAGAATACTCATCATCAAGAGGACTTGCACCATAAGTGTTCCATCGCTCAAGAGTCTACGATGATACTGAATGACAAACTGTCTAAAGGAGTCTTTCTGGCCCACATGGATGGCTTTCACGCGCTCTTTAACGGTTTGGTTGGTCGCAACTGCAAGGGCTGCATCATAGAACTGCGGGATCACAATTTTTCGAACCAGGCCGATCAAGACCAGAAGGAGCAGGATCCAGCCCAGAAGGCCAAGGATCGCTTCTCCATCAAAAGGATGGAGAATGAACTGATGAAAGGCCGTAAAAGGTGGAAATAGAATGGGAATATCTGCGCCCCCTGTCACTTCTACCCGATGGGTCTGGACTAGATTCAGATAGAGATAAGCTCCTAGACTCAGAAGAGAACCAATTCCGACCATGATGTTGGAGACCAGGGTCGTGTGTTTTTTGAAAAATAGGGTCTTAGTGATCAGATGGGATAGGATGATCGTCGCTAAAAAGAGAACGCCTAAGAGAATTAAGGCACAAAAGAGGCCAAGCAGGATCCCTAACGGATTGAAGCCGCCTGCTTGGACAGGCAGGATCAAAAAATAGCTGACCAAGGGAAGGATAGCCATGAGAAGGGTCAGGATGACCGAGATACTCTTTCCAGCAATGACTTCCGCATCTGAGAAGGCATAGGGCCGGTAAAACTGGAGGTCCTTGCTTTCATAAAAGACATTGTAAAAGCTCATAAATCCTTGGGAAATGGTCATCAAGGAAAAGAGGGCCACCATATTGACAAAGAAGGCTGGTTGGTTCACAAAATCATAGATACTAAAGAGCAAGCCAAATATGAGGAAATAGACCAATCCTAAAAAGAGATAGTTGAGCACCGATTTACGGGCAACATTGAGTTTGACGTCCGGTTTTTTGGCCTGTTTGGTACGTAATTTTGCGATCTGGGCCGGCTGACTAGCATAGATCATATTAACATTGACCAGTTGCTGGATAATCTTAAGACGCATGATCGCCACCTTCTTCCTTCCGACCCGCTAGGCTGAGATAGATACTTTCCAGACTTTGTTCAGGATGCTGGCCCTTTAATTCCTCGATCGTCCCATAGAAAATGAGATTTCCTTTTTTGAGAATAGCGATTTTATCACAGAGTTGTTCGGCCACTTCTAAGACGTGGGTAGAGAAAATAACCGTCTTGCCCCGATCCGCATGCTGGCGCATCATTTGTTTTAAATCGTAAGAAGCCTGTGGGTCCAAACCGGTCATAGGTTCGTCCAAGACCCAGATATCTGGATCTGACAAGAGGGCTGCAATGACGAAGACCTTCTGACGCATCCCATGTGAAAAGGATTCAATCACTTCATAGCGGTGGCTCTGAAAATCAAAGATCCTAAGAAGCTCCTCTAAACGTTGGTCACAGTCTTTCTGACTCATATCATAAGAGGTCGCAACCAACTCCCAGAATTCATTGGCTGTAAGACGCAAGAAAAGATCCGGTGAATCTGCCACGTAACCGATCTTCTTTTTGACCGCCAGCCGATGGCTATAAAGGTCCTGACCATCTACTTCGATGGATCCAGTAGTTGGGGTAATCACACTGACCAAACTCTTAATAGTTGTCGACTTGCCGGCGCCATTATGTCCTATCAGGCCGACAATTTGCCCATCCTCGATTGTCAGATCCAAGTGGTTGAGGGCAATGTGCCCATCGTAATCTTTGGTAACTCCGTGAAATGTAATCATGCTAACTCCCTTTTTGATCCTCACAGGGACCGTTTTTACTTATTCTGTTGATAAGCGATCATCGAAATGGTAGAGCAATTCTAGCAGATAGTTTGGAATGGTCTCCACGAAGTCTTCTTTGTAGACCCGCTCTCCTCGCTTATGCAATTCTTTACCCCATGGTCCTAGATTAACTGCTGGAACCTGAATTTGGGCAATTTTTTCCAGATCCAGATCATAGACCTGAGCTGGTGTGGCTAGGCTATCTAGGACGACTTGATAAGAAGCCACATCCTTTTCCAAGGCACAATAACTGGTGTCGTTAATCCCCATAAAGTATTCTTCGACTTTTAAGAGGTAACCTCTTGTGTCCAGATACTCGCGGTAATCAGTGATGAGGGACACGATATTGAAATCGGTATTGTCTAAAAAGCGGCAATTCATGGAAGGATAATATGGGGGCGCAAAACCGATGACCACCATAGGATCCTTATCTCCGAGAAACTCAAGGAGCCGCTGGATTTGCTGAATCGCAAGGCTCTGGTAGCTGGTCCCATTACGAAAATCTTGCTCCGCTTTTTTATTAGAAGCTTCTCTAAAGGCTTCATAACCCTCTAAGGCTTGGCAACGTTCCTCTAGTTCTTGATAGGTGATGACTCTTGGCCTTGCAATAATATGGTCTTGGCCAGCCTGATCCTGCAAATGCTCGTACTTCTTGTAAAAGGCATCCAAGGCCTCCTGACTAAGCTCATAGATTCGTTGCAAGAGCTCTTGGGGTGTTTTCTTCAAATGCAACACACTGAAATAACCAGCCGCATAGAGCACGGTCGATACATCGTACTGCTCCTTCAAATCTCTGAGATAGGACCAAGAAGGAAGGGGAGACGTTTCTCCCAGCGCCTGATCTGCCAGATCGGGATGAAGATCCAGCTGGCTTGCAATGGCTACTAAGAGGGACAAGGCATTGATCCCTTTAAGGGGCTCCTTCATATGGGACAAGACGCCTTGCGCCACAACGACTGGCATGAGTTTGCCGACTGTGCCAATGTGAAGGACCTTTTCTTTTCCTACTTCCGATTCAAAGGGTTCTGAATCCACTGCTAATACATAATTCAGATCAAACTTTTCCTGCAAATCTGTGAGGAGGCCCAAGGCTCCCCGCATCCCACGTGAATAGGATTCCTCATCCCCAACAGAGAGATAGAGCAGATTGACCTGACCTTCTGAGGGGTCTGCTGCATAGGCTTCCAGAACCCCTAATTGCAGGGCTAGGGCTGCTTTCATATCGCAAGACCCTCTGCCGAACTTCCATTGACCAGATGCTATATCATCCTGCAGGTCTGGTCGCATATCCAGTGTTTTCAAGGCTGCTGCTACTTTATCAGAATCGAGCGCAATCTCTGACAAATTTCCATAGTCTTCTAGATCGACTGTATCATGGTGATGGAAAAGGATTACTGTTTTTTTCTTGCCCTTATCAACCAAGGCCCAATTGACCGATCGATGCAAGTGATCCTGTGGCACCTGATAGCGTCCAAAATAGTCCGGATGTTCCTTGAAATAGGGGATCTGTCCAATCCGTTGATCCAGGTAGGCTTCGATTCCTTGTTCGGTCTCAGTATTGGTGAAGCTTGGAATCGCCAAGGCTTCGGTAAAAATCGTTTCGATGCTCTCTCTATTGGTGGTTTTCACTTTCTCTCCATCCTTCTTTTCTATTATTCATCTTTGTGAGCTTTGCCAAGTGACAAGAGGCTGGTGAGCATGAGTCCTAGGAAGCCAAAGAGGGTCCAAGGGCTTGTTGCTTGACCTGTTTTTGGAAGGCTTGGTTGGCTTGTCACTTCTATCTTATCTTTATCAGCTCTTTGAGCCAATTCTTGTTCAGTTTCTTCTTTTTGTTCCTTACGGAAGTCCATCAGATCCCGACCGTGGCTTGGTTTTTGAGGAATTTCAGAAATAGCTGGATTGGTTGGAGTCATTAGATTACTTGGAACAATTGGTTTTTCTGCTTGATCTACTGGACTTGGGTCTTGTTCAGGATCTACTTTTGGTTGAATGGTTGCAATTGGCAAGATCCGATCTGCCAATGACGCATACTCTGTATCTTTTTCACTTGGTTGATAACGGAACAAGAGAGACCGACTGTCTTCAACGATTGGAATCGTTGCAGAAATAGAATCTGTCTTGAAGGTCACTTCATAAGGATCTGCAAAATAAATATAATCCGGATCATAGGTGTGCAAACTCAAAACCAGTCGATGGCCTTTTTTCACTGTATAGAGATTTGGTTGCAGATACATGGTGTAATCATGATATTCGTTTTCTTTCAGATCAATAGAATGACTAGAACTTGCTGAGTCATAGCGAGATGCTGGATTAGCCAAATTCATCCAACCACGCGCAATCACCACACTCTTAACCTTGTGGGTCTTGTAACGTTTGAGAGGCAAGGTTTCAAGGTTGCTACCATTCCAGTAGCCTGTCTCATCGATGGTTTCCTTGTCCAATGTGCGTGTGCTGTAACCGTCTTTGTCATAGGTGATTTCTTCTTTGACCACATCAAAGTCTTCGTCTGAGACATCCATCAAGGTCGCACTGACATGGGCATGGTTTTTGTCTCCCTTGACAAAAGCAGCGCTAAAATGCACAGGAATATGGCCTTTGATGGTGACATCTTGGTCGACTGGTGCTGCATAGGAAGCCGCTACTTCTGAGGAATGGAAGGCCGCATCTTGGTTACGTGTAGTCCAGTTATTTCCCGTACCATAGTAATCACCGGTTACTGTCACATCCTCCCGTTTGGAGTAGATTCGAGCAGAGATGGCATTGTTGGTATCCCATTTATCAAAACGACGCCATTTACTTGGATCTAGATTGTCCTGAGCTGTTACTTGTGGAAGGTTTTCAATCCCATTTTCAATACCGTAGAGGTAATGGCTATACCAGAGATTCATCAGGTCATTAAAGGCTTGGCCTGCGACTTCTGTCCCTGACCAACGAGTAGATGGATAGATGTGATTGCCCTGGTGGAGCAAGACCTTGGGATCAATCCCCGCCTTTTTATAGGCTTCTAACATGAGTTCAAAATGTTTGGGTTTGACATTGTCATCATTGAGCCCTTGGATAATGAGAGGGGCCGCTTTCAGATTGGCTGCATTGAGCGTGTAGTCGCGTTTAGCATATTCTTCGTTGTAATTATGACCATCCTTGTGTTGGAGCTCATTGAGCTTGGTGATATAGGCTGCATAATAATCCTTGATCTTGTCCCAATCTTCCTTATCAAGGATTCGGCCTGAGGTATAGACAGATAGCCAAGATAGGTCATTGGAAGCTCCGGTATCAAGAGGAGATCCTTGGCTGTTGAAATGGTCATACCAACTAGCAATCCCTGCAGCTGGCACAATGGTCTTGAGGCCTTCTACCCCAGTAGAAGCTACACCAAATGTTGTCGTACCTGCCCAAGACAAACCAGTCATGGCGACGTTTCCGTTGGACCAGTCCGCCTTGACTTCCTGGTTGCTAGTCTTATCTGAGTAAGCTTTGCGTTTGCCATTGAGCCACTCAACAATATTTTTATAAGCTGCGACTTCAAGGTCAGAGCCGGTCGTATTGATCCCGTCTGATCCTTTTGAGCCCAAACCACTGCTGGTCACCACTGCATAACCACGAACTAAGAAATAATTGTACCAGTTGAGATTTTCGTAATCATAATGCGTATAATCTTCAGAGCTTTCACGCGGATTGACGTAGTACCAATCTTTTGGATCAGTCGCTTTGGCTACTTCTTCTGTCGTAACAGTCTTGGTTGCTTGGCGTTTGGCAGGTTTTTCATAGAGCTTGGCCATATCGAAGTTTCCACCTTCTTTGAGACCAATTCCCTCTAAGGTACGCTCTTCTGTCGTTCCTGTTACATAAGGGCTGGCTTCAAAGATGGTCGCAGCTTTATAGTCCCCATTGACAGCAGCTTTTGGCACCTGCACAAAGGTCTTGACCAAGTCAGGCTTGCCGTCTCCATCCGTATCATAATCGGTTTCCACATAGACAATATAGCGGACGATGTCACTCTTGTCATAGGAGTAATGCTCCGGATCGTCTCCTGGCGTAAATGGGAAAATAGGTTGTGCTTTGCCATTCAAAAAGAGAGGTGACTTCTTGTCTGCGCGGTAAGCGGCACGAAGCTGTTTGGCTACATCAACCATTGAAGTGAGATTAGTAACTGGAGCAGATCCCTCCACTCCTTCCTTGACCATCCCTAGGCTCTTGGCAAAAGCTAATCGGTCTTTATCAGTAGATCCGACTTGATTTTCCTTGGTTGAAGCCCAGTTCAATAGTTGATTGACTGCTTCCGTCACTGTGACTTCTTTTTCACGATCCTGGTCGGTTACAGTTGCACCAGTAATTTCAGCCAAGTCTCCTTGGGTTACTTTTGGAGTTTCGCTCACCTCTTGACTACGAACAGAAGGCGTCGCAGGCACAGGGCTTGGCTGATTGGCTAGAGTGGGCTCAACAGTTGGGGCGCTCACTACCGCTGGACTTGACGCAGGTTCTTCATGTAGCTCAGTCGTCTGAGTGGTTGGTCGGTTAGATTCTGAAACCTCTTCCACTTTTGCAGGCTGTACGGTTTCTTTGTTGTCTCCTTGTGTTGAGGTCACTGTTTCAGTAACTTCAGGACTTGCCGTAGAAGGAGTCACCGTCTCCTCAGTAGTTGTGCTACTTACTTGGTCTGCTTGCACATGCTGGGCGAGTACAGCAGGACTAATCAGTAAACCTGCAACGAGTAGAGAAACAAGAGTTGTTTTTTTCATAAAATGGTCTCCTTTCACCATTTTCAAAGTCAGTCCTAGCGGAACCCGACTCTATTATGTTATATTCTCACTTCATTTCTTTCATGTATGCGATTTCTTTTCTAGAAATGGCTTGCTTCCAGCGCAAAAGTTTGTCGCATCCAACTATTTTTGGTAAAATAGGGACATTCACATGAAAGAAGAAATAACGATGGAAAATCAAACCTTAATGCAATATTTTGAGTGGTATTTGCCCGCTGATGGGAACCACTGGACGCGTCTTGCTGAAGATGCGCAACACTTAGCAGACTTGGGTATTCGTAAAGTCTGGATGCCGCCTGCTTTTAAAGCTACTTCTAACAATGACGTTGGGTACGGAGTCTATGACCTCTTTGATTTGGGCGAGTTCGATCAAAAAGGAACGGTTCGTACCAAATACGGTTTCAAAGACGATTATCTTCAAGCCATTCAAGCCCTCAAAGATGCTGGGATTCAACCAATGGCCGATGTCGTTCTCAACCATAAGGCTGCTGCCGATGGCTTAGAGGAATTTGAGGTCGTCGAGGTCGATCCCATGGATCGAAACAAGGTTCTCACTGAGCCCTTCACCATTCAAGGATGGACCAAATTCACCTTTGATGGCCGAAATGGAGCCTATAATGACTTCCACTGGCATTGGTACCACTTCACCGGCACTGACTACGATGCTTCACGTAATAAGAATGGGATCTACCAAATCCAAGGGGACAACAAAGGTTGGGCCCATGGAGATCTGGTTGACAAGGAAAACGGAAACTACGATTACCTCATGTACGCCGATATCGATTTCAAACATCCCGAAGTTGTAGAAAATCTCGACCAATGGGCTGAATGGTTTATCGAAACGACTGGTGTAGAAGGCTTCCGTCTGGATGCGGTCAAACACATCGACTCCTTCTTTATGAAGAATTTCATCCACAATATCACTAAAAAATATGGAGAAGATTTCTACGTCTTTGGTGAATTTTGGAATGGCGACACAGAAACCAACGATGAGTACTTGGAAAGCATTGATTACCTGTATGACCTGGTCGACGTAGCCCTCCACCAAAACCTCTTCAGAGCTAGTCAAGAGGGTGAAAATTTCGACCTGCGAACTATTTTTGATGGAACACTGGCGCTAAATCATCCGGAAGAGGCTGTTACTTTCGTCGACAACCATGATACCCAACGAGGGCAAGCCTTGGAATCTACCATTGAAGAATGGTTTAAGCCTGCAGCCTATGCCTTGATCTTACTTCGTGAAGCTGGTTTGCCTTGTGTCTTCTATGGAGACTACTACGGTATCGAGGGCAAGTTTGCGCAAGAAAGTTTCCAAGAGGTCCTCGATCGTCTCTTATGGGTTCGTAAAGATCTGGCCTATGGGGAACAGACGGACTACTTCGATGATCCTAATTGCATCGGTTGGACACGTTCAGGTACAGAAGAATCAGCACCAATCGCCTGCTTGGTTTCGAATAACCAAGCTACTACAAAAGTCATGGAGATCGGCTCATCCTACGCAGGCCTCACCTACTATGATGTCCTTGAAAATTGTAGCGAAACTGTCCAAGTCCAAGAAGACGGTACTGCTGAATTCCCAGTCTCAGAACGCTCCGTCAGCGTCTGGGTAGCCCAAGATACAGAGGGCCAATAACCTTTATATGTAATGTTCTCCTAGGATCTACATCTTCCTAGGAGAATTTTTTTCCTGTAAAAATTTTATAGGAAATACAGCTTCATTTTAGCACTATAAGAAAGCGCTGTCAATGGGTATCGCGTCTATTTGAAAGAAATAAAGAGCATCAAAAAAAAGCTGGAAAAAATTATCCAGCCTTCGATGTTTGATAGAAATAACTGTATGACGCAGTGGTTGATTGGTATCTTCGTTCGCTTATTAAGCTCCGAAGATAACCTAATCAACTTTGCGGGGGTGGGAAAACGAACTCTTTTTAACTAGTCGGAGTTCTTTCCCACTCCCTTCTTTTTAGCTCAATTCTGCAATGATTTCTTTCAATTGGGCTTTCGTATGAACTCCAGCCACTTGTTTGACAACTTGTCCATCTTTTTTAAAGAGAAGAGTTGGGATCGACATGATACCGAATTGACGCGCTGTATTTGGATTTTCATCGACATCCATCTTACAGATTTTCAAATCATCTTCATGTACTTCTTCTGCCAACTGATCCAAGATTGGAGCTTGCATGCGGCATGGGCCACACCAAGTTGCCCAAAAGTCAATCAAGACAAGGCCTTGGCTGGTTTCTTGTTCAAAAGTTGCATCTGTGATTACGTGTGCCATATTTCCTCCTTTTTCAGTAGTGACTACTGATTCTGCATTTCTACTTTTATTTTACACTAAAAGATGCCATTTTAGAAATATTTGCTACGGGGACTCCTTAGACATCTTCTCTCTTTTTGCGCCAAAAGATGAGACTAGAAGCTGTCAAGGTAATCACACCTAGGAGACCCAGAGCATGGTCTTTGTTCCCTGTTTGTGGAAGCGTATGGTCTGCTTGCTCTCCTCCTACTGCAGGAGTTGCCGCTTGAGGAACTTCTGCCAATCCTTGTGAAATGAATTGAGGGCCATAGGATACAGCTAGTGTAAGATGAGATTGCTCTTGTCTTGTTGATCCTGTTTGTATCTGCTCTTCTTTTTCAGGAAGAGTTTGGCTTGGTTGGACAAAGTATTCTGGGCTTGGAAGCGTATATTCTTCCTTGTAATGCACTTCTGGAGCGACTAGAGCAGCACCTTCAACTTCTGGTAAATTCGCATAGTCAGTATCTGTTGCACTTGGTACATAGGCTGCCTTTTGGGCACGGGTCTTTTCGACAATTGGAATCGCCGCCTGGATAGAATCTGTCTTGAAGGTCACTTCATATGGATGCTCCACCGTTAAATCAGATGGATCATAGGTGTTAAAGACTAGCGCTAACTTGTGACCTTTCTTAACCGTATAGAGATTTGGTTGGAGATAAACCGTGTAATCGTGGTATTCTCCCACCTTTGGCTCAATGCTAGCGCGTGAGCTTGCTGAATCGTAGCCAGACTCAGGATTCGCAAGGTTGATCCAGCCTTTTGCGATGACCTTGTACTTGGTTTTGATGGTTTCGTATTCTGCAACAGATAGGTTGCTTAAATTGCTTCCCATCCAGAAAGCGTCTGCTGTTTTATCTTGCTTGACGCTACCATTTCCTACCACGTCAAAGTCCTCATCTGCCACGTCAACCAAGAGGGCGTTGATTTGGAAATTCTTTCCTTGACCTTTGGAAAGAGCTGCTTTGAAATGAACGGGGATGTGGCCCTTGATCGTAGTGTCCTCAGTAACATCAGAAACAAAGGTCAGATTGGCCTTAGAGGAGGCTTTGCTGACTGTTTCATTACGGTTAGCGATCTCGACACCCGCAGCCGCATAATCACTAGAAATGGTTTCTTCTAGGCGTTTCGAGCTTGCATTCAAGAAGAGACGTTGACTGCTCTTCCAGTTATCATAGCTGGTCCACTTGCTTGGATCATAGTTGTTTTGAGCTAGAACCGCTGGCAAACTTTCGACGTGATTATCCACTCCATAGAGGTAATGGGTCAGCCAGGTATTGAGCAGGTCATAAAAGTCCTGACCATTGGCAGTGATGCCGTATCCCCGTGACATAGCTGCTGGATAGACGTGATCTCCTTGGTGGAGATAGAGCTTAACATCTTGTCCTGCTTTCTTGAGGGCATCGTACATGAGTTCAAAGTGTTTGGTCTTGACATTGTCATCATTCAAGCCATGGACGATCAGGGCGCTGGTCTTGAGATTTTCTGGATGAAGGGTATAATCCCGCTCCTTCCAGACATCACTGTAGTTACGATCATGGGCGTACTGGTCCTTGTTCAGTTGGTTGATGTAGTTGGAATAGTTTTGCCAAATACCTGCCCAGTCGTCTTGGTCCAGCATTCGCGTGCTAACGTAGAGGGAGAGCCATGAAAGGTCACTATAAGGTGCATTGCCAAATTGGGTTCCTTGGCTATTGAAATAATCATACCAAGATGCAATCCCTGCTGCTGGAACGATGGTCTTCAATCCTTCTACGCCTGTTGCCGCCACACCAAAGGTCGTGGTTCCAGCCCAGGATAGACCCGTCATTGCGACATTGCCAGTTGCCCAGTCTGCCTTGATTTCAACATTGCTAGTCTTATCGGTGTAGGCCTTGCGTTTGCCATTGACCCATTCGATGATATTCTTAAAGGCATTGATTTCGAGATCAGACCCTGTCGTGTTAAATCCTTCTGATCCCTTGGTACCAAGTCCAGCGCTGGAGATAAAGGCATAGCCTCTGACCAAGAAATAGTCATACCAGTTCAGATCTTCGTAGTCATAGATATATTCGTAGGGACTGTAGTAATACCAATCCGATGCCTTGGCTTTTTTCGCTGCTTCTACTGTTGTTTCACTGCTTACTGGCTGTCTCTTTGCAGGTTGACTGTGCAGTTTCTTCATATCGTAGCTACCGTCCGTTGGAAGCCCCAAACTTTCAAGAGTGACGTAGTTTTCATCGAGCGTCCCCGCTACGTATGGGCGCGCTTCGAGAATAGTGGCTGCCTTAAAATCGCCTTGCGCTACTGCTTTTGGTAATTGAACAATGGCTTTGACTAAGTCAGGCTTGCCATCTGCATCGGTATCGTAGTCCGTTTCGACATAGACTGGGAAGCGTACAATTTGGCTATCTTCATATTTGTAGTCTTGGTCTTCTTTTTCTCCCGTCGTATAAGGGAAAATCGGCTGGGCACGACCATTTAAAAAGAGCGGACTTTTCTTTTCAGCCCGGTAGGCATCGTAGAGTTTCTTAGCTGTTTCATACATCTTGGCCAATTCTGGCTGACTAACCTTACGATTCAGATCTTCTGATTTTTCAATCAAGCCTAAACTCTTGGCAAAGCGTTCGCGATCTGCTTGGCTTTGGCCCAATTGACTAGGATCTGTTGCTGCCCATTGAAGCAAGCCATTAACAGCATCTTGGACCGTCAACTCTTTAGAGGCTTGATCCTCTGCGAGGGTGCTACCTGTGACCTTTGCCAAATCCTGGGCTGTTACCGGAGCTTCTGAAGTAGAAGCAGCTTGAGGCGCAACTTCCCTGTTTGTTGTTGCTGGACTTGCTACTGGGACCGTAGGCTCACTCTGTCTTGTGTGTTCTTCTGTAACAGGTGCTACTTGATTTGCACCTGCCGTCCGATCCAGCGATCCCTCATTTGAACTTGCAGCTTCTTCACTAGTGGCGGTACTTGTGTCACTTGTTGTCGGTCTTGCTTCAGTAGATGGAGCATGGACCACTTCTGTCGATGGGGCTAACTCTTCCGTTTGCTCATCTGCTGCTGCTACTTGATGCAAGACCATCGGCGCGATCAGTAAGCTCGATGCGACAATGGAAACCATTGTTTTCTTTTTCATGTCAATCTCCTCACTTTTTGTAATCAACACTCCTATTATACTATGTAAGCGTTTTTAGATCAATTAGATACTCAAATGATCCCACAAAAAACCGAGGCATCAGCCTCGGTTATCGATTCTTATTTAACGTGTTTCTTAAGATCTTCTTGTGCTTTTTTGTTTGACTCTGCTTGTTCTTTTTGCCATTTTTCAAGGGCTTTGTTGTAGTCAGCAGTTGTCACAGCTTTATCTTGGAGTTTCATTCCTTTGTAGATCACGTGGTCTTTTCCTTTACCACCAGTCCATGCAAATGGAGCTGAGAATGGTTCGATACGTGTCAAGAATGGACGTCCTGTTGATGAAGAAGTTGGCATCACAAGGGCGCTATCTGTCAACCAAGCTTGCGCTGCCGCATATTTTTCGTAGCGTTTGTTGACGTCTTGTGTTTCTGCACCAGCATCTTTGATCATCTTTTCAAAGTCGTACAGACCAACTTTTTTAGCTGCTTCATTGTTTTCACTTGGGTCAAATCCAAGGAAAGTCTTAGTATTTTCACCAGATGAAGCTTTCAAGATATCCATGTAAGTTGATGGGTCTTGGTAGTCAGGGCTCCATCCAACATTATCAGAGAGATCCCAGTCTTCGCCAGCCGCATTTGGCGCAAAGAGGGTCACATTTTGAAGGTCTTCCTTCGAAAGCATTTGGATATCGATGACGATATTTTCTTTACCAAGTGCTTCTTCAACAGATTGTTTGAAGGATTGTACCCGTTGAACTCTTGATGGTGTGGTTTGGTCTACAGGCATATCGATGTGAATTGGGAATTTCACACCTTCTGCTTCCAAAGCAGTCTTCGCTTTTGCAAACTCTTCCTTCGCTTTCTTAGCATCGAAGAGACCGTTTTGACCATCGTCTAGTTTAGTAGATTTCCACTCATCTCCGTAGGTATCCAATTGTGTTTTCACCATTTCACCAAAGGTCTTGCCATTAGCTTGGACAAATGTTGGTGGAATGTAGAGGTTACGGATGATCTTGCTTGCTCCGTCTTTTCCGTTCAATTGAGCAGCATACGCTTCACGGTTGAAGGCAAAGCTGATCGCTTGACGGAAGTCCTTGTTCAAGAGAGCTTTCTTAGTAGATTGTTTTTCTTCATCGGTTTTCTTAGCTGTGTGTTTGTAAGATTGACGGTCGATGTTGGTACCAATGACATAAGAAGCAGCATCTTGAGGAGTGTAGGTGATTTCGTCTTTAAATTCTTTGGCTTGCTCTGAGTAACCAGATCCAGTTGGGAAAAGTTTTGCCAAGCTAAGAGCATTTTCACCGAATGATTTGGCCAATTTACTTTGGTCTTGTCCATCGTAGAATTCCAATTTCACATCTGAGATGTAGACCTTGTCTTTATCCCAGTAGTTTTCATTCTTGGTCATTTCGATAGAAGATTTTGAAGTAAAGCTCTTCAAGATGTAAGGACCATTGTAAAGAAGGGAGCTAGTATCACTTGCTTGAGCGAATTTATCCCCTTTTGATTTCACAAATTTTTCGTTGACAGGGAAAGTGATCCCCAGTGTCAATTTAGAGTTCCAGAAAGATTCTGGTTGGTTCAAAGTGATTTGAAGGGTATGATCATCAACTGCTTTTACTCCTACAGCTGAAAAATCTTTATTTTTACCGCTGACGTAGTCATTCAAGCCTTTGATAGAATCTTGGATGATGTAGAGCATTTCTGATTTGTTATCAGCCGCATATTTAATCCCTGTGACGAAATCTTTAGCTGTTACATCCGCATACTCTTCGCCTTCTGAATCATACCATTTAGCATCGTCACGAAGTTTATAAGTATAAGTCAAGCCATCTTGCGAAACTGTCCAATCTTTTGCAAGAGATGGAATCAAGTTACCGTATTTGTCATTTTCAAACAAGCCATCAATCAAGTTTCCTGTGATATCGTGGGTTGCTGCTTTACCAGATGTGATATAGTTTAGGTTTTCTGGCTCAGTCTCATAGACATATGAGAATTTTTGACCGTTGCTTGAGCTAGATGATTTAGAACCACCCGAACAAGCTGCTAAGATCCCTGCTGAAAGGAGAGCAACTCCCGCAAGTGCAATGACATTTCTTTTTTTCATGTAAAACTCCTTAAGAAATTTTAAGTTTATTTTAAGATTATACCACAAAGATTTTCAGAAGAAAAGGAATTTTCAGAAAATTTTTGTATTATGAAAAAAACTACTCCGAAGAGTAGTTATTAATTTAAGTTTAAAACTTATTTGAGACTTTCCTTAGGTGAGTACGGACGTCAGCGAACTTCTACGAAGTTCCATGACTTAGTTTTGAACCTAAAGTTTCAAAACTCCCGAGTGCTTGAAATGATTCTATTTCAAGCACTTTTCTCACGGCGGAAAGTCTCAGTTTTGATTTGAAAAACTATAAGGACTGGATATTTTATAAAAAGACTTCTTATGTTATTTTCTAAGAAAAAACATTATTTTCTTTCTCAAACTAGCTCACAAAAGTAGTTCCAATTTTTATTCTACTAAGTCGCTCTTGAGGTAGGCATCGACCATGCGCTCTGTTGCGACAACAGAATCCAAGTGAGTCCGCTCATATGAGTGGCTAGATTCGATCCCTGCTCCGAGAAGGGCATGTTTGACTTCTGCTCCTGCGCTCATGGCTGCAGAGGCATCTGATCCATAGAAAGGATAGATATCCAACTTATAAGGGATTTCTTGGTCTTTTGCAAGAGCTACCAAATGTTGACGGAACTCATAGTGATAGGGTCCTGAAGCGTCTTTGACACAGATAGATACCGTGTATTCATCCGTCGCTTGGTCATCTCCCATAGCCCCCATGTCCACTGCCAAGTATTCGACCACTTCAGCCGGAATACTGGAATTAGCCCCATGCCCCACTTCTTCAAAGACTGAAAAGGCAAAGGTGGTCGTTACTGGCAATTGGATCTGTTCTTCCTTGTAGACGCGCAGAAGATTCAAGAGAATCGCTGCACTCACCTTGTCATCCAAGTGACGAGATTTGATAAAGCCGGTATCCGTTACAATGGTCCGTGGATCAAAGCTGACAAAATCACCCACTTCAATTCCAAGGGCGCGGGTTTCTTTTTCATTGGTTACTTTTTCATCCAGACGAACTTCCATATTGTCCTGGGTCCGCTCAACAGTCCCTGCATCCTTGTAGACATGGCAAGAAGTCTGATGGACCAAAATCGTCCCCGAATGGGTCTTTCCTGTATTGGCTACATGGACCGTACAGTTTTCCCCTTCAATCATATTCCAAGGGAAACCACCGATACGGTCTAGCTTGAGACGGCCATCTGCTTTCACCGCTCGGACAATAGCCCCCAAGGTATCCACATGGGCTGTGACGTAGCGTTGCTTGTCTGTGATCACACCAGGCACGGTCACATTCACGCCGCCCTTAGCAGTCCGAGTTACTTCATAGCCAAAGCCTTCAATGGTTTTGACCAAATAGTCCGCGATTTCACGTGTAAATCCGGTCGGTGAAGGAATAGCTGTCAATTCCTGCAAATAAGTCACTGTCTGATTCATAATGCCTCCAAATGTGTTTTTCTTTATTCTAGCATGAAATAGGTGGAATAGCTAGAGGAGAGGTTACAGGGTGGCGTTTTTCAACTCTTCTCGCACTTGCATTAAGAGAAGGCCTAGTTTGTTCTTTCCAGATCCATCTCCCCCATCCGCCCAGTAGGCATCATTTCGCGTATGTTCGATTAAGATGGCGTCTCCTGTCGCGAGCAAACCCTTTGCGATTTCTGGATGTTGGTTAAATTTCATTCTCAGGGCCTGAAGCATCACCTCATCTTTGACCTCTTCCCAATCTGGTCTCAAGGGATTTTGACGATTGCGTCCCTCTAAGGCAGCATCCATCGGAGATGCTATCTGACGAATTTTCTCTTGAATTTGGGGCACTAATACAGTATTTGATGACAAAATGCTGGCTTTATCTTCTGCTTGTTTATCCCCTACAAGTTTAGCTGCAGCCAATTCAATCTCTTTGCGACTTTGTTTAACAGTCGAGTGTTGACCAACAGTATATCCCATCATGAGAATAAAGCTAGTTGCAGCCACTGCTCCAACACTAATTAAGGCTTTAGTTTTGACTATATTTAACATCTTAGACCTTCTTTCTAAAAAACTAGGTCAAGCATACCAGATAAAGCTTGGAGCTTTTATCACAAGAAAAAGACTCCGAAGAGTCTTCGCATTACTTATGCAATTCTTTATTACTCAATGTATGAAAAATCCCCCACAGAAGAATATTTACAATGATAAACAGCAATATTTCCACTAAATTAAAGTCTATCAAATTCCGTGACCGCATTGCCACCATAGCTTGGGAGTAGGGATAGATTAAAGATAATTTATCTGATACAAAAATCATCATAAATCCTACGAAAGTACCAATAGCACCAATTCCCACAGATTTACTGAAAACACG
>ENA-OWPP01001773-OWPP01001773.1-human-gut-metagenome-genome-assembly--contig:-NODE-1773-length-16779-cov-8.831201_pt1 | contig 16779 bp, 10 predicted proteins | sample MGYA00248265_ERZ651848 | MGnify/ENA primary metagenome ERZ651848 (study PRJEB26924, sample SAMEA4378233) | human gut metagenome | biome: human gut; feature: human-associated habitat; material: faeces...
AATGATGCAGTTGCACAACCAACACAAGTTAATGGATTGCCAACAGATAAGTTGGCAATGGGAGCAATTCCAGCCGGACCTAATGGTGATCAGTATTCATTAACAGGTGGTACACCTTATATGTTCTCTAAGGATGCAACAAAAGAAGAAATTAATGCAGCTTTAGATTTCCTTGAAATTATGGGTAAATCTCCTGTAGTTAATGATACAAGTATTGAAGGTAAACAGGCAGATGCAGCTAACCGTGTATCAAACGGAGTTCCTGTAATTAAATCATTCCCATGCTGGATTAATCAGGATTATGTAGATGCTGAACAGAAGGTTATTGATGAATACAAGAACGTTGACTCAGCGCTTTATGATTCATATTTCGAAAAGACTGGAGCTGAAGGTAACTTAAGAGCGGAAGAACCGGGAGATACACAGTCAATGTACAAGGAACTCACAAAAGTTCTTCAGGAAGTTGTTACAAAGAAAGATTGTAATGTAGAAGAACTTATGAAGACAGCAAATGAAAATTATCAGAAAGTTTTAGACAAATTAAACAAATAGAATATTACCAAGGAAGGGTGGGCGACTAGTCCGGTTGCCTGCCCTTTTTCTAAAAATAGGAGAAGGTTTTACTATAAAATTAAGGAAACAGAATTGTTTTCTACAAATGTTTCAGACAATTAGCCACTGACTAAAGGTGAGGGCAATACATATTATGTGAGGAGGTTTCCAGGTGAAAAGTAAACAACAAGTTCAAACAAAACAAACAAATTATAAACCTAAAAAACATAAATTTTCTAAATTGTCTGTTTATTATATACAATTCTCACAATTACTATCTGACAGCCTCTATCGCTTCCTTGATATTTGCCACACCGACAATCTCAATTCCACTAATATGCGACACTCCTGCAAGACACACTTTGGGAACAATACACTTTTTAAAGCCAAGCTTCTTTGCCTCAGCAACACGCTGCTCGGACATGGTAACTCCGCGCACCTCTCCGCTTAAGCCCACCTCTCCAAAGCATATGGTATCCTCACGCACTATAATATCCTTTTTGCTTGATGCGATTGCAAGCACTATCCCAAGGTCTATCGCCGGTTCGTTCATCCTTATACCGCCTGCTATATTCACATAAGCGTCACAGTCTGACAGTGACAGGTTGGCTCTTTTTTCAAGGACCGCCATGAGTAGATTTACTTTATTATAATCTGTACCATTTGCTGTACGCCTTGGATTATTAAAAAAGCTGTGACATACAAGAGCCTGTATCTCGAGAAGTATCGGACGGCTTCCCTCTATGGAACATGTGACAATTGATCCTGATGCTCCCTCGGGCTTACCGCTAAGCATATACTCCGACGGATTTTCCACCTCAACAAGTCCCTCCGCCTTCATTTCAAATACGCCTATCTCATTGGTCGAACCAAATCTGTTCTTGACGCCTCTAAGTATCCTGTACGACTCATACCTGTCACCCTCAAAATAAAGCACAGTATCAACCATATGCTCCAACGTCCTCGGTCCCGCAACCGCACCATCCTTTGTCACATGTCCTACTATAAAAACAGAAATACCCAGAGTCTTTGCAAGCTGCATAAGCACCCCGGTTGTCTCCCTGACCTGTGAGACACTGCCCGGTGCCGACGCTATCTCCTCATTGTACATAGTCTGGATGGAATCTATTACAACAACCTCCGGTTTTTTTCGTTGAATCACGTCCTTTGCTATATCAAGACTTGTCTCACATAAAAGCTCCAGTGAATCCGTAAAATCGCCAAGTCTGTCGGCACGCATCTTTATCTGATGCAGGGATTCCTCACCTGACACATAAAGTAATGGCACCTTTTTTTGTGAAAGTTCCCTGCATACCTGAAGTAGAAGCGTGGATTTTCCTATACCCGGGTCTCCTCCCACAAGCACAAGTGATCCCCTCACAATTCCTCCACCAAGCACTCTGTCAAACTCGGCTATACCTGTCACTATACGCTCCTCTTTCTCGCTTTTTACTGCCGAAAGAGGCAGAACCTGTGCCGCCTTTGATTCTTTTTTTACTTTTCCAGACGAGCTTATTGACTTTTTATCTACGGTTTCCTCTACAAATGTATTCCATTCCTTACAGGCCGGGCACTGTCCCATCCATTTTGCCGATTCATAACCACATTCCTGGCAGAAAAATACAGAGGTCTTTCCTTTTGCCATATTGTTCTCCTTTATAAAATACAAAAAGCCCGGCTTTCACCGGGCTAAAAATATGCTCTATTTTCTTGATACTTTGATATCGACTGAATCAACACCCTCAAGCTCTACGCTTAAGCTGAGCTTGCCGCCGAGATTTGTCTTCATAGTACCTGCAACAGCTCCAGCTATATCAATTTCGTACTCTGTCTCCTCTTCAAGGCCAAGAGTAATCTGAGCATCCTCAGGTCCCTCCACAGTAAATGTCACTGTATCAGCAGTCTCCTCGAAATCCATAACCGCTGTTCCCGGAACAGACTCGTATACAAAGAGTCCGTTTCTTTCGAGCTTTGTAATCTCCTTAAAGGTCTTTACCTTGTAGATATCTCCATCCTTCTCAAAATTGTCAAGCTTTGCCTTTGCAGCCAATGTATAATCTCCGAAGCTGAGCTTTCCGTTTTCCTCAGTACGGATTAATTCACTTATTACAGCCATTTTTATCCTCCCGTAGCTATATTGATATATTAATTATAAATCCAATTCTACTCAACAGTCAATGAAATTTGTTTGTTTTTCGTAGAAATTATTACCTTATTGCCGCGCTTAATTTTACCGGTAATAATATCCTCTGACATACGGTCTTCAATCTCCTCCTGAAGCTTTCGTTTAAGAGGTCTTGCGCCATATTTTCTGTCATAGGCTTTGTCCACGATAAAGGATTTTGCACTGTCGCGCACTGTGAGCTCTATATCAAGCTGTTCTTTACAGCGTTTCTTAAGCTCCTTTACAAGAAGTGTCACTATATGCTTCATGTCATCCTTGTTGAGAGCTCTAAATACAATAGTCTCGTCTATTCGGTTCAAAAATTCAGGCTTGAATATACGGCGGACCTCCTCCATGACACTGTTCTTCATACGCTCGTGATCCTGCTTTTCATCCTCACCAGCGCCAAAGCCAAGGCGCTTTGGTTCTATAATAGAAGAAGCTCCTGCATTTGATGTCATGATGATTATTGTATTCTTGAAATCAACCGTGCGCCCCTGTGAATCAGTGATTCTACCATCATCAAGCACCTGTAAAAGTATATTGAACACATCAGGATGTGCTTTTTCTATCTCATCAAACAGTATAACAGAAAAAGGATTGCGTCTGACCTTCTCTGAGAGCTGTCCGCCCTCCTCATGGCCCACATATCCCGGTGGTGAACCAATCATCTTTGAAACACTATGCTTTTCCATGTACTCTGACATATCAACACGGATCATGGCATCTTCTTTGCCAAATACAGCCTCAGCAAGTGCCTTTGACACCTCTGTCTTACCAACACCTGTTGGTCCCAAAAACAGGAATGAGCCAATCGGCTTCTTAGGATCCTTTAAACCAACACGGCCTCGTCTGACTGCCTTTGCGACAGCAGAAACAGCCTCCTGTTGTCCTATTACACGCTTGTGAAGTATCTGTTCAAGCTTTGCAAGTCGTCCTGCCTCTGACTCTGTAAGCTTATTTACAGGTATTTTGGTCCATCCCGATACTACATCCGCTATCTCGTTTTCGCCGACTACAGGCTGATTTTTGGCTCCTGTGCGACGGTTCTTTCTTATAAGCTTCTGCTGTTTATTTTCAAGCACTTCCTTTTCTGACATAAGCGCGCTGGCAGCTGCGATATCTCCTTTAGACAAAGCATTTTCCAACCGGTTCTGCTTATCTGTTATCTCTTTTTTCAGAGCAAGCAGCTCGTCAGATGATGTCAGATTCTTAAGCCTTATCCTGGCTGCCGCCTCATCCATCAGGTCTATCGCCTTATCAGGTAAAAATCTGTCATTTATATATCGTGCAGAAAGGTTTACTGCTGCTTTCACACCCTCATCTGTTATGATGACACCATGATGTTTTTCATAGAGTCCCTTTAATCCTGTGAGTATCTCTATTGTCTCATACACACCCGGCTCCTCAACCATCACCGGCTGGAAACGACGCTCAAGCGCAGCATCCTTTTCCACGTATTTGCGGTACTCTTCTATGGTAGTGGCGCCGATTACCTGTACCTCGCCTCTGGCAAGTGCCGGCTTTAATATGTTAGATGCATCTAACGAACCTTCTGCTCCTCCTGCACCTATTATAGTGTGAAGCTCATCAATGAAAAGAAGTACATTTTTGGCATTTGAAACCTCGCTTATCACCTTCTTGATACGCTCCTCAAACTCACCACGATACTTTGATTTGGCTACAAGCCCGGACATATCAAGTGAAACCAGTCTCTTTCCCAAAAGAATATCCGGAACATTGCCACTGACTATATCCTGCGCAAGTCCTTCTACTATAGCGGTCTTGCCCACTCCCGGCTCTCCAATCAGACATGGATTGTTTTTGCCACGGCGGCAAAGTATCTGGATAACACGCTCCATCTCCTTTTTTCTTCCTATAACAGGGTCAAGAAGCCCTGCCTCTGCCATTTCTGTCAAATCTCTTGAATACTGATCTAATACAGGAGTCGCAGAATTGTATGATGTATTGTAGCTTTTCATCAGATCCCTGTATGCAGACGGATCCTCACCCATCGCACCAAGAATATCTATAAACATCTTCTGACTGTTAACACCCATGGTGTTTAAAAGTCTTGCAGCTGCACAGTCTCCCTGCAGTACTATAGCCATCAGCAAGTGTTCTGTACCTATCTCATTGCACTCAAATCTATCGGCTTCCTCCGATGCACGCTCCAATACTCTCTGTGTCCTTGGTGAATAGCCATCCCGGTCCATCACTTCGATGTTATCACCCGGTGAAATCAGGTCTTCAATCATCGAAATAAGCTTATCATATTCCACATTGCAGGCTGTTAGAACCTCAGCTGCCACACCGGTGCCCTCTTTTATAAGGCCAGCCAGTATGTGCTCTGTTCCAACATAGCTGTAATTCATTTTCTTTGATATACGTGCAGCCAAATCTATTGCTTTCTTAGCCTTACTTGTATATGGTTTCAAGTCATATCCTCCAGTCATATTCACTAATTTAAGTCGATGAACTGCAAATCATCATCTTCGCTGTCATCTTCATTGTCATCCTCTGCACTGCTGTCTATAGTCTCAGACGGCTTATTTTCCTCATTGACAAAGCCATCAAGTGCCCTTTGAACCTGATTCTTTAAAGCATCCTCATCAGCATCGTTTTCTGTGTCAGAAACGTTTTCCTGCCTTGAATCGTCTTTTAAATCAAACTCAGAGTTTTCATTCTCAACAGCTTTCTTAGAATCAGGTGTAATTTCTACGGTTCTTCCGACATAGGATGCATTTGATATATTTTCATCCGTAGCCATCTTTTGCTCATCTTCAGCACCTTCCGCTGTTTCTCCTGCAGCTTCTCCTGCCGACTCTTCTGCAGCTCCTGCCACTTCATCCACCGACTCTTCTGCAGCTTCTTCTGCCACTTCATCTAACGGCTCTTCTGTAACCTCTTCTTCAAGCTCATCTGCTATCTCGTCCGCAGTTTCATCAGTTGTTTCTTCCAAAGCTTCATTTGATACATCTTCTGCTGCATCATCTACATCATCATCGTCATCATGATAGTCCATTGCCTTATATTTTCTGTTTTTCACAGCTGATACAATAAGCAACAGTAACAGAATAACGATAACAAGAACCAGTATTGCAGCTAAAACAAGATATTTATTGGCAATTCCCGGGACAAGCTCGCTCTTTGTTGTATCGTTTTCCTCCTGTGCCACTGTAGGTGTACTGAGCTCGGTTCTCATATATGTGCCATCTACGCTATCATATATATACCAGCCACTCTCACCATTGTCATTTATGGCATATACGAGGTAAAAATCCTTTGTCTTATCATCAGTTTTTTCGGCTTTGGTCTGGTAGGCTGTTGCCACACCCTTGCCCTCTATGGAGAGTGATACCTCATTGTATCCCTCAGGCACATCATCCACCTTAGGCAGTAAAACCACTATAAAATGCGACTCTGAATTGATACGGACAAACTCATATGCTGCATTCTGTGCTGCATCATATACAAAAAGCCCATTGCCGCTTTCCGACTGTAAATACACAAGCGTGATATCACCAAAGGTGCCATGAAGGGTATTGTATTCAAGTCCGTCAATCACTGTCTTTGAGTGTTCAAAGCCTTCAGGGACAACATCCTCCGGAATGTCATTTACCATAGTCCACTCTGTGCCATTTATATCGAACTTCTTCCAGTTATCCTGCTTATCTGCATTCTCCGGATCATCCTCGGCTCTTCTGGTAACAACTATATTGTATGTGCTTGTGCTGCCGTCCTCTGCTGTCACAACAACGCTGACCGCATTCTCTCCAACCTCAAGTGAATCATTGCCTGTGACGGATGTCACACTCGCCTTGGAATCAGCCGGATTTGCTGTAACCGCAAGGCTTGAACAGCTGTAATCTACTGTAGCTGTGTAATCCTTTGTCGCAGCAGAAAACTCAGGGGAAAGCGTACCTGCTGAGATAACAAGCGAACCAAGAGATGCGTTTGAGGATTTCTTTTCCTCTTTGTTTTCATTATCTTTATTCGAATTGTTGTCATTGCCGGTATTGCTGCCGGAATTGTCCTTGTTATCCTTGTTGCTGTTTGAATCGTTGTTTGATGAAGCACTTGTTACCGTCACCTTCGTGCTGGCACCGGTAATTGTACCTCCGGCATCGTTGCCCTCTGCATCTCCTACAACTGTACAATATGCCTTTATAGTGCAGCTTCCTGCAGCCTTCGCCGTAAATGAAAATGACTGCGATGTGGGATATCCTGCAGCGTCACCAATATTCGCCACACCATCTCCTCCGTTACTCAGTACTCCCTCGTCAGAGCTTGAGATAACTACTGTACCAAAATATCCAGACGGCATGGAAACAGTCACCTTAACTGTTTTTCCAACAGCTACAGAGCTTGAGCTGACACTTAATCCAAGTCCCTGCGCATATACATGCTCGGCAGGTGCGAAAACAAGCATCACCGCCATAACAAGTGATAATATACATCCAAATAATTTCTTCATATTTTTCCTCACATTTCTAATTCTGCGATATCTTTGATTTGCCCAGTATGTGTCTGTTCATGATTATCATATCAAGAGCATTTCCACCATCACGCTTTCTGTTAGCATCAGCTGCCTCCAGATAAGCACCTGTGAGTGTTCCCTTTCCTAAAATATGTCTGTTGAGCTTAATCATATCAAGAGCATTTACAGCACCATCACCATTGATATCTCCATATATAACAATATCGTATGTCTTTTTCAGATTACCTGAAGCGTCATAAACAGCCACCTTATTGCCTGTTGCAACCTTCCCGCTGTTTTCTGAGCCCGAGCTTGTCAGAAGCTTTACAGTACCTGATGCTGATACTGCTATATTCTTCACAAAATCAGCCGCACCGGTTCCAGGCTCAATGCCTGTAATATAAGTGCCTATACTGTATTTACCTGATGTAATATTTACATCTGTATTATTTTGGTTATTATTGCCACCTGCATTATTTGCAGATGCCGCCTGCCTGTTTATATTGATAGTGTATGTTCTTGTATCACCGCTTTGCGACTTGCAACTTACCCTAATTGTATTATTTCCGACAGCAAGAGAATAGCTTCCTGTGCCTGAAACGCCACTGTTTCCTGAAACTGCATCTGCCGAAACAGTCACTGAGCTTATAGCATTTGAAACAACTGCTGAATAGCTTGTTGTCGCTCCATTGAAGGCCGGTGTGAGTGTTACACCGCTTATCGCAAGCGACTGCAGATAGTTATTGGTATCGCCTGCTTTATCGAAGCCCACTGCTGACGATGGCATATTGTTGTATACAGGTATTTTAAATACAAAAGCCTGATTCTTGTCTGAATATCCTTTAGCCAGACTCTGTCCCTCAGTAAGAGCCGCTGTGGCATTGCCCATGTACTGATGGAAATACAGCGAGCTTGTATTTACTACATTAAACTTCTCAAAATACAGTGTATTTTGACCCTTATTTATATAATTGCTGCCCACCTTTACAGCTCCGCCGCTTATGGACTTTACTCTTGTATTCCAGCCCTGCTTCTTGGCAAAAGACAGACCATTTTTATAAATCTGTGCCTTCGTTTTTCCGGTTGCACTAAAATTAAAATAATTATAATATCCTTCGTATCCGGAATATGTACCAGAAATAAGAGGGCTCGTTCCCTTTTGCCCCTGCTCCTGCTTTATGCGCGATGCTATATGGTATGCACTTACTCCACTACTCTTTGCCACATCCATGAATGTGCTTGCATAATTGATTTTCTCACCATTGTTGGAATAGGTCTTTGTTCCCTCCATAAATGTGCCTTTTACTATAGACTTGACACCTTCAAGTGCCTCATTTGGACTGTATGCAAGGCTTTGGAACTGAAAAATATTGGTCTCATCAAGAAAATTCCTTGGATCCATGAGATAAGCAATATAGGCACTGCTTGCTGACACCCATCCCGGTTCGTACTCAACCCACGTATTTGTTGACCAGTTATATGCTCCGGCAGCTGTGGATTTCTTGGCATTGTCTGCTGATTTGGATACCAGATTAAGTCCGTTTACACTTTCATTTTCAATCACCGTATCCCAATTCAAACCTGTATTTACAGCCTCAAATGTCCAGCTTGGATACTTATTGTGAAGAGCTGTAAGGTTTGGAATATAGCTGTCAGGAAAGCCTGCATTCTTCATAGCCGTGACAAAATCAGTATTGTCTCCGCTATTATTGTATGTCACCTTTATGTATGTACTGATAGTCCAGCCCGTAAATGCCTTGCCGTTTAAAGTACCCTTGACATTGTACCAGACCACACCGTTTACCCTGGTCTCTCCTATTATGTCAACCTGATGGTTCCAGTTGAGTGAGACAACCTTGGTAGTGCCGGATGTGCCTGCTGCATTGCGGACATACACATTGCCACCTGTAATCGTACCTGTAGCATATGCTCCCGATGCGGTTGCAAGGACAAGCTGTTCCTCATTATTCTGCTGTATGGCATCCGCATTGCCGGTGTCTGCTGAAGCATCCCCTGTCTGCGCATTGTCTGATGCAGCTGTGCCGGTACCTGCTGATACAAAATCAGACCTGATATAGCTTACACACTCCTCGTTATTTGCTGCCAGATTGTACTTTGCCTTGTACCACACCTTGCCGTCTGCACCTGTGGTCTGCTCAAGAATAGTAATATCCTTGCCGTTTGAAAGCTTGTGCTCCAGCTCATACTCTGTTCCCGGTCCGCTTCTCGCCGCTACCCAGTATCTCTCATCACACACAACCTTAGCCGCCTGATCCGCATAGACTGCTATGCTGCTGTATGGTGCCAGGTCACATGCGGCTAATGACAATGTAACGACAGAGGCTGCCAGAAATTTATTTATCTTTATCATCAAATCCCATCTTTCTTATGTGCATTGTTTAGATTAATCCATTATCCATTTAATTATAATAGAATATGACCTTTGTATCAATGTATTCGGCAGAAATTTATTATTTTTTTATTAATTAAAAAAACTCCCTTCAACGTGCAGCTCATGCTTACGTTTCAGGGAGTTGCCTGATTCATATTCTGCTTATTCTTACTGTCTCCTGTAGCTTTTCTAGCTGAACAGGGATTTTATCTTATCCCATAAATCCATGAAAAAGTTACCAAGCTTTTCCCAGAAGCCCGGGTCATTTATCTTATCGCCAAGCTTTGATGCCCAGTCCTGTGCCTGGTTGATGACTGAATCCCAGTCGATATTGGCATCCTTTAGCTTCATTAAAAGAGATGTAAGCTTTGCAATATCATCATCAGAAAGCTTCAGGTCGTAATCCTTTGCAGCCTCCTTTATCGCATCCTTTATCTGGCTCTCATCCTTGAGCCTTCCATCGGCAAGCTGCTTCTTTAGGTCAGCAATCATTGCCTCGATATCCTGCGAATCGCCGTCAATGCTCTTGTTGAGCTCTCCTGTTGTGACAAGCTCATCCATCGCTGCGTCTGTCACCTTGTCGTCAAGCTTCTTGCCTGTCATCTCCTCGTATGCCTTTAGTGTGCCTACAAGTGCTGCCGTTCCGGAAATAGGGAAAGGTCCTGCGACTATGATTTTAGCATCAGCTATGCCTGCTGTGGCAAGCGCATTCTTGTACATTCCTACCGTACAGTAATTGATATTGTGCGTGGAAACACTAAGACCCGCACCCTTTTTATCCTCTGTAATGAGTACTGAGGAAAGTGACCTTGTGCCAATCTCGCTCTTGCTGATGTATGAATCGAGGTACTTGTGCTCCTCATCATTATTTACATAGACCACATCGTAATTGTCCAGATCAGTGAGCTCGATTCCCATAAATCCAAGCACTGTCGCTCTCTGATCCGGTGTAAGGTCTGCTCCAAGACTTAAGTATGGCTTATCATTTTTGCTGATGGTCACCTTGTCGTTTGCCTCACTGCCGGCTGTCGTTGTGCTGTCTGCATTACTGTCTGTGTTACTCTTATCAGCTGCGTCACTGCTGTCACTGCCTGATACATCAACGCCTGAAACTGTATCAGTCTGCGTAGCTGTCTCTGTTGCAAATACAGCCGGATTCATCGTAAACAGTGTAACCGCAGCAAGCACGCTACATACAATACTCTTTGCTTTTTTCTTTATTAATCTAATCATTTTTCCTCCAATCTACTGCTCTATATCATACGAAATTGTAAAGTTGCTTCCGTCGAAGCTGACATCTGCCATGCTTCCGCATACCACAGACATCATCGGCGACATATGACCTATATCCAGATCCATGATGATTGGCACATTAAACTCTCTAAGCAGTGATGAAAGCGCCTGTCTGTGGTCTATGCCAAACATTTCCTCTCCGAAGTGCGCCGGGCGTCCGATAAGAAAGCCCTTTACATTTGAAAACCATCCTGCATTTTTCATCTGCCACATAGCCCTTCTCATGCCCATCACATTAAGGTCACAAGCCTCAAGGAACCATATGATACCATCATCACTGTAGCGCTCATTAAATTCCCTTACATGGTCAAACGATGTGCCAAGCAGATTGATAAGACAATCCATGCAGCCACCAAGCAGCCTGCCTCTCATGGTAAGCCTGCTTTCCTTTGCCACCGCAGGAATAGAGCTGATACACGACTTTTCAGTCAGGTTATAGCCCACAAACGGAGCATTCTCATCCTTTATCGATTCCTTCTCCCACATAGGGTAATTGGTAAATGAAAGCTTCCTGCCACAAAGCAGATTAAATGCATCGGTAAGTGACTCATGCCACACCTCCATGCCAAAGCTGCCCGCACACGGCCCGTAAATACCTGCTGTATCTGCAATAGTAGCCTCCAAAAATGTGAAATTCGTGTTGTCGGAATAGCCCATGTACCATTTCGGCTTTGACTGCTTCACGCGCTCAAAATCAATATAAGGCACTACCTCGCACATCAGCTCGCCACCACCACAGGATATAAGCACATCACTGTCAGCAGAAGCATAGCTCTCGTTCAGCTCTTCTGCGCACTTCTTAGGTGTATTGCTGATACCTATGCCACTGTCGCACCTGCAGTTAGGTCCCTCTATCGTCTTATAACCCATGCTGTGAAACCTTTTAATGGCATTGTCAAAGGCACTCCTGTACGGCTCTGTTGTACAGCCCATCGAAGGCGCCACAAAGCCTATTGTTCCTCTATCCTTTAGAAATTCAGGGTATCTCATGTTTCTATCATCCTATCACTATTATTTACATATCTAAGCTTCTGTCTGAAGTAAAATATGTAGGATTTTATCATTTCTGTCAAGGTCATTTTACTGTCATAATTAAATGTCGTCGTGTACTGCACATGCTGTCTGTTGCACCAGTTGTATATATCATGCAGACTTATCGAATCAACATTCTTCATATTGTTCATAAACACCTTAACCTTTGAAAGCTCATCCTCACTGTCAATGTATAGATGAAAGATAGTATTCGGACATTCAATTATTATCTGCTGTTCTTCTATATTTTTCATCACTGTATCCTCTATTGAATAATGTATCCTGTGTGATTAAAAACATTATCGTCTGCCACACCGGGATGTGAGTAATAACAAAATATCGTAACTGTTCAGTGCCTTCACAGTTAAAAAATATCACATAACCATAGTACTACACCGGTGTCACAAAATCCAGTCATTTTTGCCTGCCAATTCTTACTATTTTATTAAGAAAAACGGTAAATATTATACTCCCTCACAGTCAAATGCCGGAATGAAGCTGTCCTTTGCCACGTCACCCTCCTGTATAAATGCATTCGTGATTCCTATTTCGAGGGCATAGTCAACAAGCCTTTCATACTCTCTCCTTGTCACTGTGCGATTTATCTCAGGATAATCCTTTAGTGCAATCGGCGTAAACTGGCTCATCATGCTTATATATACGTGATCATGATATGTATCATACAGGTACTTAAGTACAGCCTTTGCATCATTCACATGTCCCGGCAGTAGAAGCTGCCGCACAATAACTCCCTTTTGTATGAGTCCTGTCGCATTGTCAATCACGACATCCGGCTGCTGCCTGACCATCTCTGAAAGCGCCTGCTTTGCGACAGACGGATAATCTTTTGCCCTTGAATACCTTGCCGAAAGCGTACTGTCCATATATTTAAAATCCGGAAGATACACATCCACTATGCCCTCAAGCAGCTTTAGCTCTGTCACATTTTCATATCCGCTCGTATTGTATATAATAGGAAGCTTCATGCCGCGGCTTTTTGCATCGTTTACCGCCCACACTATATCAGGGATATACTGCCCCGGTGTGACCAGATTGATATTATTTGCGCCTTTGTCAGCAAGTTCCATAAAGATATCACTCAGCCGCTCTTTACTGATTACCTTTCCCTCTTTTCCGTCAGAAATCTCCCTGTTCTGGCAGAACACGCAGTGCAGGCTGCAGCCTGAGAAAAAAACTGCCCCGCTTCCTCTTTTTCCTGATATGCACGGCTCCTCCCAGTAATGAAGCGCTGCTCGCGCCACCTTTATTTCAGATGAAACGCCACATACACCTGTTTGTCCGGTGCTTCTGTTTATGCCACATTTTCTGGGACACAATAAGCAATTCTCGTATTTATTCATATTTTTCATTTTAACCCTTGCTAAAAATAATGTTTGATACTACAATCTATATGATTATGCGGTGCATATGCCATGCGCCTTCAGTAGTCATTTTAAAATTATATCATAACTATTCTTACAGAAGAGAATAGTTAAAATACACAATAAGGAGATTACAATGAATCAGTCAAACTGTATCGTCGCCCAGTCAGGCGGCCCAACTGTTGCAATCAACGCAAGCCTTGCAGGAGTCATCGCAGGAGTAAAAAGCTCTGAGAAATACGATATCTGCTATGGCGCTGTAAACGGAATACTCGGCATTTTAAATGAGAATTATCTCAATCTGTCAGATATTTTTGCAGATGAAGCTAATCTTGAAAAGCTTAAGACCACACCTGCCATGTATCTTGGCTCATGCCGCCACAAACTCCCTGATTACAAGGATGATGATTCACCATATGTATACATCTTCCACCAGTTCGATAAGCTTTCTATAAAAGCTTTCTTTTACATCGGTGGAAATGATTCGATGGATACCGTATTAAAGTTATCCGATTATGCAAAAAAAATCAACAGTGATGTGAAAATTATAGGTATTCCAAAAACCATCGACAATGATCTGTGCATGACAGACCACACTCCTGGCTTTGGCTCTGCCGCCAAATATATCGCATCAAGCATGCTTGAGATAGCCCATGACACCTTTATCTATGCTGTTAAGAGTGTGACAATCGTTGAAATCATGGGACGTGACGCAGGATGGCTCACTGCCGCTTCCGCTCTCGCACGTAATGAGTACAATACAGCGCCTCAGTTCATCTATCTGCCTGAGGTGGATTTCGACAAGGACAAATTTGTTGCCGATATAAAAGAAGCCCTCGAGCACACTAACAATGTGATAGTTGCCGTATCCGAAGGAATACATGACGCAGACGGCTCATACATTACATCATCAAAGGCCGCATGTGACCAGTTCGGACACCAGCAACTAAGCGGTGCCGGAAAAGCTCTTGAGTTCATCGTAAAGGAAAACATCGGTGTCAAGGTGCGCTCTGTAGAGGTAAATGTGCTCCAGCGCTGTGCCTCACATCTTGCATCATTAACCGATATCGAGGAATCTTTTGCTCAGGGTAAAAAGGGTGTCTCTATTGCAGCAGAGGGTGTGACCGCATCAATGGTATGCTTAAAGCGCATCTCAAATAATCCTTATCAGGTGGAATACACATATTCTGCTATCAAGGATATCGCAAACGAGGCCAAGTCTGTGCCAAGAGAGTGGATCAATGATGCGGGCAATGATGTGAAGCCTGAGCTTATCGAATACTTAAAACCACTTATTCAGGGAGAAACCGCTGTAGCCTACAAGGATGGTCTGCCTGACTATATGGATGTGTCACATCTTCACAAATGTAACTGATTTTAGCTGCCGCCTACACCCCGGTGTGGGCAGCAACAGCATATCTCCAAGGAGGTCGATTTACATGAAGAAAAAAGTGCTTATAACCTGCGCCGTCGTACTTGGTGTGCTTTTGGCTGTTTATCTTGGCTTTGCCTTTTATTTTAGCAGCCACTATCTGTTCAACACAAAGATTAACTCTGTAAAATACGCAGGGAAAACTGCAAAAGAGGCATTAGAAAAAAATACAGCCCTAAGCCGCGACTATCTGCTCACAATCACTGATAGAAAAGGCAACAGCTTCTCACTTAAGGGACCTGATTTTTCCTATGAATATGTCTCAAATGGTGATGAGGAGCAAATCCTAAAAAGCCAGAATGCTTTTACATGGCCTGTCAGTCTTTTCAAAGCTAAAAACTATACACTAAAGGGTTCGTCCAAATATGACGATGCCGCTTTGGCGGAAAAGCTCAAGGCTCTTGATATTTTCAGTGATGACTACATTGAAAATCCGGAGGATGCCCACATCGAGATAAAAGACGGCAAATACGATGTGATTGAAGAGAAAAAAGGCTGCAAGCCGATATATGACAGCATCCTTGCCGAAGTAAAGGATGCCCTGGACAATGAGCTTCCAAAGCTTGCCTTAAGCGATGACTGTTATGAAGCTCCCGAAATCACAAAGGACAGCGATACAATCAAAAATGAAAAAGAAGCCCTCGACAAATACACTGCTTCAACCGTCACTTACAAAATTGAAGGTGCCGACGAGAAGCTTGACTCAGCCAAAATCCTTGATATGCTAAGCATCTCAGATGACGGCAGCGTGAGCATAGATGATGCCAAGGTCACTAAATATGTCCAGCAGCTTGCTTCCAAGTACAATACCTTCGGCCGCAAACGCTCATTCAAGACATCGTCCGGTGACACTATTGAAATAGGTGGTGGAGACTACGGATGGGTAGTCAGCAAGAAAAATGAAAAGGCTGAACTTCTTTCTGATTTAGAGGAAGGCAAGCCCGTGGAAAGAGAGCCTGTTTACGAGCAGACAGCACTCCATCGCGGTGCTGACGACATAGGTAATACATACATAGAGATTGACTACACAAAGCAGCACATGTGGTATTACAAGGATGGTGCTCTCCAGATGGAGTCTGATTTCGTATCAGGTAACCTCGCCCGTCAGAATGGTTCCGTAGATGGTGTATACAAGATTGTTTACAAGCAGAGAAATGCTACTCTTGTCGGCGAGGGATACTCTTCTCCTGTCAGCTATTTCATGCCGTTTGCCTACAATATAGGTATCCATGATGCCAGCTGGCGTGATACCTTCGGAGGAACAATTTACAAAACCTCAGGCTCACACGGATGTATCAATGTGCCACCTGCTTTTGCAGAGCAGCTGTTCAACGCTGTGGATAAGGGCACTCCTGTCGTTGCCTACTACAGAGAAGCTGTCACTCTGACAAACAATGCTGCAAAAATGTCCAATGCATACTCGTATGTGGCTCCTGATGCTGCGCAATAGATGTGGATTGCTTGGTATTTTTCAATAATACGGGAAGACGACCGGCACACGGGGAATTTGCCCCCGGCAGAGGTGCTCCCGACGAGCTAACGCTACGCAGCTAAGATACTGTACAAATTATACTTTTTTAGGGTTTCTATACTTGACGAAACCGTTGAAACGCGCCGTCCATGGGCGCGTTTTCTCCTTGCCCCGGCGTCCATGCCGGGGCATTTCTGCATTTCATGGGCATAATTCTACAGTATCTAAGCTGCTGCGCTAGTCGCTCTTTCGGGAGCACCTCTGCCGGGCGGGCAAATTCCTTGTGCACCGGTCGCCTTCCATCAAAATACTAAGTATATTACAAATAAATTTCCAATTATACTTTCCCTTATATTGTATCTTCCCACAGCATACCAGATACCAGCCCCACATACCGCGGGAGCGCATACATCCTCCCCCCATTTCAGCCACAGCGTAAGGGACGTAAGCCGCCGGAGTGACTGCCCTGCAGCAGAGGCGCTCTTTCGTAAGCGCATAGCGAAGCTGCCTAGCTACTGTAGAATTATGCACACGATACACAAAAATGAGCTCCCACGGATGGGAGCTCAAGGAGAATCGCG
>ENA-OWPP01001788-OWPP01001788.1-human-gut-metagenome-genome-assembly--contig:-NODE-1788-length-16697-cov-9.721308_pt1 | contig 16697 bp, 9 predicted proteins | sample MGYA00248265_ERZ651848 | MGnify/ENA primary metagenome ERZ651848 (study PRJEB26924, sample SAMEA4378233) | human gut metagenome | biome: human gut; feature: human-associated habitat; material: faeces...
GCTGTTCTCGTTGAAGCAGGAAGCTCCCGCCTCTATAGGCGGGAGTACGTTCACATAATACTACTATGTATTCGTATATTCAAAATTCCATATTACATCAATTCTTTTGGAGGTTTCCTTGTTTTCTGCTATACTGAACTAATAATGTGTGTTAAGGTAATTTGTGACAGGTGTATAGAGGTGAAATCATGAATCGTAAACCGTATAGTGCCGGGGCTGTTAAATTTGCTTTCTGGTTTCCTGAGTTCCGTAAAGAAATCGCTATGATTTCTAAGGGGCTGAGTTTGGATGAAATCAAGACGGCTTGTCTTGAACACAATGTTTTTAATGCTTCAACGCCGGCCCGGGCCACGATGATATATCAGACAGTGACAGCACGGATTCAGGAACTGGATGCCAGTATTTATCCGTTATTCCAGCAGTCGGATCTAGCAACACAGAAATTGATCAACCTGACGGCTATCATGATGCATGAAAGCCTCTTTTTTGATTTTATGTATGAAGTATTCAAAGAAAAAATTCTCATTGGGACCAATGAGCTGAGTGATAAGGATATACGTATCTTTTTCCGCGACAAACAGCTACAGGACAGCAAAGCCGCAACCTGGACGGATCAGACGTTGCAACGTCTGGGGCGAACCTATAAAAGCTATCTTTTGGGAGCTGGCCTTTCTGACCGGGGCCAGAAGACGCGGAAATTATTCAAACCCATCCTGGATCCGGCTTTTGAAACTTGGCTGGTCCAGCAGCACCTGGAACCGATTATCAAAGCATTGACGGGAGTTTGATCAGCATGGCAGCACAGACAGTATCGCGTGAATATTATAAAAATCGCCGCAGCCTTTCCGAACGGTTTGCCGAGATGGACGAAAAAATCAAGGTGCCTTCCTTCCGACAGTCTACCGGCAAAGCCAATGAGGTCAACTACTGGGTATTCGACTATCCGCCGGAACAGGAACTGGAAGTCCGCAGTCATATTGAATGGCTGAAGAAACACAATCGCAAAGGTTTTGATGATTACGAATTAATTATATATGATTTATACGATATCATCATCGACCGATTAACGGAAAAAGGCTTTATTGAAAAGACCAAGAAGTTGGAAAGCCGAGGCGGTATCCAGCGTGTCGTAACGGCTATACAGCGGATGCTGCGGATTACCGACAAAGATAACTACCTGGTCCACTATATGGAAGAACATACGCCGGAAAACGCCGTTGTCCTGATTACGGGAATTGGCAAATGCTACCCTATTCTGGAAGCGCCGGAAGTGTTCAATAAAGTACTTTACAATTTGCCGCAAAAATTTGCCGCCACGCCGGTCATCCTGTTTTATCCGGGAACCTATACGGAGCAAGAGCTGGTGGTTTTTAATGAATTTGTGGAAGATAGCTATTACCGGGCATTCCGCATAGCCCGCTAAAGAGGGATGAATCATGGAAATTAAAGATATGTTTGCCAAACCCATCGACCGTGACCTGCAAGGTGTCATCAAGGTCGGCGACATTGAAAATGAAAATATCCGGCAGGAGCTGGAAGAATACGTCGTGACGAAGGAACTGCAAAAACACTTTGCCGATTTTTTTGCTGCCTACAAGAAAGGAATCAACGGGACGACGCCGAAGATGGGCGTCTGGATTTCCGGCTTCTTTGGCAGTGGTAAATCGCACCTGTTAAAAATCTTTTCTTATCTGCTGGATAATACCAAAGTCGGTGGTAAAAGAGCCATTGACTACTTTATCGATGATCATAAAATCGAAGATCCGATGGTGCTGGCCGATATGAAACTGGCCGCCGAAACGCCGACAGATGTCATCCTGTTTAATATCGATTCCAAGAGCGACTCCAATGGCAAGAAAGATAAGGATGCCATCGTCAACGTCTTCCTCAAAGTCTTCAACGAAATGCAGGGATTCTGCGGCACGATTCCCTATGTAGCCGACTTGGAACGCAATCTGACGGAAAAAGGCCGCTACGACGAATTCAAACAGAAATTTGCCGCTGCCAGTGGCGAAGCGTGGGAAGATGCGCGACATGAATTCGACTTCGTCCAGGACGATATTGTCGATGTCCTGGTTGATATGGGGGTCATGTCGGAAGAATCGGCACGGAACTGGTGTGAGAAAGCCATCCAGCCCTATCGCATCTCCATCGAAGAATTTGCCGGCCGCGTCAAAAAGTATATCGACGAAAAAGGCCATAATCATCATGTCGTGTTCCTCGTCGATGAAGTCGGCCAGTATATCGGTGACGACCGCAATCTCATGCTCAACTTGCAGACCGTGACCGAAGATCTGGGCAGCGCCTGCAATGGCAAAGTCTGGGTCATCGTCACTTCCCAGCAGGACATCGATTCTATTATCAAAGTCAAAGGCAATGATTTCTCCAAAATCCAGGGCCGCTTTGATACCCGCCTGTCCCTGTCTTCCGCTAATGCCGATGCGGTCATCAAAAAACGTATCCTTGAAAAAAATGATACTGCCGCTCAGACATTGCGCCTTCTGTACGGGCAGGAAGAAACGACCATCAAGAACAAGATTGTATTCACCGACTCGGTAGAACGCAAATTGTACACAGGAAAAGACGATTTTGCCGCCGTTTATCCGTTCATCCCGTATCAGTTCAATCTGCTCGGTTCCGTCCTGACCGCCATCCGCACCCACGGCGCTTCCGGCAAGCATCTGTCCGAAGGGGAACGTTCCATGCTGGCCATGTTCAAAGAATCGGCGGTAGCCTATATGCATGAACAGCAGGGCACGATTATCCCGTTCTATGCCTTCTACACGCCGATGGAAAATTTCCTCGACCACAGCCATCGCAGTGTCATCATTAAAGCTTACGAAAATGACTATATCAACCCGAATCACAAGACCGGCGATGTCTTTGCCATTAACGTACTAAAAACACTGTTCCTCATCAAATACGTACAGGATATAACGCCGAATATCGACAATATTACGACCCTCATGATGGATAATCTCGAGGAAGACCGGATTACCCTGAAGGGAAACGTCGAAGAGGCTCTGAAAGTCCTGATCCGCCAGATGCTGGTACAGAAAAATGGTGAATCCTATGTATTCTTGACCAACGAAGAACAGGAAATTAACCGGGAAATCGAAAGCGAAGATGTCGACAATGCCGATGTCATCCACAAAATCTCGGAAATGGTCTTTGAGGATATCTTCACGGACAAAAAATACCGTTATCCTAAATTTAATGGACGCTATACATTCAGCTTTAATCAGACCGTCGATGAATACCCCTATAAAGTAACAAAAGGCAACGATATCGGTATCCATATCCTGACGCCGGCGTCGGACATTACCGATGACGCTATGCTGGCTTCTTTATCCATCGCACAGCCAGATGTCCTGATAGCTCTGCCCAATGACCGGGCCTTTATGGATGAAATCCAGACGTACTTGAAAATCGAAAAATTCCTGCGCCGCAATACGACGGCCTCGATGGTGCAGTACGAAAGCATCAAGGAAGGAAAACGGCTGGAAATGCGGGAACGCTATGACAATGCCCGCTTATTCCTGATGGAAAATCTGAAGAACGCCACCATCTACATTAACGGCAGCCCAGCGGATATCAAGGCCAAAGATGTCAATGTCCGCATTCAGGACGCATTGCAGCACCTTGTCGATAAAGTATATAATAAATTATATTACATTGATACACCTTTTGATGAAAGCAGCATACGCAAATTGTTTGACCAAAACGGACAGACTGCCCTCAATCTAGGCCAGACGCGCCAGGCCAACCAACTGGCTCTGGATGACGTACGGGCCTATATCCAGATGAATTCTCAGGCGCACCTGAAAACCTCCCTCAAATCTGTCAAAGATCGTTTCATGAAAGCTCCTTATGGATTTGTCGAAGGCGATGTAGAATACCTCGTAGCCCAGCTGTTCCGTCAGGGGGATATTGCTTTTACTGTCAATGGGGCTCCGGTCAGCCTGATGAATAAAACGAAAGATGAAATCATCAGCTATATCACGAAGAAACAATTCGTAGAAAAATTGATGATGGAACAGAAAATTCGCATCTCCAGCAAGGATAAAAATACGTGTAAAGACATCATGCGGGCACTGCTGCAAATCACTCCGGCAACAGACGATGAAGACGAACTGATGCAGCATACCCGCAATGGATTCCAGAAATTGCTGTCCCAATTAGAAAAAGTACAGGTATATTATGAAAATAATGATGCCTATCCAGGAAAAGACGTAATCAGACAGGGAATCCAGCTATTGCAGGACATCCTGGCAACACGGTCTACGAAAGAGTTTTATAAAGGAATCGTTGATGCACAAGACGATTTGCTCGATTTTGCCGAAGACTATGAACCAATCCAGGGATTTTTCCAGGGTGAACAAAAGCATATTTTCGATAACGCCCTGAACTCGATGAAGATTTATGATGACAGCAAAAACTATATCGTCAACCGAGAATTGGAAGACACGGTAAAAGAAATCAAGCGGATTCTGTACGAAGATAATCCATACCAGGATATTCCCCGTCTGCCGGAACTGCTGAATACATTTGGGACGCTTTATAGTGCGGTCCTGGATGAACAGGAAAAACCAGTCCGCGATTCTATCTATAGTTCTCGTCAACGCGTCATGGATGTATTGCGGGAAAAATCCTATCAGGAAGAAAAGAAAGATTCCTATACGCACCAGTTCGATGATCTGCTGCGAAGAGTGGAACGGTGCAATAACGTATCGACATTGCGCAGCTTTGCCGACCAGGCCGATGCATTGAAAATCCGCCTGCTTGATGAAATGACCGAAAAGGATAATAAACTGGTACAGGAACAGGCCGAAAGGGACAGAAAGAATGCTCCGGGTCAGTCCGGAACGAAAGAAAACACACCTAAAGTTATGCCGCTTATCAGAAAGACAAAGAACGTGACCATCAAAGCTATGACCGGGACGGCTTCGTGGCGTCTGGAATCGCCCCAGAATGTCGATGTCTATGTTGAAGCCTTGCGGAAGAAATTGCTGAGCGAACTGGATAAAGACACTATCGTTAACGTTGAATTTTAATCAGGAAGGACAGGGATATCATGGATAAAACGGCCATAAAAAAATTTGCCATCTGGGCGAGAAACAAACTTATTGCCGACAGCATATATAGAGCGCGGCTCCTGGGCATCACCGATAAAGGGATACAGGCCCCGTTGCCTCAGTCGACGAAGGATGCCCAATTCTTCGATATCGGCTTAAAAGAACCTTCAGCTATTACTGGGGATGCTATCACTCAGCGGAAAAATCTCGTGGCCGTCATTCAGGAAAAAGCGAAAGAAAGTACCTATCCGGAAGCTTTTTCTCATATCATGGAAGAAACTGCCTATACCTGGTTCAATCGTCTCATTGCCATCCGGTTCATGGAAGTCAATGACTACTTGTCTGCCCGTGTCCTGTCTTCGAAGACCCCGGAAAAAATTGAACCGGATCTGGTAACGTCGCCGTTCGATTCGGACTTGACGTTTAGTGAAGATGAATCACGGCAAATCGTAGATTGGAAAATGAATAATCAGACTGACGACTTGTTCCGTATGCTGTTTCTCAAGGAATGTAATGCCCTAAATGAACCCTTGCCCATGTTGTTTGAAAAAATCGCCGATTATACGGAACTCTTGCTTACCCTCTCCATTTCTGACCGGGACGGCGTCGTCTGGCATCTCGTCCATGATATCCCCGAAGACGATTTCCGGGACCAGGTGCAGATTATCGGTTGGCTCTATCAGTATTACAATACAGAGCCGAAGGACAAAGTCTTTGCCCGTAAGAGCAGTGAAAAAATAAAAAAAGAAGACATCCCGGCCGCTACCCAGCTGTTTACGCCAGACTGGATCGTCCGCTACATGGTAGAAAATTCCCTGGGACGGTTGTGGATAGAAGGTCATCCTGATGAAGCTCTCAAAGAGCAATGGAAATATTATCTCGACGAAGCAGAACAGGAAGAATCCGTCCAGGAACAACTAAATCAGATATATGCTGAACATAGTAAGCTCAATCTGGAAGACCTGACCTGCCTCGATCCCTGCTGTGGCAGTGGCCATATCCTGGTCTATATGTTTGATGTGCTCATGCAAATCTATCGGAGCCGGGGCTATCGTGACCGTGATGCCGCTATCAGTATTGTCGAACATAATCTTTATGGCCTCGATATTGATGAACGGGCTGCCCAGCTGGCTTATTTTGCCGTTATGATGAAAGCCCGCCAGTATGACCGACGTTTCCTGAGCCGGGGCATCCAACCTCATATCTACGCCATCGAAGAAAGCAACGGCTTATCTACGTGGAAAGCTTTTTCCGGCAGTGATTTTGGCCAATTGACACTAGACCAAACTTATATCGCACAGGCTGATGAATTGATTGACCTATTCCATGATGCCAAAGAATATGGCTCCATCCTCAAGGTAGAGCCGACAGATTATGACAATCTTCAGGACTATCTGGAAGAAATCCGGCAAAAAGGTTCGGAAAATATCCTCTTTGCCGCCTGGGCTGACGAAATGGCTGGTAAAATGCCCAAACTCATCCGTCAGGCGAAATTGTTATCCAGAAAATATGATGTTGTCGTGACCAATCCGCCCTATATGGGCAGTGGCGGCATGAATGCCAAGTTGTCAAAGTATGTCAAGGATAATTATCCCGACAGCAAGAGTGACCTCTTTGCCGTCTTTATTGAACAGTGTGGAGCTATGGCCAAGCCAAATGGTTATCAGGCCATGATTACCCAGCACGCCTGGATGTTCCTTTCTAGTTATGAAAAGCTGAGGGAAAAGATATTGCAAAAGATGATTGTTAATATGGCTCATCTTGGCCCGCGTGCTTTTGAAGAAATCGGTGGAGAGGTCGTACAAACTACCAGCTTTGTTCTGTGAAACGAATTCTCAAACGGATATCAAGGAGAATATTGCCGACTTATCGAGCCGACGACACAAAAGGACAAAGAGGATATGTTTTTGTCCGCCCAAAATAGGTATGTAAGCAAACAGGAAAATTTTGCTAAAATTCCTGGAAGTCCTGTGGCGTATTGGGCAAGTAAGTTGTTAATAGATGATTTTAAAATTGGAAAATCTCTCGGAGAATTATCAAAGCCAAGACAAGGAATGGCCACAACTAACAATAATCGCTTTCTTAGGCAGTGGTTTGAAGTAAACATTGAAAGGATTGGATTTGGATTAGAATCTGAAAACGATACTTTAGATGGCTATAAATGGTTTCCTTATAATAAAGGAGGCGAATTTAGAAAATGGTATGGTAATAATGACTATATTGTCAAATTTTCAAATAAAGGTGCAGAAGTATGTAACTATATTGATAGTCATTCGAAAGTTAACCATACGGGAAGAATTATAAATCGAGATAAATATTTTAAACCATCTGTGAGTTGGTCTAAAGTTTCAAGCGGGAAAATAGCGTTTAGATATAAAAATAAAGGATTTATTTTTGATGTTGCGGGAACTAGTATATTTGCTCCAAGTGATAAACTGAAACAGCTTATTGGATTATTAAATAGTAATACTTGTACTGAGATTTTAAAATGTTTATCTCCTACTCTGAACTTTGAAGTTGGCCACATTTCTAATATTCCTATATTGCTGTTTGACAAATCGCAAGTAATCTCTTTAGTTGAAAAAAATATTAGCATCTCGAAAGACGATTGGGATTCTTTTGAAACTTCCTGGGATTTTACAAATCATCCATTGTTGAAAGATAGAGTGGCAACTTTAGCCAATGCCTACGAAACATTTAAACAAGACTGTGCTGACCGCTTCCAGCAGTTGAAACAGAACGAACAAGAACTGAACCGCATTTTCATCGACATCTATGGTCTACAGGGCGAATTGAACCCAGAAGTTGCTGATTACGATCTTACAGTCCATCGAATTTTTGATTTTAAGGACGATATTCCGCAGAGCATGTACAAAAATGAAACAGATGAGGAAGGGAAAAACAAAAGTAAAGTGAGCTCGTATGTCCTGACGAAGGAAGACGTCATGAAGTCCCTCTTGTCCTATGCCGTAGGCTGCCTCTTCGGCCGCTACTCCCTGGACACGCCGGGCCTGGCCTATGCTGGTGGTGAATGGGATGCTGGCAAATACCGGACCTTTATTCCTGACGATGACAATGTTGTGCCCATTACTGACGAAGAATACTTTGACGACGACTTGTCGTCCTTCATCTGCGCCTGGCTGAAGAAGGCCTTTGGCCGGGAAAACTTCGAGGCTAACTTGGCATTCCTTACGGATGCCCTGGGGACGCGCGGCACGACACCTAAGGAAAAGCTCCGCAACTATTTCCTCAAGGATTTCTTCAAGGACCATTGCAAGACTTATCAAAAACGGCCGATTTACTGGCTCTTTGACAGCGGCAAGGAAAACGGCTTTAAGGCTCTCGTCTATCTCCACCGCTACGATGAAAACACTATAGGGCGCGTCCGTGCCGATTATCTCCACCGCATGGAACGGATTTACAGCAATGAAGTCAACCGCATGCAGGATGTTATCGCTCACAGCCATTCGGCCCATGAAGTATCGGTAGCGGAAAAGCGGCTGGAAAAGATGAAGAAGCAGATCAAAGAATGTCAGGACTATGATGCCAAGCTGGGCCGCCTGGCCCTGGACCAGATTCACCTCGACCTGGACGATGGCGTCAAAATCAACTACCGCAAAGCCCAGACCGGCCGGGACGGTAAATTTTATGAAGTATTGGCCGATTCCAAAAATATCATGGCCAAAGACGCCCTCTGGCACGAATACCTCACGGAATGGCATCATGAACAATAGCGCTATCTTTTGAATATCTTGTGAACTTCGAAATTTATACGCGAGAGAACGCAAAAAAAGCGGATAACTAAGCGGTTCAAAAGGTATTGTCTATCTTTTGATTATCTTTTGATTATCTTTCGAAATTCGAAAATTATACGCAAGAAACTGCGAAAAAAGCTGATAACCAAGCGGCTTAAAAGCATGGCACTATCTTTTGATTATCTTTTAATTATCTTTTGAGGAACGAGTGAATTATGGCAGAATTAAATCTCAAGCAAATAGAAGACAGACTTAATGAAGAGTTTCGTACAAGTGGAGACGAAAACCGGAAACTGGTCTTTTGGTATGATGATCGGGCTGAATTTGCCGAAGATGTAGATTCATTGCAACTGGATAACGCAAAAATCCTGCATCTTATGCCGGATAATCAGTTTGCTACCAAACTCTTCCTCGAACGCGAAGACCGAACCACGAATTACCTTATTTATGTCCCATTCTCCAAGCCCGATGTCCACGAGAACCATTTGGAAGATATACTGCTCTACTCGCGGCAATTTTACGCAGACCGGGCTTCTTTGCTCGCTGTCGACCTCGGCATCGGTGAAGAATGGAAGCCGGTCCTGGAGGCGCATATTCGCTTTTTTGCCAACAAGGAGCGGACGAAGAGGTTTTATGATCTGGGTATCAGCCAGTACGATGGAACGACGATTCGCCTGGGTATGATATGTGCACTGGCAGGTGCCCGGACGTGTTCACTCGAAGAAGCACTGCGCATCGTCCTTGATGAAGAAAGCCAGGAAAACCATCGGATTTTTGACGAATTAGCCCGGTATGATTTGATGGATTCTTTTTGGGATTTGTGCGCCCGCCATTTTGGCCTGGCCTGGGAAAATCCGAGCATAGCCAAGCTGATACTGGCTCTGTTTGTGACCTGTGCCGCTCATGAAATCATGGAACCCGTACCCAATAGTTGGGAACCTTTCAAAATGCGCAAGACCGGCAATGCCATTGCTTTTCTGGACAGCATGATGAACAGCGTCGTTTATCAGGCTGTTTTTGATAGGCTAACGCTCTTTGCCAGCCAGCAGCTCCATGTCGCAGATTCACTGAAAACGTACCCTCTGGAAAGCCTGATTGCCTGCGGCTGCTTTGCTGATGTCGACACGCTGCTGATTCAGTGGATTGCCGGTCGGCTGGAAGCTGAAGACGTGGATGCGCATTTGGGTGATTATCGTATTCCGGCACTCTGTGAATTTCGCAAAAAGACACATTTCGGCCAACAGCGGGAACATATATATGACATGTTTATCTGTGCCATCAGATTGGAAATGTTGACAAGACAGTCATATCCTGATGGTTTCCAGAATATCATCAAAGACTATAAAAATCATTTGTACCAGATTGATACAGATTATCGCCATTTTTATTATCACTTAGATAAACTTGCTGATACCAGTGCCTATGAACCGTTGCGTATATTGATTGAAAATATATACACTAATGAATACTTGGGCAAATTATTGCCGGAATGGAATGCGGGAATCATGGAAGATAAGGCTTTGTCGGTGATTCCCCTGCAACGTGATTTCTATGACCATTATGTAGCTAACAGCAAAGACCGGGTCGTAGTCATTATTTCCGATGCGATGCGTTATGAAACAGGACGGGAACTCTTCGACCGCCTGGCCGATAATCCCCGTAGCGAAGTGAAAATTGAGGCTATGCTCAGCACCTTACCATCATATACACGGCTAGGCATGTCGGCTCTCCTGCCCCATCAGAAGCTGGAATTGTCCCCGGAAGGGAAAGAACTCGTCGACGGGGCATACTGTATCGACATCCAGAGCCGGGAAAAAGCATTACAGGCCCGGCAGCCGCTGGCCCGCTGTGTATCCTTTGATGATCTGAAACACATGAAAACACGGGATATGCGGGATATTTTCACGGGCCAGCAAGTCATTTACGTATATCATGACCAGATAGATGTCCGCGGCGAACATGCCGAGGATGAAGTGTTCCAGGCCTGTGAAGAAGCCGTGAAAGAAATCCTGGATTTCATCGAGAAAGTCCATAACGGGGCTAATACACATCATTTCATCGTGACGGCAGACCATGGGTTCATTTACAAGCGCAATAAGGTGCAGGAATCGGATAAAATCGGCAACGTTCATCATCATGATATTGTGAAACGGCGTTACATCATCTCCCAGGAAGGTGTCCAGGAAGACGGTGTGCAAAACCTGAATCTCGGCTACCTGCTGGGAAACGAAGACACCCGCATGGTTTCCTTCCCCATCGGGACAAGTGTATTCAAGACACGGGGCAGCGGCGGCCAGAATTATGTACACGGTGGTTCTTCGCCACAGGAAATGCTGGTCCCGGTCATTGAGGTCCGTATGGAACGGGGCAAGGCCGACGTGCGGGCTGCACAAATCCATTTCATCAATACGATGAATAAGATTACGAACCTCATCACGACGCTGGATTTCATCCAGTCGGAACCTGTCGGAGAGGCTGTCAAGGAAGCCACGTATCTGATAGGCTTTGTGGATGCTGAAGGTCAGCCCATTTCTAATGAAATCACCCATGTGGCCGACAGCCGGGAAAACGAAGCGGCCAAGCGGACATTCCGGCTCCGTTTTACGTTTAAAAATCAGGACTATGATATTAACCAGTCATATTTCCTGGTCATCAAAAATGCGGAAACAGGCATAGTCGTATTCCGCCATCCGTTCATCATGGATCTTCCCTTTGCAGGGGACTTCGGCTTTGATTTGTGATGAACACAGAGAGGAAGGATTGATATGGAGACAGCAGGTGGAACCACCAACCGGGAAGAAATCCGCCAGAAATTGAAGACTCATTTCCCAGGGAAAATCGTCCGCAAGGATTTGACGAAAAAAATCAAAGAAGGGGCCAATGTCCCTGTGTATGTCTTGGAATTTCTATTAGGCCAGTATTGCAGCTCTGACGATGAAGAAATCGTCAAAGCGGGAGTGGAAAACGTAAAAAAGATTTTATCTGCCAATTTTGTGCGCCCCGATGAAGCGCAGAAAGTACTCTCAGTCCTGCGTCAGCACGGCAGCCACACCGTCATCGATATGATTACGGTCAGCTTGAATATCAAGCAGGATTATTATGAAGCCTCATTTTCCAATCTGGGCCTGACCGGAATCCCCATTGCTGATGAATACCCGGAAAAATACGACCGCCTTTTGTGCGGCGGTATATGGTGCATCGTACAGCTGAATTATGACGCAGAAGGAACGGAGAACCTGGATATCATTCTGCCCAGTGAAAACAGCCCTCAGTCAAATAACCGAAGACAGAAGAATATCTATCCTATTAGTATCCGCAATCTGACGCCCATCCAGATGCCTCATGTTGACATGGATGAATTAAAGCGCGGCCGTCAGGCTTTTACTAAAGAAGAATGGATGGATGTCATGCTGCGCTCGACCGGTATGGAGCCGGACTCTCTGTCATATCGTGAAAAGTGGCTGCTCCTTACACGTATGATTCCGCTTGTGGAAAATAATTTCAATCTCTGTGAGCTGGGACCGCGCAGTACAGGGAAATCACATATATACAAGGAAATTTCACCGAACAGTATCCTCGTTTCTGGCGGCCAGACGACGGTAGCCAACCTCTTTTACAACATGGCCAGCCATCAGATTGGACTGGTCGGCCTGTGGGACTGTGTGGCCTTTGATGAAGTAGCCGGCATCAAATTCAAGGACAAGGATGGCATCCAGATCATGAAAGACTATATGGCATCGGGATCCTTTGCCCGGGGCAAGGAAGAAAAAGCGGCTTCGGCATCGATGGTCTTTGTCGGCAATATCAACCAGTCTGTCGATGTCCTGCTGAAAACGTCGAGCCTGTTCGACCCGTTCCCGCCAGAAATGGGAACGGACACGGCTTTCCTCGACCGTATCCATGGCTACAACCCTGGTTGGGAAATCCCTAAATTCCGGCCTGAACATTTCACCGACGATTACGGATTCATTTCTGATTATCTGGCTGGATTCATGCGAGAACTGCGAAAAGAGCAGTATGGTGACGCCCTGGATGCCTATTTCCGGTTGGGGAAAAATCTGAACCAGCGCGATACTATTGCGGTCCGCAAGATGGTCGGCGGATACATCAAGTTGCTGTACCCGGATGGCCGTTTTAGCAAAGACGAAGTAGAAGAAGTATTGCAAATGGCGCTGGAGATGCGCCGCCGCGTCAAAGAACAGCTCAAAAAGCTAGGCGGCATGGAATTCTACGACGTGAATTTTTCCTACATCGACAACGAAACCTTTGAAGAACACTATGTCTCCGTGCCGGAACAAGGCGGCGGCAAACTCATTCCTGAAGGCCTCTGTAATCCCGGGCAGGTCTATACCGTTTCCCATGGGAAAAACAACATGATTGGCGTATTCCGCTTGGAAAGCCAGATGCTGCCGGGTAGCGGGAAATTTGAACGCACCGGCATCGGCAGCGACAGAGAATGCAAAGAAGCCGTCAACACTGCCTATAACTACCTAAAAGCCAATGGCAGGCGTATCAGCGGCAGCATTTCGACGACCGCCAAAGACTATATCATCAACTACCAGGACCTTCAAGGCATCGGCATGACCCATCGCTTAGCGCTCCCGACGCTCATCGCTATTTGCTCCATCGCCCTGAACAAACCCGTCCAAAGCTCCCTCGTCGCCCTTGGTGAAATCAGTATCAGCGGTACACTTATGAAAGTCGACGAACTGGCCAACACCTTGCAAGTATGCCTCGACTCGGGCGCAAAAAAAGTCCTGCTTCCCATTACATCCGCCGCCGATTTGGGAACGGTACCACCTGAATTAATCGGAAGTTTTCAACTGATATTTTATAGTAATCCTGAAGATGCTGTCTTTAAAGCCTTGGGAGTAGAATGATGCTATGCTTCAGGTGGATTTAGCAGGATTTACATGACGTATATCGAAACTATACTATATAGTAGAAGCGTGCTGTACATATTTTCAGGATGGGAGGAATCGAAATGAACGTTAAGAAAAGATTTTTCAGTTTTTTTATGGGGATAATTCTTTTGGCATGCACTAGTATAAATATCAGCCAAGCTGCTAATTTCCGTCCCGAATCGCCACAATCTGTCGCGAAAATTTTAAAGGCAATTGATGGTAATTGGTACGATCATAATGGCAATCTGGTATTACAGATACAAGACGGGTATATTAATGGCTGCAAAATATTGACGGTATATGATCTCGCCGGAGCTTCAGGTAATGGCGGTGCTAATTTCCGTATTTTGGAAAGTACAGGGGAACGTTTAATGCATTTTTCGTGGTATGTACGGCATGATAACATGGACCGTCTGAAAGTTAATGATTCGCAGATGCTGCACCGGGTTGCCCAAATTCCCTTTAGTGAATCCGTTGCCGGCATCCATCTGGGAATGACGCCTGATGAAGTCAAAGCCGTATTAGGAACCCCTTCACAAACAGGAGATTTGCAGCCTTACTGGAGAATGCCTGGCTGGTATTATGCCGATAAAAAAATCGTAGTAACCTTTGACGGTGATTGTGTCGACAGAATTATCCTATTACGTGGCAGCAACACAGTACTAAATAACTCGGGTTTAAATTGCTCTAATACTCCGTCTGAATTTGTACAAGCATATCATATGAATCGCATTCCTAAAGTTGATTTCAACAGCGAAAATGAAAGCGATGGCTGTTATAATATTGGGAATGGAGAATACCTGGCCTTTGGAAATCGTATGTCCTATATTATGCTGACGTATTATTCGTATTAATATAATTGATAAGGGAAGATTTTTTATGGGGGATGCTGAATGTAGGGGGGGAAGTAATGGATAAAGGGGAACATAAAGAGAAATGTATTGCTGAAATTGACCAACTGTATGAAAGTGTAATGCGTTTTGATACACAACGAGACTTCCTGGAATATATGGGAGAGTTGCGAAAATTTCCCTATTTAGCACCTTATAATGCGATGATGGTTAAAGTGCAAAAACCAGGTAGTGCTTTTGTAGCGACTCTGGATACGTGGCAAAAAGTATATCATCGTCGGCCTAAACCGGGAGCCCGTCCTTTAGTTATCCTGCGTCGTTTTGGACCTATTTCTTTTGTCTATGAATTAGACGATACAGAAGGAAAGAAGATGCCGCAAGAAGTCATTTCTAAGTACATTCTTCATCCATTTCATTCCGATACACTCATTGATGAGGCAAAGCTTCAAACGCTTATTAGCTCCCTGCTTAAGGAGGGAATTCGTTATCGGGAAGAAAACTATGGCACATATTACGGCGGCCAGATACAATGGAACGCCACCAATGTTGCCAGACTCTCGCATACCTCGAAAAGTAATGTCGATATCATCAGCCACTATTGTATTACCGTTAATAAAAATCAGTCACCAGCAGAAAAATTTGCGACTATTATCCATGAACTTGGACATTACTTTTGTGGGCATTTGAATCGTGAAAAAATCGAATATATTCCCATTCGGACTAATCTTTCCAAAGAAACAAAGGAATTTGAAGCAGAAACAGTTTGTTGGGTAGTTTGTGAAAGACTTAATCTCGCCCATCAGTCCGTGCCTTATTTGCATGGTTATCTGAACCCAGATGGGAAGGTGCCGGATATCAGTCTTGATGCGATTTTAAGGGCTGTCGGTCGGATTGAAAGTATGATTAAAGGCATCAATGAGCCTAGAAAAAATCTAAAAGTAACCCTGTCCAAAGAGGCTGATTCGGCGTTAGAACGAACTTTTCCTGGCTTCAAACAAGCTATTCCGATCCATTTTACGGATTCTAAGAGCTATGACTATGTCTTGCGAATTCCTAGGGAAAGAGGAAAAGCGGACTTTTTAATTGTTAAATATATTTCTAAAGAACGCCAATGGACCTGTTTATATCGTTTTCAAATGGATTCAGCATGGCTGAACGTCATAGAAGGGAATTTTACGCATCATCGGCACCGAGAATTGCTTATCTATATCCATAATGGCAGCGGTCATGTTTTATCGTACCGGGTATTGGCATATGTACATAATCAGGTGCATCCCATCCTCGCAGGAGACTTGATTCCGCAAGGAAATGTCCGGGTTGAAGGTAATCGGCTTATCGTAAGCTCAGGCCATCTAGACAGTATTTATACATGGTCGAAGGAAAAAGGCTTTTTACGCTTTGATTGTGAACAAGAATTGGTTCCTGAAATTGATGCCAATACAATACGTCTCCAATACGCGATTTCTGACGATGAAAAAATAGAGCTTTATATGAATGGAGAAGGATATCCTTCAATGTTCGTAAAAGCCTGCCATTAGAATAGAATGGGCTGTGGTGAAATATCAAAGCGGGCCGCCCAGCCACGGCTGTCCGTTTTGGCAACCGTCCTGCACCTCCCGCTGGTCGGCACCTGACGGGTCAAAAAGGCTTTCGGGACAGCCCCTACGCAACGGCTTCAAGCCGTATTTTTTTACGACAGGTGTATTGTTTTCATCGCTTCTATGCGATAGCCGGAATTTATGGCAGATGGATTCCCTTAATCCATTGACGATTCCCTTATTTTGATATGGGCTTTAAGGGAATCGCTGGGAAATAAGGGAATGATTGCAGCCTCGTCCTTGACGAAGATTAACTGATAACGGTATAATAAACGTGAAAGAGGTCCTGCCGATAGACGGTTGGTCCCCAAATAATGACTACAAAAGTAGCCGCTTACGAGTGGGATCGAGGGCGGCTATTTTTGTGTTCTATTTGAAGCGCATCCGATGGCATACCCAAGCGCGAAAGCACCTAAGCAGAGGGATAAGGTAAAATATATTTCGCAAATTCAATTTCATAAAAATAGACATAGTCTATTGCCGCTAGTACAATTAAGTTACCACACAAAATTCG
>ENA-OWPP01001794-OWPP01001794.1-human-gut-metagenome-genome-assembly--contig:-NODE-1794-length-16622-cov-15.687572_pt1 | contig 16622 bp, 12 predicted proteins | sample MGYA00248265_ERZ651848 | MGnify/ENA primary metagenome ERZ651848 (study PRJEB26924, sample SAMEA4378233) | human gut metagenome | biome: human gut; feature: human-associated habitat; material: faeces...
GCAACCAGAACATCACGCGCTATGAGATGGCTCAGATGATCGCCAAGGCTATGGCCAAGACGGACGTCTCCGCTGCCGACAAGGCTCTGATCGACAAGCTCGCTGCTGAGTTCTCCGATGAACTCAACAACCTCGGCGTCCGCGTCAGCAACCTCGAGCGCAATGCCGACAACGTCAAGTGGAACGGCCAGGCCCGTTACCGTTACTGGAGCCAGCGCTATGAGCAGGATAACGGCTCCAAGAAAAAGCAGAACACGGATCAGATGAACTTCCGCCTCGAGCCGAGCGCTGAAGTCAACAACAACTGGCATGTCAAGGCTCGCATCGATGCCTTCACGAATCCGAGCCAGGACACGGATGCCACGGTCAAGCTCGTACGCGTATGGGCACAGGGCGACTACAAGAACTTCCAGGTCAAGCTCGGCAAGATGCCGTTCTACTCCACGGAGACGGCTGGCATGCTGCTTGATAACCAGTTCTCCGGCGCACAGGTCACGTTCGGCAATCAGCTCAAGCTTACGGCTGAGGCTGGCCGCTGGGATCTCGACAATGCTATCACGCAGTCGGCTATCTACAAGGCCGCTAAGGCAAAAGATGCGAACGATAAGCTCCTCTATGGCGACGATGCAGCAAACTATCAGGGCGTCGCTCTGAACGGCGCGGCTGGCAAGTTCTACGGCGGCGCTGCTTATCGTCACTTCCAGAGCGACCTCTTCAAGCATGTCAACGAGGTTGAAAAGAGCTACAAGGGCTATAAAGCAAACACGGATGAGGCTGATATCTGGTCCCTCGGCGCTGGCTACACGTTCGACAAGAACTGGAACCTCAACGGCGCTTATGCCAAGAACGAGAAGGCTGACCGCTTCGGCACGGCCCACAACATCCAGCTCAACTACAAGGGCGCTCAGAAAGCCAATAAGGGTTCCTGGGGTGCTTACACGGCTTATCGCTACATGGGTGGTAATGTCGCCTTCGCTCCGACGTACGAGACGTTCCTCAACTGCGGCGTCAACAATGTCAAAGGTTGGGAAGTCGGCACGGAATACGTTCCGTTCACGAATGTCACGGCTGCTGCTTACTACTTCAACGGCAAGCAGCTGGCAAATGACAGAGACGCAGAGCTGCTCTTTGGCCGCGTGAACTTCTGGTTCTGATAAGAAGCCGCACGAGCGACGATTCACTGCCTAGGCAGATCAAAGCCTTCCATTGGCAAATGTTAGTGGAAGGCTTTTTTCGTGCGCGGATTCTCAATGATAGTGATAGTTGAGTCTACAAACTATTCTAACCGAAGTGTAATGGACTTCTAACAGCAGTGTAATTGTAATTGACTCAGTCAAGTAATATAATGATGGTGTCAAAAGGAAAGGGGCAGGGACCTCAGAGGAAACATGGAGACTCGCGATGCTCCCCGCACTCTTCCCACCAATCCAATTCACTCGATACCTTCTATATCGTATATAGAAGGAAGATGGGAGGAATTCATCATGAAAAAGACTCTTGTATCTGCATTGACGACGGCGCTCGTAGTTGGTGCTGCATCGACTACATTTGCCGCAACGAACCCGTTCTCCGATGTGCCGGCTGATCACTGGGCATACGATGCCGTATCCCAGCTCGCAGCCGACGGCGTCATCGAGGGCTACGGTGATTCGACATTCAAGGGCAACCAGAACATCACGCGCTATGAGATGGCACAGATGATCGCGAAGGCCATGGCCAAGACGGACGTCTCGGCATCCGACAAGGCCCTGATCGACAAACTCGCTGCTGAGTTCTCCGATGAGCTCAACACGCTCGGTGTCCGCGTCAGCAACCTCGAGCGCAATGCCGACAAGGTGAAATGGAACGGCGAGGCCCGCTACACCTATACGAGCAAGCGCACGGAGAATGACAACGGCTCCAAGGACAAGAAAAACGACGATGAGCTGCTGTTGCGCCTCGAGCCGTCAGCTGAGGTCAACAAGAACTGGCATGTCAACGCCCGCCTCGATGCATCCACGGATCTTGCGGAAGACAAGGGTGATGACAACCACGCCAGCTCGCAGGACACGGATGTGACGCTGCAGCGCCTCTGGGCAGAAGGCCAGTACGGTAACACGAACATTAAGCTCGGCAAGCTGCCGATGCAGATCGACAACAACCTGCTCTTCGATGACGAGATCTCCGGTGCCGCCATCACGACGGGCAAGGACCTCAAGGTTACGCTGCAGGCAGGCCGCTTCGATCTCAATGGCGATACGAACAATGCCGCTATCGACGCGGCTGATAAGACGAAGGACGACACGGCCAATATGCAGAGCATCGGCCTGCAGTACGGCAAGGACAAGCTCAGCATCGGCGCTGGCTACCATCATCTGAACAGCGATGCCTTTACGGCGATGGGCACGAGCTACAAGTCCACGCAGGATGAGGACAATGCTGACATCTGGAGCGCCAACCTCCACTATGCGTTCGACAAGAACGTCGCCCTCGGCGGCGCTTATGCCGAGAACACGAAGGCCGACGACTACAAGAAGGCCGGCACGGTCGAGCTCGACTACAAGGGCGCAGAGCCGGAGAACAAGGGTACCTGGGGTGCCTACGCTGCGTACCGCTACCTCGGCCAGAACGTAGCCTTTGACCCATCCTACGACGGCGCCTGGGCCGGCACGAAGGGCTGGGAAGTCGGCACGAACTACACGCTCTTCAAGAACACGGTAGCGAGCGTCAAGTACTTCAACGGCGAGAACATCGACAACGGCAAAGATGCCGAGAAACTCTTCGGCCGCGTCGAATTCCACTTCTGATCAAACAAATCCCACTTCTCTCAAAAATTATCATAGAACCAGAACCGAGAACAGCGGTCCCTTTTGGGGCTGCTGTTCTTTTGTTTATGGGGCTGATACAAGGTAGACACCCACAATTGTTGTTTTATTGTTATTTTTTCCTTGCTTTTTTATACAATATTGTTAATTTTTTGAACATTCACCTGTAAGTCTATTGCAGAAAGACGTGGGATATGATACACTGAAGTTAATCAAAGTGCGTTCAAAGAAGCGGCAAGTAGAGGAAACATGGATACTCTGTGTCGTGCTTTGGTCGGCTTTGGGAAAATCACTTCTTAATCTTATAGAAGGAGGAGTTTCTCATGAAGAAGACTCTCGTATCCGCTCTGACGACGGCTCTCGTCGTTGGCGCAGCCAGCACGACGTTCGCTGCTGCAAATCCGTTCTCCGATGTACCGGCTGACCATTGGGCTTACGACGCTGTATCCCAGCTCGCAGCTGATGGCGTCATCGAAGGCTATGGCGACACGACGTTCCGCGGCAACCAGAACATCACGCGCTATGAGATGGCTCAGATGATCGCCAAGGCTATGGCTAAGACGGACGTCTCCGCTGCCGACAAGGCTCTGATCGACAAGCTCGCCGCTGAGTTCTCCGATGAGCTCAACAACCTCGGTGTCCGCGTCAGCAATCTCGAGCGCAATGCCGACATGGTCAAGTGGAACGGCCAGGCACGTTACACGTACAGCAGCCGTCGCATTGAGAATGAAAAGGGCAGCAAGGACCGCAGCAACTCCGATAAGCTGCTGTTCCGTCTCGAGCCGACGGCTGAGGTCAACGACCACTGGCACGTTGTGGCACGTCTCGATGCCACGACGGAGATGTCCGACGATAAGGGCTCGGGCAAGAACCACGACGAAGATCAGGTCAAACTGCAGCGTATCTACGCACAGGGCAACTACAAGAACTTCCAGACGCAGCTCGGTAAATTCGGCTTCTACACGCCGGAGCAGGGCCTCGTCTTCGATAATGAGATGTCCGGTGCCAATGTGACGTTCGGCAACAACCTCAAGGCTACGATCTATGCCGGCCGTCTCGATATCAGCGATGATAAGGGCCTGTATCTTAAAAAATATGATAAAGAAGATACGAAGAAAGAACATATGCTCTTCAATGATGATGCTGCTAACATCCAGGGCATCACGCTCCAGTATGCATCCCCGGCCAGCAAGTGGACGGGCGGCGCTGCTTACTACCATCTGAACAGCGATGGTTTCAAGGGCGTAACGGATTCCTTCAATAAGAATGAAGCTTATACGAACGGCAAGAACGACGAGGACAATGCCAATATCTGGTCCGCAAACCTCGGCTATACCTTTGATAAGACGAACAGCCTGTTTGCCGCTTATGCCAACAACACGACGGCAGACAACCTCGACAAGGCTTGGCAGGTCATCTACAACTACAAGGGTGCACAGGCAGCCAACAAAGGCACTTGGGGCGCTTATGCCGCTTACCGTTACCTCGGCACGTACACCTCGATCTTCGGCACGGAAGATGCACAGGTCGTCGGTGCAAAGGGCTGGGAAGTTGGCGCGAACTACGCTCCGTTCCGCAATGTACTCGCTACGGCTAAGTACTTCAACGGCAAAGGCATCGATTCCGACCGTGACGTTGATACGCTCTGGGGTCGTGTCCAGTTCTTCTTCTGATCTAGCCGCATGACAAGGCCGCATCGCTGATGCATGGTCTTTAGAGACAGGCCGGTCATTCTCCACAAAGGAGAGTGGCCGGCCTGTTTTTTATTTTGCCATAACAGTAGTATTTTTGCACAAAAGGGCTATAATAGAGTACGTGTTTTATGATTCATCATTGAGGAGTGATTTTGATGCATGTATGGAACAAAAAGATAATGTGTTCGTTGGCGGCAGCGGCTTTTCTCGGTGGGGCATTCTTGCCGCAGTCGGCTTTTGCGGCCAAGGCACCTGTGGCATCGGTGCAGTCCGCGCAGTCCGCGACGGCAAATCCATTGCTGGCTAAGGAAGATCCGGCGCAGTACAAGGGCTATGTCTGGCGCATTGACTCGAAGGACCGGGATAAGCTGCCGCGCAATTTCCGCACGGCGAACTCTGCCTACCGCACGAATGCCGACCCGAAGAAGGCGGGCGAGGGCTTTGAGACGAATCCTTCGCGCAAGGGGCTCGCGACGCTCTACGCTTCGGGCAGTGCGGAGTTCTCGGTGAAGGAGTTTGACAAGATGGTGCCGGTGCTCAAGGAGCAGGCGAAGGGGCCCATCTACATTGTCGACCTGCGCCAAGAGTCGCATGGCCTCATCAACGGCACGGCGGTTAGCTGGTACGGCGAGCGCGACTGGGGCAATCTCGGCAAGAGCAAGAGAGCTGCCCTGCGCGATGAGAAGTCGCGCCTCGAGTCTGTCAGGGGCAAAGATGTCACGATGGCCAAGCTCAGCAAGGAGAAGAAGCCCGTGAATCCGGTGACGGTCAAGGCGGAGTCGGTCATGACGGAAGAACAGCTCGTCAAGTCGCGCGGCCTGCGCTACTTCCGCATCGCGGCGACGGACCACGTCTGGCCGTCGGCCGAGAACATCGATGCGTTCATCCGTTTCACGCGCAAGCTGCCGAAAAACGCCTGGCTGCACTTCCACTGTCAGGCAGGGCAGGGGCGCACGACGGCTTACATGGCGATGTACGACATGATGAAGAACCCAGACCTCTCGCTCGGCACCATTCTCTCGCGCCAGTACCTCATCGGCAACAATTACGTCGCCTACCGCGTCGCCACGCCGAAAGACGGTGACTGGAAGGCAGCTTACTACAATCAGAAGGCGGATATGGTCGCGAAGTTCTATCAGTACGTCCAAGAGCAGCATGCCGATGGCTTCCGGATGAGCTGGAGCAAGTGGCTCAGCCAGCATCTGGACTGACATACTGCCACGGTGATGAAGGCTCCCTATGAGCGGGATTGCAGTGCTGTTAGATATTAATGATTATCAGCATAAATAAAATTTGACATTCATGAAATCCTTGTGTTATAATAATCCCGTTCAAAGGGAAGTCGAAGGATGAGACTGAGGAAACATGGACACTCATGAGGAATCCTCCGATAGAACTAGGACGTAACGTTTCATTCTATTTTTTTGAAGGAGGAGTTCTTTATGAAAAAGACTCTTGTATCCGCTCTGACGACGGCTCTCGTTGTTGGCGCTGCTAGCACGACGTTTGCTGCTGCAAACCCGTTCTCCGATGTACCGGCTGACCACTGGGCTTACGATGCTGTATCCCAGCTCGCAGCTGATGGCGTCATCGAAGGTTATGGCGACACGACGTTCCGTGGCAACCAGAACATCACGCGTTATGAGATGGCTCAGATGATTGCTAAGGCTATGGCCAAGACGGACGTCTCCGCTGCTGATAAGGCCCTGATCGACAAGCTCGCTGCTGAGTTCTCCGATGAGCTCAACAACCTCGGCGTTCGCGTAAGCAACCTCGAGCGCAATGCTGACATGGTTAAGTGGAACGGCAAGGCTGAGTACACGTACAAGAGCCTCCGCGATAAAGATGCTGGCAAAGATGGTGTAGATGCTTCTAAGAGAAAGAACAACAGCGATCACCTGCTGTTCCGCCTCGAGCCGAGCGCTGAAGTCAACAGCAACTGGCATGTAAATGCACGTCTCGATGCTTCTACGGAGATGGATAGCGATGCATCCTCCAAGGACGAGAAAGGCAACAGCACGAATGAGGATAAGGTTGACCTCAAGCGTATCTGGGCTCAGGGTAACTACGGCAACTTCCAGGTCAAACTCGGTAAGTTCGCTCAGATTGATGATGACAGCATCTTCGATACGACGTTCTCCGGCGCTGAAGTCCAGTTCGGCAACAAGGTGACGTTCACGGCTGGTGCTGGTCGTCAGAACATGGATACGGATAGCGACTTCAATCAGAAGTTCAACTTCAAGAAGAATGATGGCACGGTTTCGACTGATAAGACGGCTAACTACCAGTATGCTGGTCTCGGCTATGCAGATGGCAAGTTCGTCGGCGGTGTTGACTACCATCATCTGAATGCTGATAGCTTCAATTATGCTGCTAAGGGCACGAAGACGAATGTCGAAGATAATGCTAACATCTGGCTCGCAAAGGCTGCTTATCGCTTCGATAAGACGAATGCCCTGAACGGCTTCTATGCCAACAACACGTCGGCTGATGACTTCGACAACGCTTGGAGCGCTCAGTACAGCTACAAGGGTGCTGAGGCTCAGAACAAGGGCACTTGGGGTGCTTGGGCAGCCTATCGCTACCTCGGCCAGAACACGGCTCTGTTCTCCACGTTCGATGCCATCCTCGCTGGCCAGAAGGGCTGGGAAGTCGGCGCTAACTACGCTCCGTTCAAGAACGTTGTTGCAACGCTGCGCTATGGCAACGGCAAGGATCTCCTCAACGATCACGACATCGAGAACCTCTTCGGTCGTGTTGAGGTATTCTTCTAATCCTTCGATTAGCAGATTTCCATCACAAACAAAAGACCTCCGCTTCGGCGGAGGCCTTTTTTGTTGCCGCATCGATGCTTGACTTTTCGATGGCGTGTAGTAAACTGAGAAGAGAATTTGACTAGGTATGAGAAAAGGGGATATTGGCATGCCAAATCGTGCGGCCTGGGCGGAGATCGATCTTGCGGCCCTTAGGCATAATTACGAGGAGATCAAGAAGAATATTCGCGGCGGGGCGAAGCTCTGCGCCGTCGTCAAGGCGGATGCCTACGGCCACGGTGCGCTGGCTGTCGCGCGCGTCGCGGTGGAGGCGGGGGCCTCTTATCTCGCGGTCGCGACGCTCGGCGAGGCCATCGAGCTGCGCGAGGCAGGCTTCACGGTGCCAATCCTGCTCTTAGGTCTCGTACTGCCGGATGAGGCGCGCGACATCGTCGACTACGATGTCACGCAGGTTGTCTGTGAGCTGCCGCTCGCGGAGGCCATCTCGCGCGAAGCGGTGCGCCAGCACAAGACGGCGAAGGTCCATCTCAAGGTCGAGACAGGCATGGGCCGCATCGGCATCCGCCCCGAGGAAATCGGCGCGTTGGCCGCGGCGGTCAAGCAGCTGCCGAACATCGAGATCGAGGGCATGTTCTCCCACTTTGCGATGGCAGACAGCAAGGACAAGACGTACACGAAAGGTCAGCTCGCGAAGTTCGAGCAGGCCTTGAAGGCCGTCGAGGAAGCAGGCGTCAAGCTCAAGATCCGTCACATCGCGGAGTCGGCGGCCATCCTCGAGATCCCGGAGGCGCACTACGACATGGTGCGCGCCGGCGTCATCCAGTATGGCATGTGGCCGTCGGATGAGGTCACGCATCCGATTGACCTCAAGCCGGTCATGAAGGTCTGCGCCAAGGTCGTCTTCATGAAGACGCTGCATCCGGGCGAGAGCATCGGCTACGGCCGCCAGTTCATCGCGGAGCGCGAGAGCCGCATCGCGACGCTGCCGATCGGCTATGCCGACGGCTACATCCGTGCTTACGGCAACGGCGGTTACGTCTCGTTCGGCGGCCGCAAGGCGCCGATTGCGGGCCGCGTCTGCATGGACCAGGTCATGGTCGATGTCACGGACCTGCCGGACGTCAAGGAGGGCGACACGGCTGTGCTTTTCGGCGATGAGACGGTCACGGCCGATACGGCAGCCAAGTGGCTCAATACCATCAACTACGAGGTCACCTGCCTGATCTCCCCGCGCGTGCCGCGCGTCTATAAAGGCTGATGGATTGCAGATGAATTGCACATAAAAGGAGCATCCCTGTTGAGGGATGCTCCTTTTATGTGCACGATGTATAGCCGATAGCTTACTCGACCTGGCCCTTCCAATAGGCGAGGTCGGCATCGTTGAGCGGCAGGTCGATCGTCTGGCCGTCCTTGTAGGAATAGCGGAAGCGGATGGTCTTGGCGGCCTTGATGTCGTCGAGCGTGGCGGCCGGCAGGAAGACGGAGATCTCGTTCTCCTTCTGGAAGGCGCCTGCATTCTTCTGCTTGACGGAGGCAATCAGCGGCCACTCCTTGTCGTCGGTCACGAGCGTGACTTTGGAGTCGGCCTTGGCACCGTCATAGCGCGTATCCCAGACGGTGAAGTGGGCGCTCGTCGCGGAACCGTCGGAGCCGCGCAGGCCCGTGAACTCGATGCGCGCGTAGGCGGAGAGGCTGTCGGCCGTGCGCGTGTCGTGGGCGCGGAAGTAGAGCAGCGTGCCGAGGAAGGCCGCGACGATGACGAGAAGGATGGCGATTGCTTTTTTCATAGATAAGTCTCCTTAAATTTTTCTAAATTAAATTAATCGTATCATCCTGTTTTTGCGTTGTCAATGCGTCTTTTGAAGAAGGAAAAAGAGAAATTTTTCACAAAATTGGCGTAAGTTATCGTAAATAACATGAAATTTTGCAAATTTTTACTGTGCCTGCCCGAGACGTTCATATTTCTGGCTTTTTCGCCCGTTCCACCCATTGTAAAAGCGCGCGAAGTATTATATAGTATATCAATGAGAAAAGATGGCATAGAATGGGCGGCATCTGTTTTCCCGCTGCTTTTCATCTGATTCTGCCATAATCTTTTCCAGAAGGTATGATATCATTCTTTTATCGGTTGGAAGGGGATTTCAATAAAATGTTTGGTATGTCAATGGATATCGGCATCGACCTTGGCACAGCCAACGTGCTGGTCTATGTAAAGGGGAAGGGCATCGTGCTGCGCGAGCCGTCTGTCGTCGCGGTGGACAAGGACACGAACCGCGTTCTCGCCATCGGCGAGGAGGCGCGCCGCATGATCGGCCGCACGCCGGGCAACATCGTCGCCATCCGTCCGCTGCGCGAGGGCGTCATCGCGGACTACGACATCACGGAGAGCATGCTGCGCCACTTCATCGAGAAGGTCGTCGGCCGCAGTTTCGTCTTCCGTCCGCGCATCATGATCTGCATCCCGTCGGGCTGCACGATGGTCGAGCAGCGCGCCGTACAGGAAGCTGCTGAGCAGGCTGGCGCGCGCCACACGCAGCTCATCGAGGAGCCGCTCGCGGCAGCTCTCGGCGCTGGCCTCGACATCGTGGAGCCATGTGGCTCGATGATCGTCGACATCGGCGGCGGCACGACGGACATCGCGGTCATCAGCCTCGGCGGCATTGTCAACAGCGAGTCGCTGCGCATCGCCGGCGACAAGTTCGACTCGGACATCATCGCTTACGTCAAGCGCGCGTTCAATCTCATGATTGGCGAGCGCACGGCAGAGGACATCAAGTTCAAGGTCGGCGCAGCTTATCCTGAGGCGCGCGATGAGACGCTCGACATCCGCGGCCGCGATCTCCTGACGGGTCTGCCGAAGACGGTCCAGATCACGACGAAGCAGGTGGCTGAGGCCATCGGCGCTTCGGTCTCGCGCATTGTCGAGTGCGTCAAGAAGGTCCTCGAGGAGACGCCGCCGGAGCTCTCGGCGGACATCATGGACCGCGGCATCATCCTGACGGGCGGCGGCGCGCTGCTCTTCGGCCTCGATGAGCTCATTCGCCGCGAGACGGACATCCCGACGGCTCTCGCCGATGACCCGCTCTCCTGCGTCGCGCTCGGCTGCGGCAAGGCGCTTGACACGTTCTCGAAGTTCGACGGCAAGGCCATGAACCTCAAGATCGGGAAATAAAAGCTGACGCTTTCCTTCCCCACATGTGCGCATCTGCACCATGCCGGGAAGGTTTTTTATTGGAAGGGAGATCAATATGAATAAGATCCTTCGCCGCGCGGCGGTGTTTGCCGCTGCGGCATTATTCCTCGGACAGAGCTTCGCGATGGCGGCGGGGCTGACTTCGATGCGCTTCCACAGCGGCAGCGAGCACGACCGCGTAGTCTACGAGTTCACGGACATGCCTGTCTACACGACAGCGGTCTCCGCGGACGGCCGCACGCTGACGCTCGACCTCGCCGATACGTCGTACAAAGGCTTCTCGGCTGTGCCGGCCAAGGGCAGCCGCATCGAGTCGATTGCCTACAATAAAAAGGGCAAGCATCTCATCGTGACGATGAAGCTCAAGGCGGGGCTCTCGTATCAGGTCCGCACGCTCAAGAACCCGACGCGCCTCTTTATCGATGTGCTGCCGGATACGAGTGCGGCAACAAGCACTGCGGGCACGGCGGCCAGCAAGCCGGCGGTCACGGCCACGAAGGGCAGCAGTACGGGCATGCCGGGCACCATCGATGGCGACTATGTGCAGGAGATCGAGCCGGGCCTGACGGAACACACGTATGTCTATTGGGATGACTACGGCAAGGTATCGGCCTGGCTCTTAGAGGCAGACCCCGCGCGCTACCGTCTCGTGCCGACGCTCGCAAAGGGCAAGATCCCGGGACGTGAGGCCGTCAGCGGCATCGTTGCCAGAGCCGGCGGCGTGGCCGGCATCAATGCCTCGTACTTCGCGCCGGCGGGCGACATCCTCGGCGTGACGCAGATCAACGGCCAGACGGTCGGCACGACGTACTACACGCGTTCGGCGTTTGGCCTGCGCAAGGATGGCACGCCGGTCTTCGGCAAGATTTCGTATGACGGCACGGTCACAATGGGCGGCATCAGCGTCAGCGTGGCCGGCGTCGACTGCGAGCGCGGCGCGGATAGCCTCGTCATCTACAACCGCGCTTACGGCAGCTCGACGGGCACGAATGAATACGGCCGCGAGTACATCGTGCGCGGCGGCCGCGTCACGGACATTCGTCAGAACGATTCGCCAATCCCTGCAGATGGCGTCGTCATCTCGGTGCACGGCACGGCGGCCGATGCGCTCGCAGGCGTGCAGGTCGGCGACCCTGTGACAATCGAGGAGAACCTCGGCGACGGCTGGCAGAACATGGACTTCATCATCGGCTGCGGCCCGCGCCTCGTGGAGAACGGCCGCGTCCATGTGACGGTCGACGAGGAGGATTTCCCTGCGGATATCCGCATCGGCCGCGCGCCGCGCAGTGCCGTCGGCATCACGAAGGACGGCCGCTATCTCTTGGCCGTCGTCGACGGCCGCCAGTCGCACAGCGTCGGCCTGACGCTGACGGACTGGGCGAAGCTGCTCGTGAAGTTCGGTGCGCAGGATGCGCTGAACCTCGACGGCGGTGGCTCGTCGGATCTCGTCGTGAACGGTGAGGTGCAGAACTCCCCGTCGGACGGGCAGGAGCGCCTCGTCGGCGATGGCCTGGTCCTCGTCAAGAAATAAAAGAGGCATGCACAGGGCTGGACGAGTATGTTATAATGAAAACTAGTAATATTTTTCGAGTTTGATTCTGGCGTTTACGAGGTGAGTACGTTTGCATAAATTCATGAGGAAGGTCATCGCGACTGGTATCGCTGCGATGTTCTTCGCGACGGCGGCTGTGCCGGCACACGCGATGGACCCCATTCTGCCGTTCCAGGATGTCAAAGGTGGCATGACGGGCACGGCCTATACCGTAGTAGACAGCTCGGGCGAGATCCGCAGCTTCGATGTGGATATCGTGGGCAATATGGACAATGGCAAAGGATCGTCCCGCATGATCATGGCACGCGCGCGCGGCCCCGTGATTGAGCAGACGGGCGGTATCCTGCAGGGCATGAGCGGCAGCCCCGTCTACGTCAATGGCCGCCTCGTCGGCGCTGTGGCGGCGGGCATCAAGGAGATGACGCCGTACACCTTCTTCATCACGCCAATCGAGGACATGATGAAGCTCTGGACGATGCCGGATACGAAGAACAAGACGCGCCTCAAGACAATCAACATCCACAAGGTCGTGGAGGAACGCAAGAAGGAAGAGGCCAAGGCCAAGGAAGAGGACAACAAGAAGGCGGAGACGAATGGCAACGCCATCCTCAATCGCGTCATGGACGTCATCCACGAGGCGGAGGATACGGCGGTCGAGACGAAGGCCAAGCAGGAAAAGGCGGAGCAGGAGAAGGCTGAGGCAGAGAAGGCCAAAGCTGCAGCTGCCGAGAACACGGATGCCAAGTCTGCTGAGAATGCCGATGCTAAGGACGCCGATGGCAAGGATGTTGACGCCAAGGCTGAGAATGCTGCGGCTCCAGAGAAGCAGGCTGAGGCGGTAGCGGCAGAAACTGCTGCAACCGAAACTGCTCCAGCGAAGGATGCCTCTGCTGAGAAACCGGCTGCATCCGAAAAGAAAGAGCTGACGAAGCAACCCAAGGCCGTCATGTACCTCTCGGGCTTCAATGAGCCGAGCATCGACTTCTTGCAGAAGAACGTGCCGATCGGCCGTGATGTCACCTTTATGCCGATGGGCGTGCGCACGGAAGGCGAGGGCAATACGCTCTACAACGCGAGCCTGCAGCCGGGCAGTGCGGTCGGCGTCGCCATCGTCTACGGTGACTTCGCCGTCGGCGCGACGGGCACGGTCACGGCTGTGGACGGCAAGAAGATTCTCGGTTTCGGCCATCCGTTCCTGCACCGCGGCAACGTCAATTACTTCATGACGGATGCGACGGTCGTCGGCACGATCAGCGGCCAGAGCAACGGCATGAAGATCGCGAACATCGGCAACATCATCGGACGCATCAGCCAGGACCGCGAGACGGGCATCGCCGGCACGATCGGCGATTTCCCGACGGTCGTACCGGTCAAGGTCCGCGTCCAGGACTCGACGCTCGGCCGCACGGATGACTACGGTGCGCGCATCGCCTACGATGAGGCATTCCTGCCGGAGCTCTCCGGCGGCATCGCCTATGCAGCGATGACGAAGACATCGGACACACTGGCGGGCGCAACAGCCAACGTGCACTTCACTATCCGCACGAATGCGGCGGACGGCGGCAAGTTTGAGCGCAGCAACATGTTCTACAACACGGCCGACGTCGGCCAGATTGCCGTCGGCGAGCTCATGCAGGCGATGAACGTCATCTGCTCGAATACAGATCAGGAGTCGGACATCGTCGATGTCCAGATCGACGTCCAGATGGAGAACGGCCGCAAGACGGCGACGCTCGTCTCGGCTGTGCCGGATAAGACGACCGTCAAGCCGGGCGACCTCGTGAAGTTCACGACGACGATCAAGCCGTACCGCCGCGACAAGGAGACCCTGCTGATCCCGTACCGCGTGCCGGTGACGGCACCGGAGGGGCCGCTGACGCTCGACATCCGCGGCGGCGGTGTCGCGCCGATCACCCAGCTCAAGCTCCTGCAGCAGACGGGCGTCGACCTCATTGCGCAGGAGGACAAGACGACTACGACGAAGGACAAGCTCCAGAGCCTCAAGCGCACGGGTCGCAACAACGAGATCATCATCGCACCGGGCGCTTCGGCCGTGCCGATGACGCCGGCGCAGCAGCGCAAGGCTGCGCGCGAGGCTGCCAAGGCGGCCCGCGGGGCAGCGCAGCAGCGCAAGTTCTCGTTCTCGCTGAACGCGCCGAAGAACGAGACGCCGGGTGAGACGAAATTCACGACGAACTATATCATCGACAATGTCATCCATACGACCCTACAGGTCGAGAGAAAGTGACCGCCCCCTATTGTCAGCAGGTGAATATGATGATACACTGGAAAATGATGCTTTAAGCACAGCGGTCGAAGTGGCTGTGCTGCTATAGGAGGAAAAAGGACTTAAATGGAAAAGTTGGTTATACATGGCGGACGCCGGCTGGAGGGCCGCGTCAAGATCAGCGGGGCGAAGAATGCGGTACTGCCGATTATTGCGGCAACTCTTCTCGGACAGGACTCGCCGAGTCTTCTCGACGAGGTCCCGGCTCTTGAAGATGTGCATACGATCACGGAAGTCCTGCAGAAACTCGGCGTCAAGGCTGAGTTCCGCAAGGAGACGCATCAGCTGTTTGTCGACAGCACGGTCATCGGCAGCTGTGAAGCGCCGTACGATCTCGTGCGCAAGATGCGCGCGTCCTTCCTGATCATGGGACCGCTGCTCGCTCGCTGCGGACAGGCCAAGATTTCCCTGCCGGGCGGCTGTGCCATCGGCACGCGTCCCATCGACCTCCATCTCAAGGGCTTCGAGGCTCTTGGCGCGCAGATCCGCGTCGGCCACGGCTTTATCGAGGCGGCTGCTCCGGAAGGACTCAAGGGCGCGAAGATCTATCTTGACTTCCCGAGCGTCGGCGCGACGGAGAACATCATCATGGCGGCTTCCATGGCAGAAGGCCAGACCGTCCTTGAGAACCCCGCACAGGAGCCGGAGATCGTAGACCTCGCGAACTACCTCAACGTCATGGGCGCGAAGATCCGCGGTGCCGGCACGAATGTCATCAAGATTGACGGTGTGCCGAAGCTCACGGGCCGCGACTACACGATCATCCCCGACCGCATCGAGGCGGGCACCTACATGGTGGCAGCGGCGATGACGCGCGGCGACGTCTACATCGAGAACGCGATCAGCGAGCACCTCAAGCCGGTCATCGCTAAGCTCAAGGAAGCTGGCGTGACGATTGAGGAGGATGTCAATGGCATCCGTGTGACCTGCGACCGCCGCACGAAGTCGGTCGACATCAAGACGATGCCGTATCCGGGCTTCCCGACGGACATGCAGGCGCAGTTCATGGCGATGATGGCCATCTCGGAAGGCACGGGCATCGTGACGGAGACGGTCTTCGAGAACCGCTTCATGCACGTCGATGAGCTCAAGCGCATGGGCGCGAAGATTAAGATCGATGGCCGCACCTCGATCGTCGAGGGCGTAGAGAAGCTCTACGGCTGCCAGGTCAAGGCAACGGACCTGCGCGCCGGTGCGGCGATGGTCCTCGCGGGACTCGTCGCAGAAGGGGAGACCCAGGTCGGCTACATCCACCACATCGACCGCGGCTACGACAATCTCGTCGAGAAGCTCGTCGGCCTCGGTGCGGATATCTGCCGCGTCGACCAGTAATCAAACAAGCAAGAGGCTGTTGACAAACGACAGCCCTTTTCTTTTATCTTTTATCTATTATTGCTAACTGTTATCATCTGTCGTTTTTACTTGGATTCATAGGAGTATATAACTGTTAACTAAAACGTAGAATATAATAGGTATATATGGTATAATATAAGCATGAATACCTATAAACCGAAAGATTTTGCTAAGATGCTCGGTGTGACGGTCCGGACGCTCCAGAAGTGGGATGTTGCGGGCAAGTTGAAAGCTTTCAGAACCCCGACGAATCGGAGGTTTTATACACAGGAGCAGTTGGATGTGTATATGGGGAACAGCACGAGAGTGCAGAATCAGAAGAAAGTGATCCTATACGCCAGAGTGTCAACGGTAAAGCAGCGTGACGACTTGAAGAACCAAGTGTCATTCTTGCGCGAGTTTGTCAATGCGCGCGGTGTCATTGTAGACCGTGTCATGACAGATATCGGCAGTGGCCTGAATCTCAAGCGGAAACAATGGAATGAACTCATCAAGATGGCAGAGGAAGGCAAAGTGGCCGAGATCTATATCGCACATAAGGATCGGTTCGTCCGCTTCGGCTTTGACTGGTTCGAACGCCATCTGGCCGAGCATGGGGCAAAAATCATTGTCGTCAACAACGAGGACCTCAGTCCGGAACGCGAGATAATCCAAGACCTTATCAGCATCATCCGTATGTTTTCCATCCGTATCCATGGATTGGGGAAATACGAAGGACAGTTGAAAGGGGATGAAACCATTGCTCAAATCCTTCAAGACCGAACTCCGTCTCACCGAAAGCCAAACGGATAAGGTATGTCGCTCTCTCGGTATCTGCCGCTTTCTCGCGAACCAGTACAGCGCCCGCAACATCTGGCTGTACCGCCTGTATCAGCGTGGCGTCCTCGATGAGAAACAGCGCCGTTTCGTCACCGCCAATGACTTCGACAAGTACGTCAACCATGTGCTGAAGAAGAAATTTCCCT
>ENA-OWPP01001802-OWPP01001802.1-human-gut-metagenome-genome-assembly--contig:-NODE-1802-length-16577-cov-2.741799_pt1 | contig 16577 bp, 10 predicted proteins | sample MGYA00248265_ERZ651848 | MGnify/ENA primary metagenome ERZ651848 (study PRJEB26924, sample SAMEA4378233) | human gut metagenome | biome: human gut; feature: human-associated habitat; material: faeces...
TTGCATGTGTTAAGCCTGTCGCTAGCGTTCATCCTGAGCCAGGATCAAACTCTTCATAGTAATAAAAACTTTAAAAATTATCTCTTTCGCTCAGTCATTATATCCGTTGAATCTCTTCTCGGACTCGCACTTGCTGTTTGTTTTCAAACCTTTCAATATCTTTAAGAACTCTTTTTGCTTCTCTTTTACCCGCCCCACTTACGAGGCGAAAGCGGATGCAAAGATAAATACTTTTACATATTCCCTCCAAATCTTTCCGCACTTTTTTTCAAACTTTTTTTCGGAACCGCCGTAGAAGAAAGCTTCTGCAGGCTTCATCCGCAAAAGATGAAAAACACATCAGTCAAAATGTTTCAGAACGTCCGCTTCGTTTCGGAAAGCGGCTGCAAAGGTAAGGACTTTTTCATCAACTCCAAACTTTTCAAAAGAAATTTTTGAAGTTTTTTTTCAAACCCCGACCAGGGCAATATTCTGAAGAACTCTGCACAACCCAAAACTCTGGAAACCAACCCTTCACCACCACTCACCTGCGCTATTGGTTTAATCCCTCATTCCCTGATTGCGGCTGCAAAGATAGAACAATTTATACCCCATCTCCAAATTTTTTATCAACTTTTTTTAGAAAAAATAGACTACACACACTCAACAAATTGATAACCAAAGGATTTACCTTGCAAAATTATTATACACAAACCTACGTTATAAGTAAAATAGGGAGTAACCCATGTTTTAAAAAGGGAGAAGAAAAGAGAAAAATAAAAAATCGGGCAGGAATCGACAAGTCATTCCTACCCAATAAAACACGAATCACTTCAAATGACTTTCAATAAAACCGATAATCTCCGGGTCGGACGGACGCGGAGCATCCACCGTGATAATCCACCCTTTCTTGTCGAACATCATAAAACGGGGGTATCCGTTAATATTGTACTAATCGCAAAAATTCTTTTGCAGGAATTGCTTCCACTCCGGCTTGTACTTTTCCAGCTTTGTTTCCCACGCCTTACAGTTAGCATCCACAGAAATGCTGACAATCTCAATACGAGGATCGTTTCCGAAATACTCTGCTACTTTTTCCATATAAGGAATTTCCTCACAACGGGGACCGCACCAGGTTACCCACACGTCCAAATAAAACCGCCTTGCCTTGTAGGTCTGAAAACTTAGAGACCTTTCCGGCAATAGGAGCTCTGGCGAGTGTCGTCTTGCTTTTTCTGAACGACCGACCGGTGGTGTCTGACGAGCCTGCGAGGAGTTCCGCCGGTCAGTGAAAGAAAGGGCTAGACGACCGACAGAAGCGACCGGGTCACCAATTCCGATCGCCAAAGACGAATTAATAACGAAATAAATCCACATTTAGAGTAAACATATATATAAACACCAATCAACATTTATTACTGAATAGCCTTAAAAATCTACTATTGTAGAAATACTAAGACAGCATAAAACTCACTGAAAAAATATATATTATCAGGAGGATACAAAAAAAGGACTGAATAACGTTTTATTGTTAGACAGTCCCTTGCAAACATACTTTCTCCGCTGGAAGCACTATCTATCGCGTCAGTTCTTCCAGTTTATTCAGCAATATCTGACCTCTCAGATTCTTACCAACAATCTTTCCCTCTCTGTCAATTACAACAATAAAAGGGATAGCACTGAACTGATAAAGTTCTTTCACCTCTTTACCAGCCTGTGGAGCCAATACCTGGCACCAAGGCATTTGTTCATCTTCCAAAGCTTTACGCCAAGCTACTTCATCTTTATCGATAGAAACACTCAGGAACTCAACGCCTTTTTCATGATAAGTCTCATAAGCCTTCTTTACATTCGGAATCTCACCCCGACACGGGCCACACCAAGAAGCCCAAAAATCAATCACAAGCACTTTCCCTCGAAAATCAGACGGTCCCAACTTACTCTTTCCATCTGCTGTCAACAAAGAAAATTCAGGAGCGGGCATTCCTTCATACAACCGTTTTTTCTGTTCTAACGTAATATTGAAATTCCTTACAGCCTCGCTATTCGGATAAGCTTCTGTCAATTTTTTCGCTATACGCTCCACCACTGCATTGTATTTATCATCTTGCAATTGTGAAAGCAATACCACCACAGACTCCCGGTCAGCATATATATCAGCCCAATGACTGATACAATCAAAATATTCTGCACGACAAGCATTTCCCAAAGTTTCATTTAATTCCCGCTGTGTCTCCGCCGACAAGTCTTTGCATCCATACAGTACTCTACCGATATCACCTACCATTCTCATGAAACGCATAGACTCCCAATTCAGTACATCCAACACTTCATTATTGGTTCCCCCCTTGACAGCATAATAGGCTGGACGCATAACCTTAAATTTCGATGTCCCGAAACCAGGGAAATCCACACTCACATCCTCATCACCGAGCCATATTGTCGCTTTTTGTCCACGTTGACAATCCAACTCGTACAAACCCGGATTCTTTACAGTCACCTTCATTTCATAAGTTCCGTCACTCTGAATAGTACAGGAATCTATCACTTGTTTGGAATGTCCTTCCTGTTTCACCACCTGAACCACATTCTCTCCCGGACGTAATGCATTTACCTTACCGCTGATCGTAACCACCGAAGACTGTTTTTTATACTTCTCAGGATGACGGATACGATCGGCAATACTTTCAAAACTTTTCATCATCTGTATATCTGACGGCTCTGTAGATGTCGACAATTCTTTGGCTCTACGCTCCATCAATACTGCAATTGCTTCACGAAAAACCGGGTCCTGGCATTCAAGCGTACTCCCCAGTTGTAGACGATAAAATCCGACATGCCACCTTTATCCAAACGCTCTGTAGCCATCTTTATAAACGAAGCCCAATCTCCCTGTTTTTCCGCATAAAACATCCGGGCATCCTCCACAATATTCTCCTTGCCGCCGACATCACTCTTCATCAATCGTTTGACATATTTCTCAAATCCTTTCTCATCAAAAGTACCTTGTCCCTCTTTCTCTTTCCAATAACGGTATGCACCTGAATTGTACAACGAATATATTTTTTTATTCACTTCCTTTTCTCCCAATGCTGCAATAAAATCCGCCCGATGTTTATACACATATACGGCCGTCTCATCGTCAACATCCTTAATATATTTACGGAAAAAATCCCAATATTCACGTTCTGTCAATTTGTTCTTATCCAATGTTTTGAAATAGTCCACGCAAATATTTTCCGCTTTCCGGCTCTCGGATGCCAATGACAACACCTCCATATAAGACTGAATGAAAGCAAGCTCACGGTTACCGGAAGCATACTGCTCATTCATCCAGGCATATCCTTTCCTCTCAACGGCCCGTTTCCCTTCCGCCAGCAATATTTTGAGATCAGGAGCACCCACTATCCGATGAATCACATCTCCCTCAGTATTAAAAAACAGCAAGGTCGGGAAGGCATTCACCCCCCATTGTTTGCCCATCGTTTTTCCTTCTCCTGTACCCATATCCATCTTCACATTCACAAAGTGTTCATTGAAATAATCTCCTACTTCTTTCAAGGTAAAGACCTCTTTTGACAAACGCTTACAAGGTACACACCAATCGGTGTAGCAATCCATAAATATGGTCTTACCTGATTTCTTCGCCTCTGCCAATGCCTCTTTCCAGGTTCCGTTGAAAAAACGGATGCCGGCATCGACAGCCGCTTGTTTATCCGACGTTTCCATTTGTGCCTTTATTGCTTTCAAATCGGCTGTATTCAAGCGGATAGTTTGGGCATCTACTCGCACGCCCCCTAAAAATACCATTATGCTAAAAAACGCAATTAAAAAAGTTGATTTCATCATTTTAAATATTTTTAATGTTATTGTTTTTTCCACCCCATATCCATAACACGTCCGAAACCGTCGTAACTTTTCTCAGAGCTTTTATCCACTACGCCGCTCGACGGATCTACACGCAATTGGTAAACAACCCCCTCACCTGCAATATCGGCAGTCGCAATATAAATAACCTCACAATCATTGACAGGCTTGTTACCACTTGCACCATAAAGGTATTTTTGCAAACGGACACAAGTAATTTCCGTCCCCGCAGGCGCTGTCCATACAGGAGTCGCTTTCGCAGGCACTGACTTATAATCAAGCAAATACAAGGTATTTCCACTTGCATAATAAAAAATCTCTCCTTTATAACCGGCAGTCACGGATACCACTTTTTTATCCAAACCTTCACAACCGCCAAGGTCGTATTTAGCTTTACCGATAGCATTCTGTGTGAATATCCCGCAAAAATCAGCAACGAGCAAATAATGATGTCCCGAAGCATCTTTCATCAGAATATGCTCATAATTATTACGTCCGAAATCGCTGGCAACAAGTTCTAATCCGACTTGATTACAATCGAATGCGGCCTCTTTACCCTGCACCGAAAAATCAGACAATGCCGAACCGTTATTTTTCAGGCAGCGGAATTTTTGTGTCGACTGATTGTAAACAACTCCCATATAACCCGCAGTCGCCATTTGGGCACACCAGGGTGCCAATTCTCCACTCTCATCCTTACAAGGTACTCCGAATTTAAGCGTGTTCCGATTCGACCCCATCGAAGAAGCATTCAAACCATACCCCTTATTGTCATTTACCATGAATTCACGCCGTCCGGAAGATACTGTAAAACAAGTGATATTCCGTTGGGCAGGCACTTCATAAAAAAGATTGTCAAAAGTATAAAGCGACGTAAAAGAAACAGGGTCAACACCCATTATTTCCTGATCAGAAACAAGATAAACGACTTCCGGTTTCGTTGACATGGAATAAACGACTCGTACCGGCTTGCCATTCATAGCCTCCCCATTCAAAGAAGAATATACATCCAAGGTTATCTTTTCCTGTATAACATCAGGTGAAACCAGGTCATTGGCAATCAAACCGACATCGGTTTTCCCATTCCGCTCGTACAACACCATCCACCCCTCGCTCAAGCCAGCATGTACTTTCAGATTGAATTTCATAAAATCATCCGTTTCCGTCTGTCTGTTATGGACGGAAAAAATCAATGTCCAATTGATAGTCGGCAAACTGACCGCTACGTTCAACTCGATTTCAGTTGAAAGCGTATCGCTGGAAAGAATAGGAGTCGTCGTTTCTTGCTGTATGGCTACCCATTTGAATTCCAATTCCGGAAAGTCTTTTTCGGAACCGTTCACCAGTTTCCCATTGCAATATACTTTCAGAGGAATTGCAAGCGTTTCCTGCAGTGCAACCGAATAGTCGGTACGGATTCCCGCACCTGCCGTATCAATTATGATTTCATCCAAATCACGGTAATCATAATTACCCTTGTCCTCATAGCAAGCACTCGCCATAAACACCCATACAAGCACCCACAATACATTATTCAATACTTTCATAAACATACAATTTAAAATGAAATAGGTCCGTATTCATCCGAGAGGGGGCGGGCAGGATTCGCCGGGTCATTATTATACGCCTCCAATTCCTGACGACATCGATTTTGCCAATAAACCGCTTCCGAATAGGTCAGTTCCCCCGGAGCCGAAGGAATAACAGCACCATAACATACACGAGTAACGGGGACTCCGATAACTTGCGTCATAAAACGATATTTTACTGCACTATATGTTCCCCAAAATTTGCTTAATGGCTGATAAGTTTCCAAATCCTCTTCCCAGTAAAACGGTTTCTTTTCCATATCTTCCACAATCAAATACAATCGGGCATATTCCCTCGCACCACCGCGAAAGCCGTCTTTTTCACGCACCGCAAAAACCACTTTAAAAGAAGAATTTTTAAAATCATCTGTTGAAATCGGAAAAATACCCGACACTTCCCCCTGGGGTATCACATAAGGTTTCACGACATAATGCTCGCCGGCAATTACCTGGTCGAGGTCACCCTCCACAGCTTCCAATTCAAAGGTACGATCAACCGCTGACGGCATCCCTGCCACCCGGACATTAAACATTACCGAATCATATTCAAGCGTCAAAGGACGGTAATAGTAATTGTACACCGTGCTATCTGTCCGTGAAGTCAATTCTACCCCACCAAACCAAATATTCAAAAAATCCTCATTCAAAGCGAAGAGTTGTCTTTCGTTTTCTTTACAAGCCTCTAAACACAAAAGAGTTGCAAGACACATAAATATATATTTTTTCATACGTTCTATCTTTAAATTTTATTGATTGCTGACCCAACCCGGATTTTCCAGTTCTTCCTTAGGCATCGGTATCACATATCTTCCTTCTCCTGCCAAATCCACATCTGTTCCAGGTACTACAGAACGATTCAAGCGTTTATATTGGAAAAACAACTGACCGCCCCCTATGACTTCTTTACGGTACTCAGCCAAAAGCAAGGTTTCAAAAGCCGAAAGGTCTGCTTCCGACAAATCTGCCACACCACGGTGACGACACACCTCGTTCAACGGTTCCAACACATCACCGGAACTATGGTAACGGCATTCCGCCAAGATGTAATACATTTCAGGCAAACATATCAAAGGCAGTTTGTTACGATAACTCTGTGCCCAAGAAACAGATTCCAACTGGTCATATTTTTTCAGATAACGCAAGGTATTGCTCATACCCACACCCGTCTTAAACAGATAAAGATAACGATAGTCGTAAGAAGAACCATAATATTCCGATAATCTGCTTTCCTCCAAGGCGAAACTATTGTTTCCTCCATCCAGGTATTTATCGACAATATTACCCAAGGTCACAATGTTCAACGCAAACAAATGCTCGGTCGAAAAGGTCAGGTCAGCTACACTCTCATTTGTCAAGTTCTCCTGTTTTACCCACTCGAAACATCCGCTGCCAATCACTTCCTTTGCACACACTTCTGCATTCGCATAGTCCCCTTTATACAAATATACCCTTGCCATCAAACCTTTTACGGCGTAATAGTTCAAATGCACCTGACGATTCATCAGATAGCCGTTATCGTCAATTTCTGAAACAGTGCGTCCTGTCAATATCGGGTCATTCTCCAGACATTTCGCCGCATCCTGCAAATCCTTCAATACCTTACCCACAAAATCCCCGACCTTTTCCTGAGGGAAAATCGTCGGCGCATATTCCGTCACATAAGGAATCGCAATCCGTTCCATTCCCACTGCGCAACTCGCTCCGAAAATGCGCAATAAATCGAAATGCAAGTATGCCCGCAATGCCAATACTTCACCTTTAATGATAGAATAATTGTCACCGCTAAACAAATTCTCTTTTCCTTCCAACTCTTTCAGCAGCTTATTGGCATTTGCTATCGCATTATACAAGCCAGTCCATACCGAATCAATCCGTACCTCCGATGCCGCATTCTCAAAATCATACTTCTGGTCATCCTCATAATTATAGGGAACAGACGTCCACTCTTGTCCCAATACACCTAACCATCCGAAAGTCAATTCTTTCCCATACAACCCCTCTTTTGTCATCAACGAATAGACCCCTGACAACGCTTCCTTGAAGCCCATTTCCGATGCGAACAAATCTTTGTCTTTCACTTGCGACTTCGGGTCCACGTCCAGCCAATTGTTACATGACACCATCACCAACAAGCATCCTATCAACAATATTTTTGTAAATTTTTTCATAATATCTTTCTATTTAGCATTAAAAAGTAGCCTGCAAACTAAACGAACAAGTTCGGGCAAAGGGATATTCCAATCCTCTCTCCGCCTTCACAGTTGAAACACGGAAGACATCCGTCATGTAAAAGGCAATCTTCAGTCGCTCTACATACCTTTTGACATTCAAGCGTTTAAAATCATAGGAAACATTCAACGATGACAACGACAACTCATTCGACTTCTCCACGAAACGCGAGGTCGGATAAGTTTGTGTAGGTGTACTTTCCACACGCTTGAAAAATGTCCTGTCACCCGGTTCTTTCCATGTCCCCGTAAAAACCCTTCTGTCCACATTCCACTGCACATCCACGTTTTCCACTCTATCCACCAACGTCTGATTGTAATACTCTCCGCCGGCTTTATATGCAAACGAACAATTCACTGCCAATCCCCGCCATTCCGCATTAAAACCGAAATTACCCTGGAATTTAGGATTTGCCTCTCCACATACCACTTGGTCATTCACGTTCCACACATAGGTCCGGTACCCGTTCCGGTCTATGAACATCTCTTCACCCGACGCAGGGTCAATGCCCAACGAACGTACCGCCCAAATGGCGCTTGTCGATTGTCCCTCTTCAAAACGGGTATAAGGTTTAGTCGACAGCGGATTTCCCTCATCATCTATCTGTTCATCGTTCGATTTTGACAAAGCATCCGAAATTTTCTTGATTTCATTCTTATTCGATGATACAGATCCGAATAAAGTCACATAAGCATCATTCTTTGTATTCTCGTACACTCTCCAGTTTATGGTTGCATCGAATCCTCTGTTCTGTACCTCTCCCAGATTTTCCTTGAATGTATTGAAACCAGTAGAACCAGAAAGATCAAAATCCACCAATAAATTATCCGTATTACTGACATAATAATCGAAACGTACCGTCATCCCTTTCAGCAATTGTACATCAAATCCCACATTCACATCCCTTGTCTGCTGCCATTTCAGTTTGTCGTTCGCCATGCCCATCAAATAAGCTCCCACGATATTGTCATATTCCGCATCCGTAAAATATTTATACGTCGCCATTGCCTGATACGGATTGAAATTCTGACTTCCTGTATAACCGACCGATGCCCTTAATTTAAACTGCCTTAACCATTCAGCTTCTTTCAAGAAAGCCTCATGGTGTAGGTTCCAACCAACACCTGCCGACCAAAAACCACCCCAACGGTTGTCTGATCCATAAATAGACGACCCGCTCAAACGATAAGACAAGTCTGCCAAATAACGGTTGTCGTACGAATAGTTTACGGCTCCGACAACACCCACTTCACGAGTAGTTTCCTCATCGCCACCCGGACGGCCGTTCTCCGCATATTGTTTGGCAAATGCGACGTGATCCACCTTGTTATTCAAGAACCCCCAAGCCTCCATGCTGTGCCACTCATACGAATTTTGTTGCATATTCCAGTTCAAATTGGCAAACAAGAGGTGCTTGTCCCACTGTTTCGAGTAATTCAGCGTCGCATCCACTTTCAATGTTTTCGTCACCCCATCCTTCATGTAATACGAACCACGCTGAAAATAACGGTCTCCCGTCCACTCTGCAAAGCGAGTATGGCTGCCTGGATAGAAATCTTCCCTACTATCCTGTTTTTGTGTATATCCAAAACGTCCTATAAACTTCAGATCCTTATACATTTGCCACTCTACATAAAAATTATCCGTCACCTCCGTATATTTCGCAAAATTTTTCGTACCTAACATCGCATTATACAATGGGTTGTAATACTTCGTCGCTTCCTGCCATTCGCGCTGGCTATACGATCCCAATACCTGCTTTACATTACCATTTTCATCCTCTGAAGTCCAATAAGGATTCAATTTCGTATATTCCGAAAAGCTCCCATAAGGCGAATCATCCGCCCGGTTAAATGTAGTCGACAAAACATTCCGGAACAACAGGCTTTTATACCGATACGACAAGGTTATCGCACCCGATACTGTTTCCCTGTCCGAACCTTTCATCACACCCGCCACTTTATTATATGATAAATCCACTCCATACCGCAAATAATCATCTCCGCCTTCCAAATAGAGCGAATGTTTGTGACCGAAACCCGTATGTAAAGGTTTTGCCAGCCAATAGGTATTCACACCACGTTCCACCTCTTTTTTCAACACGTTATATTCCTCCGCCAACCATTGGGCATCTACCGGAAAATGGCCTTTGTATCTTCCTGCCGTCCGTTCTACTTCCAGTTTTTCGGTTGCATCGCAAAGATCATAACTCGTCAAATCCGGAGCTGTCACCGTCAAATCCCCCGTATAGCTCACCTTCAGTTTCCCTTTCTCCGGCTGTATGGTTTCGATGACCACGACCCCATTAGCTGCCCGCGAACCGTAGATTGCTTTTGCAGCCGCATCTTTCAACAACGTGACCGATGCCACCCGGTTCATATCCAAGTCGAATACTTTCTCTGCCGTTGCCTCAAAACCATCCAGAATAAACAAAGGTTGGTTGGGATTTGATCTATACTCACCTTTCACATTCGGCAGACTAGAAGCCCCGCGAATCTGAATATCAGGCATCCGGTTAGGGTCACTACCAAAATCCACGCTCTCTGTAACCATAAAGGAGGGATCCATATTTTTCAAACTCTGCAATATATTTTGATTACCCAATCGCTTCAAATCCTCCTGTTTGAAAGTCGTTGCAGCACCTGTAAAACTCTCAGCCTTGCGAATAAAAATACCTGTCACAACCACTTCCTCCATCTCTGTCACCTCTTCTGTCAATACAACTTCCATAGGCATTGGGTTGGTTTGTTTCAAAACTTTACGCTCTGCCTTATATCCAACAAACGAAAATTCCAATTCTCCCTCTGTCACCGGTAACGTTATCTCAAACTTACCATTCTCATCCGTTGCCGTCCCCAACGAAGTTCCCACCAGTCTGACCGTCACTCCTGGAAGTGGTTGCTTTTTTACATCTACCACCACACCTGTCACTTTAAATACCTTTTTTTCCTGTTGTTCCTGTACAACGGATTTTTCACAAGGTTTCAGCACGATCATTCTGTTCACGACCTCCCAGCTATAGCTATCATAAAACAACTCTTCCAAAACCCTCTCTAAAGTTGAATTCTCTACTTTAACCGACACTTTCCGACCGGTATTCAATACCCGGTCATTAAAGAAAAAATAAAGATCCGTTTGTCTCTCTATTGCTTTCATCACTTTTGCCAGCTCTACATTATCATATTTCAGCGAGATTTTTTTCTGCTGCGAATACGTCTTGGCATTCACTTGAATAAAGAAAACCAATAGAAGAAAAAGAGTAATTTTCATTGCACGCAGTAATTTTTTAAATAAATAATACAACGCAGCAACCTCCGATTGCTTTTTTTTCATAAATTTGAACATTAAAATTAAACATGTCCGGATTGCTACCAACAATTCCGGAATAAACAACTCACTCAAACACCGGCATAGCTACGAACAAATTGCCGGTGTTTATTTTGCAGTAATAACTACCTGATTATTTTCATCCATTACGAAACGCACGTCCACCACCGTCTCTATCACTTTAAACAATTCTTCCAACGGCATACTTTTATCGATTACCCCCGTAAAAGTCACAGCTCTCACGGTCTCGTCGGAAAACACCGTTTCCACCCCATACCAACGGTACACCTGTCTCATAATCTCCTCCAACGACATCCGGCTAAACACAAACAGTCCATCTTTCCAGGCAATATATTCCCGTACATCCACTTTCTTCACGTTCAAACTCTCTGCCGACGCAGCAGCCTGCTCTCCCGGAACCAATACAATCTGACGTGTTCCTCTCCCAACCCTTACCTTCCCCTCTACCAGCGTTGTCACGACATCGGTACGTTCCGGGTAAGCATTTCCCAAAACATTCACTTCCACCCCCTGCGCCATAACCTTAAACGGATGTTCCTTATCTTTAGCCACTTCAAAATACGCCTCACCCTCCAAATATACTTTACGTTCATTACCCGTAAATACTTCCGGATATTTCAAGCGGCTGTCCGAATTTAAATACACAACCGTTCCGTCTGATAAGCGTAACTGATATTCCGCCGCTACAGGAACTTCCAATATATTAAACCGCTCAGCCGCCCTATTTTTCTGTCCACTTACCTCATATACAAGTCCCCCGATACTATCCCGGCGGATAGTTACCGCATCGGTCGTCAGAGATTCTTCCAGCTGTTGCTCATCTACCGCAATTTTTTTCCCAAATGCCAAAGTCAGCATAACGGCATTCTGCGGACGTACATATCCTTCCATTTGCTGCTGTTGCTCATTCCCACGGCCATTCCAAAGGATATATCCCGCCACACCTAACCCCAAAGGTAACACTACGGCAACTGCATACTTTATCACATTCCACCATAATCTCCGCTCCTTATTCCTTACCGTACCTATCTCCCTTTGTACTTTATCAAACACTTCTTCTATATCCAACTCCGGTTCTTTCACAGCCATATACATTTGGTCGACAACTTCCCGCACCTGCAATTCATCTTTGTTCCCCTCTTCATAAAGAGCTGCCCATACTTTACGGAATAATTCCTCTTTGGTACTTGTATCCATGCTCCTGCATTTTGAAATTCTTTTATAAAGAACATGAACATCCCGAAAGGGTGAAAAAATTATAGTATTTTTTTTAAGGAAAGTAAAAATAAAATAGTAAGATACATATTATCAGGAGATTTCTGAACCGTATTTTTTAATTTCTTATAAGCAATCTTCACTTGTGACTTTACTGTATTCACCGACACCCCCAATTCCTTGGCCGTATCTGTATAGCTCATTCCCTCAATTACAGACATCACAAATATCTTTCTACATCCTTCCGGCAATGCATCAATTACTTTCTTTATAGTCAATAATTTAGCATCTACATCAATCTCATCGTACGTCAACCCCGCTAACCATTCCTGCTCACGCACAATCTCTTTTTCCTGCCTGATCCGGATATTTTGATGCCGGATATAATTCAACACATAATGCCGCACACAAGAATATAAATAACCCTCTATGGCAATATCAGGCTTCATCTCCTTCCGATGGTTCCACAAATACACAAAACTTTCCTGAACAGCATCTTCTGCCACAGCTGTATCCCGATAAAGTCCTAATGCCACAAGCTGCATACTTCGCGCATATTTCCGGAACAAACGTTCAAAAGCCTTCACATCGCCGGCAATAAACTTATTTATGGTTATCTGATCTAACATGATTTCAATTACAAAATTGAAAAAAATAAATACAAACACAATTCTACCCAACAATTTTTTTCCAAAAAAATAAAAATATCACCAATACCATTATTTTTCAATCACACTTTTTATATACTTTTGTAAGGAAAAACAACAAATACAATTATGGCACAACTTCCTTCTATACCAAAGGGAACAAGAGATTATTCACCTGAAATCATGGTGAAGCGCAATTATATATTCGATACGATCAAGAGTGTTTTTAAACGATACGGTTATATGCCGCTGGAAACGCCAGCCATGGAAAACCTGTCCACTTTAATGGGCAAGTACGGAGAGGAAGGGGATAAGCTATTATTCAAAATCTTAAATTCAGGAGATTTTATCGGGAACATCTCCGATCAGGAATTATTAGAAAAGAATAGTATAAAGCTCACCAACAAGATCTCAGAAAAAGGATTACGTTATGACCTGACTGTCCCTTTCGCACGATTTGTCGTACAACATCAAAGCGAATTAACCTTTCCTTTCAAACGTTATCAAATCCAGCCGGTTTGGCGGGCCGATCGGCCTCAAAAAGGACGTTACCGGGAATTTTATCAATGTGACGTAGATGTTGTCGGAAGTGATTCGCTTTTGCATGAAGTAGAGTTGATTCAAATGGTCGACGAAGTATACCGGCGTCTGAAAATCAAGGTGCGTTTATTAATCAATAACCGGAAAATACTGGCAGGAATTGCAGAAATCATAGGTTATCCGGACCAGCTGACAGATATTACAGTAGCCATCGATAAAATGGACAAAATCGGTCTGGACAAGGTTAATGCTGAATTACGGGAAAAAGGAATCACCGAAGAAGCAATCGTCAAATTGCAACCTATTTTGAACCTGGAAGGAAGTAATAGTGAGAAGTTGGAAAAACTCAAAACTATTTTACAGGATAGCCCTATCGGTTTAAAAGGTGTCGAAGAACTATCCATTGTATTCGATTATCTGAAGGATGTGGACATCCGGACCGAAATCAAACTGGACCTTACCCTGGCCCGTGGTTTGAGTTATTATACCGGTGCTATTTTTGAAGTAAAAGCCTTAGATGTCCAGATCGGTAGTATCACCGGAGGTGGACGTTATGATGACCTGACCGGTATTTTCGGATTAAAAAATATGTCGGGAGTAGGTATATCCTTCGGTGCCGACCGTATTTTCGATGTCATGAATCAACTGGATCTGTTTCCCAAAGATAATATGACAACCACTCAGATCCTTTTCGTCAATTTCGGTAAGCAGGAAGAAAGATATTGTTTACCACTTCTCAAACAACTGCGGGAAGCCGGTATCAATGTGGAAATTTATCCGGAAGCCGCTAAAATGAAAAAACAGATGACTTATGCAGATAAAAAAGAGATACCTTTCGTAGCCCTGATCGGCGAAAATGAAATGCAAGAAGGTATTATCTCCCTGAAAAATATGCTATCGGGTGAACAGCATAATGTTACAACGGAAGAGTTAGTCGAAAGACTCAAGCGATAAGACGAATAAAACATTCATCAACCGGTATTTATGCAGATATATAAAAAGGAACACCGTCCCCTGAAAAGTCACGGATACGATTCCAGATGTCCATGATAAAATGAAAAAGAACAGTGAAAACGGGAAACAACTTTCACTACATGTGATGTGTGCATTTTTCAATTTTTAATTTTCAACATTCAATTATCATGGTACATTATATATCTCCAGCACCTCTTACATTCGAGGTCATCGATAAAATTTTAAGTAAGAATTACAAACTGGCTCTTTCCGAAGATAGTAAAAAATTAATCAACGATTGTAAAGCCTACCTGGATCATAAAATCGAGAGTTCTGCCAAACCTTTATATGGCATAACGACAGGTTTCGGTTCATTATGCAAAATCAGTATTTCCAAAGAAGACCTCAGCCAATTACAGGCCAACCTGGTGATGTCACACGCTTGTAGTCTTGGAGAACCGATTCATCAGGATATCATTCGTCTGATGTTATTGCTGAAAGCACATGCTTTGTCGCTGGGGAAATCCGGTGTGCAATTAGTGACCGTCGAACGGATCATCGATATGTTCAATCATAATGTATTGCCGGTAGTCCGTGAATTAGGTTCTTTGGGAGCCTCCGGCGACTTAGCTCCTTTGGCCAATCTATTTTTACCTTTAATTAACGAAGGAGAAGTGTGGTATAAAGGCAAGATTTGCGATGCAAAAGCAATCAATGCCAAATTGGGTTGGGCCCCGATCAAACTCGGAGCTAAAGAAGGATTGGCACTATTAAACGGTACTCAGTTTATGAGTTCTCATGCCGTATATGCTTTATTGAAAGCTTTCAAGATTGCCAAATATGCCGATATCATCGGAGCGCTTTCATTAGAAGCTTACGACGGTCGAATCGATCCTTTCTTACCTCAGATCCAGGCCGCACGTCCTCACCCGGGTCAGATCGAAACAGCACGCAATATCCGTACTTTACTGGAAGGATCCGAATTCCAGCAAAAAGAAAAAACACATGTTCAGGATCCCTACTCTTTCCGTTGTATGCCACAAGTTCACGGAGCCAGTAAAGACAGTATCATGTATGTCGCTTCTGTTGTAGAACGGGAAATTAATTCTGTAACAGACAATCCCACCATCTTCATGGAAGATGATCTGATTATTTCCGGCGGCAACTTCCACGGTCAACCTCTGGCTTTAGTGATGGACTTCCTGAGTATTGCTTTGGCAGAGTTAGGCAGTATATCCGAGCGGCGTACTTACCGGCTGATTTCAGGTGACCGGGGAAATATTCCTGAATTCCTGGTAGCCAATCCGGGCCTGAACTCCGGTTTTATGATTCCTCAATACGCAGCAGCAGCTATTGTAAGCAAAAATAAACAATTGTGCACTCCCTGTTCTGGAGACTCTATTCCTTCTTCCAACGAACAGGAGGACCATGTCAGCATGGGAGGAAATGCAGCGACGAAAACGGTTAAGGTTGCCGAAAACGTAGAACGTATTTTAGCAATAGAACTGATGAATGCAGCTCAGGCAATCGATTTACAGCGGCCAACCAAAACCTCACCTTACCTGGAAGAGTTCCTGAAAGAATTCCGTAGCATCGTCCCCTTCAACGGGCAAGACAGAGTGATGTATAAAGACATCGATGCCGCCACAGAATTTTTAAAACAAGGTGATTTCGAATAAAGCCCAGCGATTTCTTCAGTAGAATATCCCCCAAGTCAAAAAAGCTTTGGGGATATTCCCGAAGAAATTCTTTCATTCATTACGATGTTTGCGCAGATAACGTGTCAAACTTCTTTCACCAATCAAAAGAAGTATAAAAATCCCCAGCAACACAAGGATACGCATACAAACCCCGGAATACAACGAAAAAGTAAAATGACGCATATCGATCATCATCACACTCAACAAGATCGATAAAACATCCAGATACATCACTCCCCGGATCAGTTTCAATCTTTTACTTTTCAATATCTTATTTCTACTTTCCATATTGCCAATAAAGATAACAATCCTAAAATAAAAGACAAAACTTTTCTTTTCTTACCACAAATTATTTTTAATTTTATGGAATTCCATTCGTTTTTGCATCTCTAAGACGATAAATATTTCGTATGTATCATAAAAATAGAAACAGATGAGACTAAGTAAACTTTTAATCGGCATACTATTATTTATAGGTTCAGCCACTTACGCACAGCACTCCCCGCAGG
>ENA-OWPP01001808-OWPP01001808.1-human-gut-metagenome-genome-assembly--contig:-NODE-1808-length-16536-cov-3.509678_pt1 | contig 16536 bp, 17 predicted proteins | sample MGYA00248265_ERZ651848 | MGnify/ENA primary metagenome ERZ651848 (study PRJEB26924, sample SAMEA4378233) | human gut metagenome | biome: human gut; feature: human-associated habitat; material: faeces...
AGTTCAGGTTAGCACTCAGTCCAAGCATATCATCCTATCATTTTATTAAGCAACAGGCTCAAATCAAGAACGGTGGTGTTTCTCAGGAACAGTGTTGCGCCAGACGCCAGCTGTAACTTGATCCATTTTATTGGTGGTTCACCTTCAGGATGTTTCACGTCCAACTTCACAGTTGGACTATTGCATGGTTTCCCGGTTATCTGGACTTTGGCAACCTTGGGCTGCTCAACCTGGACTGTCTTGCCTAACTTCTCACTCCACAACTGGTGACGCTGCCAGTTCATGAACTTGTCGTAATTTACACCATAATCAGCACAGAACTCTCGAAGATCTTTGGTCTCGCTGCATAACTGGTAGAGGTCATATACCTCCTGATAGTTTACTTTTTCTTTTGCCATAATCATTCTTGTTAAAGGTTACGGCGCAAAGATATGGCGGCTAACAACTTATGTCAAGGCGGAAAATAGAATGGTTACATACTGCCGAATACAGGAAAAGTTACAACACTTTATTTTATAATTTAGATGCGATAATCTCCGTTGGCTACCGTGTAAACTCAATCCGTGCTACTCAATTTCGCCAATGGGCAACCTATATATTGCGACTATTTTCTATACGTGGCTATGTTATTGATAAGAAACAGATGGAAAATGAATCAAGTCACAATTTCACTTCATAAACACAAAATACACCGCCGCAATCAAACAAACGAACGCCGCCAAATGATTCCAATGTAACGCTTCACCTTTAAAGAAGATAGTAGTAAACACTGTAAAAATAACAAGTGTTATCACCTCTTGGATGACTTTCAGTTGCATCAACGAAAACGGGCCTCCATTGCCTATAAAGCCGATGCGATTAGCCGGTATCTGACAGGAATATTCAAAAAAAGCGATTGCCCAACTGAACGCAATCACACCGATCAGCGGAAGAGCAGCGAACCAGCTGTACTCCTGTTTCATCTTTAAATGTCCGTACCAGGCGAATGTCATAAAGACATTGGATACGATCAGCAACAAAATGGTATAGAATCCTTTCATAATAACCTATTCAAATTAATCTATTTTATCTGGTAATAATTCTTCCTGTACATTGGTCATGCTCCCCCAAAGACTGTAACGTGCCTCCGGATTCATCGCTTCCAGTTGTCGCAAAACACCTTTCATATCACTGCGGCTGGACTGCGACTCATAGGGACAATTCTTCACTTGTTTCTGATAATGGCGCAACGCTGCCAACTCTATCAAATCAGCTTCGTGAACCAGACACATCGGACGGATAATTGTCATATCAAACTTCTTCATCACCAACCGGGGCGGCATTGTACCGAATGCTCCCTGATAAGTGATATTCATCAATAAAGTTTCCAGAATATCATCCATGTGGTGACCGAGAGCGATTTTATTGCATCCGTGCTCCTTGGCAACAGTAAACAAAGCTTTCCGGCGGTTCCATGAGCAGAGGAAGCAGGGAGATTTACGTGTATCGGTAGCAGGGTCAAAAGCAGTCTCATACTGTACAAAGGGAACTCCATACGCCTCGCAGTGCGCTTTCAAATATTCCGTATCACTCTGATAAGGAATATTCTTCATCACTACATGAACGGCAACGACAGAAAAACGAGGCTTATAGATACGTGCGCGTTTACCCAACAGTTCAACAAGCGCCAACGAATCTTTTCCTCCTGATAGTCCGATAAGGATTTTGTCTCCTTCTTCTATCAATCCATATTGCACCACTCCTTTGCTAAACCGCCGTTCAATGCGGCGAATGGTCTTCTCTTCTTCCGTAAATTGTGTCATATCTTTGAAAATCGGCTGCAAAAGTAAGCGAAAAGAATGATTTAAAGAAGAATTAACATAATAGAATCTCTGAAAAAGGGTTTATTTCTAATAAATTTGTACTTTTGAACAATTGATAAATGGACCGGTGCCCGAAAGCAGCAATGTTTTCAATCTACCCGTCACTCATAAACGCTCAAAACGATGAAAAGAAAATATATTCTATTTTTAATTTGCAGCCTCTTCCTTTGCGAAGTATCTGCACAAACGCTGGAACAGGCACGCACCTTATTCACTAAGGGTGACTATGAAAAAGCCAAGCCTGTCTTCAAAAAGTATGCTAAATCACAACCGTCGAACGGGAATTATAACTATTGGTATGGCGTATGTTGCCTGAAAACCGGAGAAGCGGAAGAAGCTGTGAAACCTCTTGAGATAGCAGTGAAAAAACGTGTTACCAGTGGACAACTCTATCTGGGACAAGCATATAATGAAACGTATCGTTTCGAAGATGCAGTAAACTGTTTTGAAGAATATATCGCAGATTTAAGTAAACGGAAGAAATCGACGGAAGAAGCGGAGAAACTTCTGGAAAAGAGCAAAGCTGACCTCCGGATGTTGAAGGGAGTGGAAGATGTATGTATCATTGACAGCTTCGTTGTAGACAAGGCGACTTTCCTCCATGCATACAAGATTAGTGAAGAATCGGGTAAATTGTTTACCTTCAATGATTTTTTCAAGACAGAAGGAGATCATCCGGGGACTGTCTATGAAACAGAAATTGGAAATAAAATCTATTATAGCGAAAAGGGCGAGAACGGTAATCTTGACATCTTCTCAAAAAACAAATTGCTGAATGAATGGAGTGACGGACGCCCGTTACCGGGTAGCATCAACGCTTCCGGAAACGCAAATTATCCGTTCGTTCTATCGGACGGCGTCACGGTTTACTATGCCAGCGATGGTGAAGGACTGGGTGGCTACGACATCTTTGTCACCCGTTACAACACGAATACCGACACTTATCTTGTTCCAGACAATGTAGGTATGCCGTTCAATTCACCGTACAATGATTATATGTACGTCATTGACGAATACAACAATCTCGGATGGTTTGCTTCCGACCGTTTCCAACCCGAAGGAAAGGTATGTATTTATGTGTTCATTCCTAATACTTCCAAGCAGACTTATAATTATGAAGCAATGGAACAGCAACAGATTATTCGTCTGGCACAGATTCATTCACTGAAAGAAACCTGGAAAGACAAACAAGCTGTAACCGAAGCATTGCAACGTCTGGAAGCTGCCATCAGTCATAAGCCCAAAGAACGTCGTGCGATGGACTTTGAATTTGTCATTGACGATCATACGACTTACTATCTGATGAGCGACTTTAAATCCGCAAAAGCAAAGTCACTTTTCCAGCGTTACCAGCAGATGGAGAAAGACTATTATCAGCAAGAAGAAAAGCTGAATAGCCTGCGTCAACAATATGCCGGTGCCAACCAACAGGGAAAAGAGAAAATGGCTCCTGCCATCCTCGACCTCGAAAAGCGGGTACTGCAAATGTCCGAAGAGCTGGATACTCTTGAAGTGAATGTACGCAATGCAGAAAAAACAAAATAAATTAATAACTCTGAACTATGGATATACTCATTATCGCCGTTCTCATTATTGCCGCAGTCATACTGTTTCTGGTAGAACTGTTCGTCATCCCGGGCATTAGCCTAGCCGGAATTTCTGCATTGGTTTGTATTCTTTATGCCAACTACTATGCATTTGCCAATTTAGGTATGGCAGGAGGATTTATCACTCTTGGCATATCGGCGATTGCCTGCATCGGATCACTGATCTGGTTTATGCGATCGAAGATGCTGGACAAACTGGCATTGAAAAAGGATATTGATTCGAAAGTAGACCGTAGCGCAGAAGACAGCGTTAAAGTGGGTGATACAGGAATCAGTACCACACGTCTGGCACAAATCGGTTATGCCGAGATAAACGGAAAAATTGTGGAAGTAAAGTCAATAGACGGATTCCTCAATGAAAAGACTCCGATTATTGTAAGCCGTATCACCGACGGTACAATCATGGTTGAAAAACACAAAGAATAATATTCACTTAATAATAACATCAATGGAATCATCTTTCTACTTGCCTATCTTTCTGATAGCTGGAGGTATTATCTTCTTGATAATATTTTTCCATTACGTGCCGTTCTTCCTTTGGTTGTCGGCAAAAGTGTCGGGAGTTAACATCTCGCTGATACAACTATTTTTAATGCGTATACGTAACGTTCCGCCGTACATCATCGTGCCGGGAATGATCGAGGCTCACAAAGCCGGTCTGAAAAACATTACCCGTGATGAACTGGAAGCCCATTATCTGGCTGGCGGACATGTAGAAAAGGTGGTTCACGCCTTGGTATCCGCATCGAAAGCGAATATCGAATTACCTTTCCAGATGGCTACTGCTATCGACCTTGCAGGACGTGACGTATTCGAAGCTGTACAGATGTCTGTAAACCCGAAAGTGATCGACACACCTCCTGTTACGGCTGTTGCAAAAGACGGTATTCAGCTGATAGCCAAAGCACGTGTGACGGTACGTGCCAATATTCGCCAATTGGTGGGTGGTGCCGGCGAAGATACAATCCTGGCACGTGTAGGTGAAGGTATCGTTTCGTCAATCGGTTCCTCTGAAAACCATAAGTCAGTACTTGAGAATCCTGATTCCATATCAAAACTAGTGCTGCGCAAAGGACTCGATGCCGGTACTGCATTTGAAATTCTCTCTATTGATATCGCTGATATTGATATAGGTAAGAATATTGGTGCTGCCCTGCAAATAGACCAGGCAAATGCCGACAAGAATATCGCGCAGGCAAAAGCGGAAGAACGCCGCGCAATGGCTGTGGCTACCGAACAAGAAATGAAAGCCAAAGCGGAAGAGGCCCGTGCTAATGTAATTCAGGCAGAAGCGGAAGTTCCAAAGGCCATGGCTGAAGCTTTCCGTAGTGGAAATCTCGGTATTATGGATTATTATAAAATGAAAAATATTCAAGCTGATACATCAATGCGTGAAAACATAGCCAAACCTATCGGTGGAGCTACCAGTAAACCGTTGAGCGATTAGAGAAAGCATTTCACCACAAACAACTGAGAGCAGTATAACCGCCGGAGAGAACAATCTCGGGAAACAAGCGGTTAATCCATGTAGTTTGTGGTGAACGTATTTATTAAACTAAAACCTTTCAATAACATGAAAAAGTATTTTCCTTCCTCCGAATTAATTATCAACGAAGACGGTTCGGTATTCCATTTGCATGTAAAGCCGGAATGGTTGGCAGACAAAGTAATATTGGTAGGTGATCCCGGACGGGTGGCACTCGTAGCTTCTCACTTCGAAAATAAAGAATGTGAAGTGGAAAGCCGCGAATTTAAAACGGTTACCGGAACTTATAAAGGCAAACGGATAACTGTCGTTTCTACCGGTATCGGTTGTGACAATATCGATATCGTAGTCAATGAACTGGATGCTTTGGCAAATATCGACTTCCAGACTCGGGAAGAAAAAGAGCACCTCCGCTCTTTAGAGTTAGTTCGCATCGGTACATGCGGAGGATTGCAACCCAACACACCGGTCGGCACATTCGTCTGTTCTGAAAAGTCAATCGGCTTTGACGGACTGTTGAACTTCTATGCCGGACGCAATGCTGTTTGTGACCTTCCCTTTGAACGGGCATTTCTGAATCACATGGGTTGGTCCGGTAACATGTGTGCTCCTGCACCTTATGTTATTGATGCCAATGCAGAATTAATAGACCGTATTGCGCAAGAAGATATGGTGCGCGGTGTTACTATTGCAGCCGGTGGTTTCTTCGGACCGCAAGGACGCGAACTCCGTGTTCCCTTGGCGGACCCTAAGCAGAATGATAAAATCGAAAAGTTTGAATATAAAGGTTACAAGATAACCAACTTCGAAATGGAGAGTTCCGCCCTTGCCGGCCTCAGCAAGCTGATGGGACACAAAGCCATGACCGTTTGTATGGTTATAGCTAACCGCTTGATCAAAGAAGCGAACACAGGCTATAAGAATACCATCGATACATTAATTAAAACTGTTCTCGATCGAATCTGATGAATTTATCATTTGCCGCCATTGACTTTGAAACCGCCACAGGATACATGGAAAGTGCTTGTGCGGTAGGTATCGTTACCGTTACAGACGGAGAGATTACAGACGAATATTACAGCCTGATTCAACCACCGGAGAATGAATATTGGCGTGCAAATATGCTTGTACATGGAATAACGCCGGGAATGACAGAGTCACTCCCGGGATTTCATGCCATCTATCCCGAAGTCAAAAAGCGCTTACAAGGCAACGTAGTAGTTGCGCACAATGAACAATTCGACCGCAATGTACTGAAGAATACCATGCGGATGTACGGACTGGATTATGATGAGTTATCGCTTCCTGAACGTTGGGAATGTACCTGCCGCATCTATCGTTCTTTAGGATACAAGCCGGTCAACCTAAGCGCCTGTTGCGAACGGGAAGGCATCGAACTTAAACACCACGAAGCACTTTCCGATGCCCGGGGATGTGCAAAGCTATATCTCAATTTCCTTGAAAAATACCGTCCGCTCAGTACCCTATGGTGAAACGCTCCTGATGATGCTCCGACTTCTCAAGCTCATCAATCATGGCAGCCGCATAATCTTCCACAGATATATGACTGTTACCTACCATATCCACAATCATCTCATCTTTCCCCAGGCGATATCTGCCTGTACGTACTCCAGGAGCCATATCTGCCGCCGGCGAGAAGAAAACCCAGTCAACCTCTTTTTCTTTCTTCAGAAAATCAAGATAAAAATCACTCAAGGCTCTCACACCAGGCAATATCTTTTCGGGAACTTCTCCCGAATCGACCAGTCGGATGCCGGGAGCAATAAACAGTGAACCGGCACCACCCACCATCAAAAAACGATTAACTCCAGCCTTTTTTACACCATCGATAATCGTCAGATAAACCTCAATGGTTTCCTTGTATATATCGGGATTATTCCACCCCGGGTTGAAAGCACTGATCACGGCATCAGCACCTTTACAAACCTTACATACTTCATCCAATGAAGAAACATCAGCTCTCTTCACTTCCAGATTTTCATTCTCTATCCTGATCTTTTCAGGATGACGAACTACCGCCGTCACATGGAATCCACGGTTCAAAGCTTCATTCAGAATAGCCGAACCGACGAAGCCGCTGGCCCCGATTAGTACTACTTTCTTCATAATCCAATTTATCTTTATAGCATTATTTACTACAGAACATACTATATGACAAATTGTTGCATTGAAAGACCGACTATTCCTCCCTCCTATAAATAAGTTTCGATCGTTTCTTTCAGCTTCTCCAGAGGATATGGTTTTGCAATCACTTCATTACACCCTGCTTCAAGAGCTCGCTCTCCTTCCGGACAAAAGGCATATGCTGTAATTGCTATAATCGGTATCTCTTGCGAGATAGCACGAATTTTTGCTGTTGCCTGAATACCATTCATCACCGGCATTCGGATATCCATCAAAATCAAGTCGGGCTTCTCGCGTATGAAACTCTTCACAGCTTCTTCTCCATTAGGCACCCAAAGAATCGTATATTCTTTTTTCAGAAAGGCATTAATCTGCAGATAACTGGACTCCACATCTTCCGCAATCAGTATCTTCTTCTGCCGGTTCTCCACTCCCATATTACCCGCTGCGTTTTCTCTTTCGCCAACCACAACTTCCTGTACTTGCCTATTGGGCAAATAAAGAATGAAAGTACTCCCCTGCCCAAGCTCGGATTCCACTTCAATCCGACCACCCAACCGCTCTACAATACTCTTACAGATAGGTAATCCCAGCCCTGTTCCTTGTACAAAATCATTCAACTTCTCAAAACGGGTAAATATCAAAGGTAATTTCTCTTTGGAAATACCGCAGCCGGTATCTGTTACATAAAGTTTAACCCATTCTTCCTCTTTTACAAGTCCGAAAGTAATGCTACCCTCAATGGTATTTTTAATTGCATTCGACAAGAAATTGAACAATACCTGCGTCACCCGATTCCTATCTGTCGAAATCCAAATTTCCTCTGATGGACGAATCACATTCAGCTTGACTCCTTTCTTCATTTTAAGACGATGTACTTTATCCACTTCATCTACCAATCCGCTCATTTCCGTCAACTGACAATGCATTTCCGACTTACCCGACTCGATTCGTGACAAATCGAGAATATCATTAATCAGTTGTAACAGTAGATTGCTATTCTGCTGAATGATCCCTAAATACTCTTCTTTCTCCTTTTCATCCTCAGTCAAAGCTATAATTTCCGAAAAGCCCACAATAGCATTTAAAGGAGTACGTATCTCATGACTCATATTGGCCAGAAATACTGATTTCATCCGATCAGCCTCTTCTGCCCGTTGCTTGGCTTCAAGTAGCTCTTGCGAACGTCGCATCCGATCACCAATATCATGAATCAAGGCCAGCACCTTATTTCCCTCAAACGGAGCAATGCGTGCCTGAAAAAAATGTCTGCCGGCTTCGACATCCACAGGATACTCTATTTCTTTTAACTTCCCACTTTTTAGGCATTCATGAATACTGCTAATAAACAAGTCACTGACCTCAGAAGAATAAATAGATCGCCCATCTGCTCCTTTCAACACTTCCACCGGATGCAACAACTCTGTATCGGGTGCCATCAATACATCCGTAATAAAAAAATTATCATCAAAAATAAATATGAACTCCGGTAGTGCTTCAATAATTTTCCGGTTTCGTTCCTCAAGCTGCCTGATCTGTGCTTCTTTTTCACAACGTGAAGTGATATTGGCAGTATATGCTATAATTTTATCAGAGCCATTCTCCTTATTCTTCTTATAAGCAATAAAATTATCTTCAAGCCAAATTGTTTCTCCTTGCCTCCCTACACAACGTACCACAATTTGGGAGATTTTGGTTTCCGATTCAAGCATCCGCGCAAAAGTCGTTTGGTAAGAGATAACATCCTCCGGATGGGCAAACCGATAAAAGTCATTAATATCTCTGAATATGATTCCGGCCTCCTTCAACCCTAAAATATGGAAATATTCATCTGTGAAATTACACTCTCCTGTAGGAATGTCATATTCCCAAAATGCAATCTGATGTCCTGCCAGGACAGAAGTGATTTTCTGATAATTATCTTTCAAATTCTCAAGGTTTCCGGTATCCGGGAATGAATCCAGTGTGTGTGCCATAGCCATAAAGTTTGTCTTGCTGTATGCGAACAAAGATAAAATAATAAAGTATAACTTCTATCTGTTTGCTCTGTTTTTTACCAAGAAAGCTCTATCTTTGCCTCTCAAAATGAATTAGATAATGAATCAAGACACAATTTGCGCCATAGCAACCGCTCAAGGAGGAGCCATCGGAAGCATTCGTGTTTCCGGCCCTGAAGCTATTACCATCACCAGCCGTATTTTTACCCCGGCCAAATCCGGAAAGCTGCTGAGTGAACAGAAACCTTATACGCTTACTTTCGGCCGAATTTATAACGGAGAAGAAATGATAGATGAAGTTCTTGTCAGTCTCTTCCGAGCTCCACACTCTTATACAGGGGAAGACAGCACTGAAATCACCTGTCACGGATCATCTTATATTTTACAACAAGTGATGCAACTACTGATTAAGAACGGGTGTCGCATGGCACAACCGGGAGAATATACTCAACGAGCGTTTCTTAATGGTAAAATGGATTTAAGTCAGGCCGAAGCCGTTGCCGACCTGATTGCCTCTTCCTCTGCTGCTACCCACCGTCTTGCCTTGAGTCAAATGCGCGGTGGCTTTAGCAAAGAATTGACAACTCTACGTGAGAAACTGCTGAACTTCACTTCAATGATTGAACTGGAGCTGGACTTCAGTGAAGAAGATGTAGAGTTTGCGGACCGTTCCGCCCTACGCCGACTGGCTGACGAGATAGAAGAAGTCATTGCACGTCTGGCCAATTCGTTCAGTGTAGGGAATGTCATAAAAAATGGTGTACCGGTAGCTATTATCGGAGAAACCAATGCAGGAAAATCAACTCTACTGAATGTCCTGCTGAATGAAGACAAGGCTATTGTAAGCGATATTCACGGCACTACACGGGATGTCATCGAGGATACTGTGAATATAGGTGGTATCACTTTCCGTTTTATCGATACAGCCGGTATCCGGGAGACCAGTGATACGATAGAAAGCCTGGGTATCGAACGGACCTTTCAAAAACTCGATCAGGCAGAGATTGTACTGTGGATGATTGATTCGGCTGACGCAATTTCACAATTAACACTGCTCTCCGATAAGATTCTTCCTCGTTGTGAACACAAACAATTGATTTTAGTCTTTAATAAGGTAGAACTGATAAATGAAACTCAGAAAAACGAACTTGCCTCACAATTTTCTGAGCATATAGGTTCGGAAATAGAATCTATTTTTATTTCTGCGAAACAACGTTTGCACACGGATGAACTCCAACAGAGACTCGTAGCAGCCGCTCATTTACCAACAGTCACCCAGAATGATGTCATTGTAACAAACGTCCGCCATTACGAAGCACTAACACGTGCGCTGGATGCAATTCACCGGGTACAAGAAGGATTGGACGCAAATATCTCCGGAGATTTTCTTTCACAAGACATACGCGAATGTATTTTCCATTTATCCGATATAGCAGGGGAAGTGACAAATGATATGGTGCTGCAAAATATATTTGCGCATTTCTGCATCGGTAAGTAAGTGGTGATTACCAACAATTAGCATATATCATCAACGATTATTAAGGCGTTCATTTTGAGCGCCTTTCTTTTTAGCCTTATAAGCGATGGTTATCGTTTATAGGGCTTTTTCAGCTCATTTTTGTACCGTATTTGTTGCTCGCTTGTTACTCTCCGATTTTAGGTCGGAAAGGTCGTGGATACACTGGTACGTCATGGTACGTGGTGGTACGCGATGAAACAGATTTGGCGAAATAAACGGATAAATAAAATGAGTAGTAGAATTGACATTCAGAAAAGATGTAAGTGGTGCAACGCTGTTTTTACAGCTCATAAGACTACCACAGAGTATTGTTCACACAGATGCGCCAACCTTGCCTACAAAGACAGGGTTAGGAAACTGCGTATCGAAAGTCTACAACATGAACTTGGGAAAAGTATCAAGACACCTCCCAACTTAAACAAAGAGTATCTTACTCCATCAGAAGTAGCCGAGCTATTAAATGTCGGACGCACTTCCATATATCGCTATATCCGCAATGGCGTAATCAAGGTAATCCGATTTGAAAGGAAAACACTTGTTCGCAGAGCTGACATAGAAGATATGACCGACTTTATTGTTCAAGAAACAGAGGACAAGCGATCAAAAGAGAAAGCCCCTATCACCGACTTCTACACCACAGCCGAAGTCAAAGAGAAATACCATGTAAACGAGTCGTGGATATTTGTTGTAGCCAAGAAAAATAACATTCCTCGCACTTTCAATCGTGGTAAGACCTACTGGAGCAAAAAACACATGGATGCTTACTTTGCCAAGAAAGCCCCGAATCCTGACATTACCGAATGGTACAGCACACAGGAAATGCAGGAGAAATTCGGCATGACCTTATCCGCTATCTACACTTTTGTTTCCAAGAATGCCATCCCGAAAAAGAAAGAAGGTATCATGGTGTACTATTCAAAGAAACACGTGGATATAGCCAAAGGTGTGGCGACCCCCGAAGAACCGCAGTATTATATGGTAGCCGAAGCGATGGAGAAGTTCAACCTCACTCGTGACCAACTCTATCACTATGCGAAGTATCATAATATTCCTAAGGTCAAGAAAGGCAAATACACGCTTATCTCCAAACCCGAACTGGATAAATTGCTTGAAGCTCCAAAGATAGAATAAGTTATTTATCGGTGAACGTTGCCACCATTAAATCACTCTATTCCTTTGCGCCAAACAAATGTAAAACTCTAAACATTAATCAGTATGACACACACGTGTACAAAAGTAACAGTTCGTCAGAGAGCGATTCGGAATAATCGCATCTCCTTGTATCTGGATTATTATCCGGCAGTCCGTAACCCTGAGACTATGCAGATGAGTCGTCGGGAATACCTCGGCATCTACATCTATGCGCACCCTAAAAACGAAATGGAACGGGAGTTCAACAATGATATGTTGAACAAGGCAGAGGCTATCCGCTGCATCCGGGTACAATCGCTCATCAACGAAGAGTTCGGCTTCTTGGATAAGACCAAACAGAAGGCAGACTTCCTTGCCTATTTCAAAAAAATGTGCCGGAATAAAGACCAGAAATGGCAATTCGTCTATCAGCATTTCTACAACTTCGTTAAAGGGCAATGTACCTTCGGTGAGGTAAATGTGGATTTGTGCAAAAAGTTCCGTGAATACCTGTTGAATGCCAAACAGCTCAAACACAACAACCGCCCCATATCCCTCAATTCGGCATCCGGCTACTACTCTACTTTCAGAGGATTATTGAAGATAGCTTATCGAGACAAATGGCTTCGAGAAAACATCAATGACTACCTTGATAAGATTGAACCGCAAGATGTGAAGAAAGAGTATCTGACACTGGACGAGGTAAAACAACTTGCCATCACTCCCTGCGACATCCCTGTATTGAAAGCAGCCTCTTTATTTGCTTGTCTGACTGGACTACGCATCAGTGATATTCTAAATCTTCAGTGGGAAGATTTTGCCATTGCTCCCGACCAAGGCTATTGCTTGCGTATCAGAACACAGAAAACCCAAACAGAAGCGACACTCCCTATCAGCTACGAAGCCTATGAACTATGCGGTACGCCCGACACTGGTAAGGTATTCAAAGGGTTGAAACGAAGTATGATTAATTATCCGCTGAAGAACTGGCTCAAAAAGGCAGGAATAACGAAGCCAATAACCTTCCACGGATTTCGCCACTCCTATGCAGTCATACAAATCTCTTTGGGTACAGACATTTATACGGTATCAAAGATGCTAACACACAAGAACGTTTCCACTACTCAAATCTACGCAGACTTAGTAAATGTGAAGAAACGAGAGACAGCCAATAAAATTTCACTTAAATAAATACAGCTATGATACGAGGAATCATAACAAACAACGGACAAGGCATCCATATTTCTGATGGCGAAATATGGATGACCGCTTGGGAGATTGCCGACTTGTTCTATACAACGGCAGGAGTAATCAATTCCCGTATAAAAGCGATATTGAAAACCAACGCCTTAAAAAGGTATGAAGTCTGCCAATGTATAAGGTTAGAAAATGGGTATAGTGGCGATGTGTATAATCTCAACATGATTATAGCCCTATCCTATCAAATAGACACTGGACATTCTGCTGCATTCAGGAGATGGTTAATAAACAAAGTTGCTCATAATCAAGATAACAACATTCTGTTATATCTCAACAATGGTACAAACCATACATTGTATTGCTAATAAACTATACCTCTATACCCTATTGATTATCTGCATTGTTTACCCAAAATGATGCAGATAATTTTTATTTTTGAGATACACAAGTCTGTTGCTCCAACTATTTTCATCTAAAAACAAAAAAATTTGCAATACGCTTATTATTAAGCATGTAACATGATGAAAAGTGATGAAATATATCGTCAAAAGCCCATCGACAAGCAAAACTATGGATTTTCTCAAAATTTAATCCTATATATTTGCACACAAACGATTAATATAACTCACTATGGAGCAGAAAAAGATAGAACAGATAACATTGCATCTGATTGTTTTTGGTACAATAATTATCATTGGTGTTTTAGCCCGCCAGACCGTACTTCACTATGGTTGGGACGAGTTCAGCAGCTACCTTATTCTTGTAGTATGCTCTATTGTCATAGGAGCTATCTACCTCAATCTACAAATGGTATTCAGACAACTCCTTTCCCCAACAATAGAAAGATGCTTCATGAGATTTGAGTGCTACCGTAATAAGGCTGTGGTGGTAGAAGCTCTAGTGGAACATTCGAAACTTGCCGAAAGTACCATTATTTCAGAATCCATCATTTCTGAATCTGAACCCGAAATTGAAATCGAAACTACATCTGACACAGAAGAAGTTTCTAATTCATCGTATTCCGAACTCGACGAAGACGTGGCAGAACTTCCAAAGGAAGAAGCCACACCTTCTACCATCAACAATATATCCATCGAAGAATCCAATCAGCCAACAGAATACGAGATATTCCGTGCCAACGCTATGGCTGAAAAGGAACGAGCATCGCAAGAAAAGTTAGATAAAGTTCTCTCATATACGAAACAAAACTTGGTTCTCTATCTTAGCGAAACTGACCTTAATCGTCTATGTGGATATATTACGGAATACTATCTATCCAATTCCCTGCCTAAAGTAGAACAGATAAAGGTTGATGCTCAATTAAAAACCATTGACATCATGCACTTTGGTTGGAATATAGGTAAGGCATTTGGCAAGCCACGCCTACAGACTGCCACATTTATAAAGAGGATATTCGCTCATACTCTACGTGATTCGGAAATATCCACAATTGAGCGCAAAATGTCGCACACGGAATCAGAGTGCAAGATAAAATTGAATGGAACGATAGCAAAATGATTTTGCATATTCCATGTACTCCTGTGTAATCCCATTCATTCACATTTCTCTTAATGAAGTACTATGTTCTGACTTACCGATAAAGTCTCCAATAACTAACATTTCAGTGGAGGCAGTATATTCTACTGAATTTAGTCTGAAATAAATTTGAATAGTACTTTCTGTTTATCTCAGTATCATTATCCAACCTTGCTTTTTCATAATAAGCCAGCTATACCATCACATTTGCGAATATCATATTGCGATTTTCGGGAGCAATCATACTTCTTTTAATCAATAATTTCCGATAACTACCATAAGTGATATTGTCAACAACCAGATATCTACTAATTATCAAATACTTATCACCAACAAGTACCATCAAAAGTTATTCATCAGTTATATTTTGGTGAATAATTCCACCATTGAAACACCTGTTTCCTTTGCCGTCGAACAATTAAAAACGATTGGCGTATGCAAAAAGAAACAGTAACATTTGATAAGCTACCCGAAGCGGTAGGTTATCTGACCGAACAGGTCATCGAGTTGAAAAAGATGGTAGCGGAACTCCAGCCACAGCCATCCGACAAACATGTATTGGTGGAAATAGAGGATGCTTGCCGTATCATCCGAAAAGCCAAGCCTACCATATATACATTGGTACGCAAGGGGCTGCTCCCTGCTTACAAGAAAGGCAAGAAACTCTATTTCTACGAAGACGAGCTGTTGGCTTGGATTGACAATGGACGAAGAAAAAGTGTTGAACAGACTTATGAAGAGATGCTTACCAATATGCAAGGTAGCATTAAACATAAGCCTAAATCATCCTTTAATTTTTAATCGTCTATCGTATGGATTCAAGTTCTATCAATCCGGTATCTATCATTGATGAAGCGATTGATTTGAGTTCAAGATTGGCTGGTATAGAATTTCCAATCAGCATATTCCCTACTCAAATTCAACGCATCATCCGTGAAGTACACGAATGCCATAACTATCCTACTGACTACATTGCCGCAGCCATCCTCACGGCAATAGCAGTCGGTATCGGCAACACACACCTTGCCCAAATTAAACGAGGTTGGATGGAAAGCCCTATCTTGTACATGGCATTGATTGGAAGACCGGGAGCTAACAAGAGCCATCCGCTCAGCTTTGCCATGAAACCGTTTCTTGATTATGATTACAAACAGAATCAAGAATTTGAGAAAGCGCTTGCCAAGTACAATGAACTTATGAGCATGAGCCGCAAAGAACGTGCGGATAATGGTGAAGAGCAATTTCCACAAGAACCAATCCGCAAACGCTTCTTGATTTCGGATGTAACGCCTGAAGGATTGAGCCTTATCCATGCGCAGAACAAACGTGGATTGTGTTTGTGGGCTGACGAGTTATCCGCTTGGTTCAAGAACTTCAACCGCTACAACAACGGTTCAGAAGAACAATTCTGGTTATCGGTGTTCAGTGCCAAGACAACTATATCCGACCGCAAGAATGCCAAGAGTTCCATCTTCATCAAGCGACCGTATATCTCGGTTATCGGTACTATCCAAAAGAAAATTCTCAGTGAACTGGCTAAGGGTGAGCGTTCCAGTAATGGGTTCATTGACCGCATTCTGTTTGTGATGCCCAACCTGCAACAGAAAGCACGTTGGAATGACAAGGAACTACCGGAGAACATTGAACAAGAGTGGAATGGTATTATTGGCAAGCTGATACAACAAGAATATGCCCTCAATGAGTTTGGAGAGATAGAACCACAGATTCTTCTCTTCACAGAGGATGCCAAAAGACGACTTTACGAATGGCAGCACCATTTCTCTGAGTTATGCGACCGGGAAACAAACGACACCATCGTAAGTATCTATTGCAAGCTGGAAATATACATCATCCGTTTCTGTCTGATTATCCAATTAGCACGATGGACTTGCGGAGAGTGTGATAAGACCTGTATCGACTTGTTGACGGTGGAACGAGCAATCAAACTAACGGAGTATTTCAAAGAGTCTGCATTGAACGTTCAAAATATCCTCAATGAGAATACTCTCAACAATCAACAACAGACGATAGTCAATCTGCTTCCTACATCATT
>ENA-OWPP01001816-OWPP01001816.1-human-gut-metagenome-genome-assembly--contig:-NODE-1816-length-16458-cov-7.590989_pt1 | contig 16458 bp, 15 predicted proteins | sample MGYA00248265_ERZ651848 | MGnify/ENA primary metagenome ERZ651848 (study PRJEB26924, sample SAMEA4378233) | human gut metagenome | biome: human gut; feature: human-associated habitat; material: faeces...
TATGGCGTTACGCCCGGAGAAATTTAAGTTCCTACTCTGCGGGAAAACTTCGGAGAATCGGTACTTGCCAATCTTTCGCATCATGTTAAATTAGGAGAAAAAATATGTCTTTCTTTCAAAACACCTGCAAACCAAAAGGATTCGCCGGGAAGATCATGGTCAATATGATGAACACCGGCCATGCCGCACTTGCAGAATGGGGCTTGACGCACATAAAAATCCGCAACGATGATTTCTGTCTGGATATTGGCTGCGGTGGAGGGGCTAACCTCAAACGCCTTTTGGGAAAAAGTTCAAATGGACACATAACTGGCGTTGACTACTCCGAAGTTAGTGTTCAGAAGTCGAAAAAACTCAATCGGGCAGCAATTCAGGAAGGCCGATGTGAAGTTTTGCAAGGTAATGTTATGAATCTGCCGTTTTCAGAAAACAGTTTTCACTTGGTAACTGCCTTTGAAACAATCTACTTTTGGCCCGGTATTCAAGTTGCTTTTCAGCAAGTATATCGTGTGCTTAAAAATGGAGGAACTTTCCTGATATGCAATGAATCCAATGGGAAAAATACAAAGGACGAAAAATGGACAGATATAATCCACGGCATGACAATTTATACTTCCGAGCAGATTGAGAAAGCATTGAAAAATGCTGGATTTTCAAAAATTCAAGTAGAGCAAAATGAGAAAGGTTGGCTCTGTGCGATTTGCAAAAGAGATAATTGAAAATATGATCATACAAAAAAGGTACGTCAGCATACTACGCTAACGTACCTTTTCATTTTTCCTCAACTTTATTATTTTCACAGATTGGCAAGCAATGCAAACATATACATGTTTTGCGATTTTAGCCGGATTGCACCGGCCAAAATGCTTGTTGAGGGATCCCCCCCAAGCCCCCAAGATCGTCCCCATTCGGTGACGGCTGCGCGTCCTGCGGACGCTGAAAAATTTTAAGAAGCAAAAGAAAACCTCTATACAAATGGTTCGTCCATTCACATAGAGGTTTCTTATTTCCCGTTCACTTGGCATAGGTTAGTATTTTCGTAATACTTCTTTATGCTCCTCTGCCGTTCGGCGCGGGATTTTTATTGCTTTTTTCCGCTTACTTCTTGAGTTCCTTGTCGCCCTGGATGGTGACGGAGCCCTTGTGCTCGCCGGTGAAGGTGAACATGTTCTCGGTGATGCGGTGGGGCTTGCTGGGATCGTCGCGCAGCCAGCTCTCCTCGTAGATACGCTTGTAGCCGATGCTGCCTATCTTCCAGGCGCCGTCCACGCGGACATAGCCGATGGTGTAGATGGCGGTGCCGCGGATGCCGAACTCATGCTTCGGCAGGGGAACGATGAGGTAGTCGTGCAGATACCAGGTGCCCTCGGCGGTCTGGCCGTCCTCGGCGACCTTTATCTCCGGGGTGTGGCCGTTGTGCTGGGATATCTGGATACCCATATTGTCCATGTAGTACTTCTTCAGGCCGTCTTCGCCCTCGAAGTGGTCAAAGACCAGGCGGCCGTCGGAGAAGGCGGTGTGGAACTTGGGCGCAAACACCGTGCCCAGCTCATCCCACTGCTTGGTGTCGAGGCAGCGGAAATACTTGGCCTGCAGCTGCTTGATCTCCTCTATAGACTCCAGACGGTCAATGCGCTTTTCGAGTTCTTCCATGGTCATGGTAAGTTGTCCTCCTTGATTTGTTGTGCCCGCCGCAGTGGGCTGGGGCAGATAGCACAATTCCTGCCCTTGCGCTTTCTGTTAACACTATAACATACTCGCCCCGGCAATGGCGGAACTTTGGGGGCGATTTAATATCACTTTGTCAATTTTGTGCACACAGCAGCGCCGTGACCCCGCGCTCGTTTGGGAAAACGCTGCGTACAAGCGCGTGGAAGTCCGCGCCGTGGCCGTGGATGCGCAGATGCGCCAGCTCGTGCGCCACGACGTATTCGAGGCACAGCGGCGGCTTGGCCGCCAGGTTAAGCGCAAAGCGCACCGTGCCCCTCGCCGGGGTGCAGCTGCCCCAGCGCGTGCGCATGTCGCGCAGCGACCACTGCGGCGCAGGCACCGAGAGCGCGGCGGCATATTTTTCCACCAGCGGCGGGATAGCCCGCTCCAGCTCGCTCCGGTACAGCGAGAGCAGCGCCGCGCGCCTTAACTGCAAGTCCGCGCCCTCCGGCGCGCTGAGCAACAGCTCGTCCCCGCGAAGCACGGCTCCTATCTTTCCCGTTTCCACCCTCAGCGCATACTCCCTGCCCCAGAGCGGCGCCGTCTCGCCCGAGACGTACTGCGATGCGCGCGACGCGCGCAAGAGTATCTCCTCCCGGTGCGAGCGCACCCACTCCGCGCGCCCGTTGGCCAGCGCCATAGCCGCGGCGCGGCTGAGAGCGCGCGGGGCGACGGCCTCCACGCTCCCGTCGCCCTTCACGCTTATGCGAAACAGCTTCACGCTCCGGAACCGGAGCGTGAGCGGTATGCCGTTATTCAAAGTTTCATTGTAAACGCGCTCCTGTGGCAAACGTCCCCATCTCCGTAAACTCTATATGGCGCGGGCGCGCCCTTTGCGCCAGGCAGGGGCGCCCGTTTCTAACTTCCAATTAGGCCAGCAGGCGCAGCGCGGCCTGGGCCGCCTGGGCGGCGTCGGCGGTGTAGCAGTCGGCGCCTATCTCGTCGCAGTAGGCCTGCGTTATCGGCGCGCCGCCTATCATCACCTTCACGCTGCCGCGTATCCCGCGCTCGTCCGCCAGCGAGACCACGCGGCGCATCTCGTCCATCGTAGTGGTCAGCAGCGCGGAGCAGGCGATGATGTCGCAGTGCTCGTTCACCGCGGTGTCCACGAACTGCTCGGCGGAGACGTCGACGCCGAGATCCACGACCTCCAGCCCCGCGCCCTCCATCATGATCTTGACCAGGTTCTTGCCTATGTCGTGCATGTCGCCGCGCACCGTGCCGATGCAGACCCTGCCTGCGCTCCTGCGCCCTCCGGCGGTGAGCAGCGGCTTGAGCCGCTCGGTGGCCGCGTTCATGCTGCGCGCCGCGACCAGCATCTCGGGCACGAAGGCGCGCCCGGCGCTGAAGTCCTCGCCCAGCAGCTGCATGCCGTGCACCAGGCCGTCCAGCACGCTCTGCGCGGCCATACCCTCGCCCAGCGCGGCCTCCACCAGCTCCAGCACGCGCTTTTTGCGCCCGCGCCGCAGCGCCTCGGCGAGCTGGGAGAAGGTGTCGTTCTCCGCCGCGCTCTCCGCCTCGGCCTGGACCGGAGCCGCGGCCTGGGCGCGCGCCGCGCCGCGGCGTATGACCGGCGCGCGCTGCGAGTGCAGGTGCACCTCTCCGTTCCAGGCGGCGATCTCGGCGTCTATGGCCGCGTCGACCTGCGGATACACCGCGCCGGGCAGGCCGTAGGTGATGCTGGGGATGAAGTGGCCGCGCGGCGTGCAGCGCTCCAGCGTGTCGCGCACGTAGGCGCGTATCTCCTCCTCGGTGGCGTCCGCGCGGTCTATCGCCGCGCCTATGCCGCCCATGAGTATCATCCGACCCTGCAAGCGCTCCTGCAATGCCGGGATGTCGTTCTCGGGCAGGACGCCCTGCCAGCACTGTATGCCCAGCTCGACCATGTCCTCGACTATGTCGGCCAGGTACGCGTCGCCGTGGTGTATGGCTATAACGCCGCGCGAGCGGATGTAGCCGTAGAAGCGGCGGTACGGCTCTTTGTAGAACTCACGCCACATCTCGGGCTTCATGAACAGCGCGCTCTTGGTGCCCCAGTCGTCGTGGGAGAAGATGACGTCCGGGTGCAGGTTGTCTATCAGCAGCTTGACATAGCGCAGGCGGTAGTCGGTGATGTACTCTATCAGCTCGTGCATCTCGTCGGGGTGCTCGTAGAGGTTGGAGAGCGTGTCCTCAAAGCCCATGAGGAAGTGGCACTGCTCGAAGATGCCCGTGCCCATGAACCCGGCGACCAGCTTTTCGCCGCGCACGGCCTCGGCCTGGGCGCGGATCTCCTCCCAGCCCTCGGAGCAGTTGGCCTCTATGTCCGGCGCGTGGACGTATTCGCGCCAGCGGGTGATGTCGCGGAGCACCTTCAGCTCGTCGCCGGTATCCGGCATGGGTCCCGGGGCGTCGGCGGGAAAGAGTATCGTCGTGCCCCATCTGTCCACGCTGGTCGTGCCGCGCACGCGGTTGCCGCGCAGGTATTTGTTTATCGGGTCGCCGGTCATCATGGCCAGCGCCTCGTACTGGTCGAGTATGCGCTCCGGCTTTCCGTCGGGCTTGAGCATTTCGAGGAAGATCTCTCTTGGTGTGGACATGGCTTTGACCCCCTAGTTTATCAGAATACAGGATGAATACGTCATTGTTCCCTGGCCGTGGTAGTAGTCCAGTCCGGCGAGGACGCACACGTCTCTCACCAGCAGGCCGCAGGCCTCCATACTCGGCCAGAGCTTGTCGGGATACCGGCACGGCCGGTCGGGATAGGTGCACTTGGCGCAGCGCGTGCACGAGCCGGCGCCCATGGGCATACACTCCCCGCCCGTCGCCAGCTTCACCTGGCGGGCGAGCGTGTCAAAGCGCCGCTTGTGCAGCGCTTCGGCGGCCTTGATGCCCTCGGCGTCGAAGTCGCCGTCCAGCCGCGCCACCGTCTGCACCAGCACGCAGCGGGAATGGCGCCGCGCACGGCGCTCCAGCGCCTCCAGCGTGCCGCACGCCGGCGGGCAGCTCCAGCTCACGCCGTAGCGCCTGCACCGCCCCGAGGTGCACATCTCGCGCACCTCCGGCAAAAACGTCAGCTTGCCCGCGTCGAACTCCGAGGCGCACTCGAAGCCGATTTCAAGCGCGAGGTCTGTAAGTCCGGACATTCAAACGCCACCTTTCACGCTTCGCACATACCGCAGCTCGCGCAGCGTCTTTCCGCCTATCTCCTCGCAGAGCGCCTCATCGCCGCGCACGAAACCCATGCGCTCATAAAAGGCTCTCGCCGCGGCGTTCTCCTCCAGAACCCAGAGAAAAACGGCGTCGAAGCCCATGTCCGCGAGCGCGTTCAGCGCGGCGGAGAGCAGCGCCCGGCCCAGGCCGCGCCCGGCGTACTCCGGCCGCAGATAGAGCGAGATAAGCTCGCCCTCGCCGCCGTACTCCGGGAAGCGCGAAGCGTCGAAGCTCGCCGTGCCGGCGTAAACATCGCCGTCCACGGCCACAAGCGTGTACACTCCCGGCGTGTCGAAAAAGCCGCTCCAGCGCCCGGCCGGCAGGGCGTCGAGGCAGTCTTGCGGCACTATGCCCCGGTATGCCCGGCGCCAGCTCGCCTCGTACACGCCCGAGAGCGCGAGGCGGTCGTCGCCCGGCAGCAGCGGACGTATCTCCACACGGCTCACCTCCCGCGCGCTTGACCGCGCCTGCAAAAAATAGTATATTGGTAATACATTGATTATAAGGTGGTGAGGCCGCGGTGTCAACCGTCACCGTACGCTCCGAGAGCGGAGACACTAAGCTTGTATATGAACCTGGAGTGACGCTCCTTGACGTCCTGAGCGCCGAGTCCTTCGACATAGCCGCGCCCTGCGGCGGGCAGGGCAAGTGCGGCAAATGCGCCGTCACGCTAGTCTCGCCCGACGGCACGCGCGAACGGGTGAACGCCTGCCGGATACTCGCGTCCGACGTGGGCGAGCGCGTCGTGATAGCGCCCGACTCCGCCTCCGGCGGCGAGATACAGCTCGACGGCGCAGCGATAAGCGGCGCGGGCGCTCTCAGCGGCTACGCCGCCGCACTGGACATAGGCACGACGACCCTCGCCGTGCGCATAATCGACCGCGCAAGCGGCGAGACGCTCGCCTCGGCCAGCGCGTGGAACGCTCAGGCGCCCTACGGCGCGGACGTGATAAGCCGCATAAAGTACGCCTCCAGGGACGGCGGACTGGCCAGGCTCACCGAGCTGGCGCGCACCCAGGCGCGCGAGCTTATCGCTATCGCCTGCGGCGACGCCAACGTTGCTCACGAGGAGATAGCCGAGATCCTCTGCGCGGGCAACACCACGATGGAGCACATCTTCGCCGGCGTCTCGCCCGAGAGCATAGGCCGCGCGCCCTACGCCCCCGCCGAGTATTTCACCGACGGCGGAGCGCTTGCCGGCGAGGCCTTCCCCAACGCGAAAATACGCCTTGTCCCCTGCGTCTCCGGCTACATCGGCGGCGACACCGTGGCCGCCGTGCACGCCACGGGCATGGCCGAAAAGGGCGGCGTGCGCCTGCTGATGGACATAGGCACCAACGGCGAGCTGGTGCTCGGCGGCAGGGACGGGCTTCTGAGCTGCTCCGTGGCCTGCGGTCCGGCCTTCGAGGGCGCGGAGATAAGCTGCGGCATGCGCTCGGTGCCCGGCGCGATAAGCCGCGTGAGCTTCGCCCAGGGCGAGTTCTGGTACGTGGTCATCGGCGGCGGCTATCCCAAGGGCATCTGCGGCACGGGCATCGTCGACGCGCTCGCCGAGATGCTCAAAAGCGGCGTGATAGACGGCACAGGCCGCCTGCTGGAGCCGGACGAGCTGCCCGAGGGTCTGCGCGAGACCGTGTCCGTGAACAAGAAAGGCCACCTGTCCTTCACCGTCGCCCCCGGCGTGAAGCTGAGGGCAGCGGACATACGCAAGCTGCAGCTGGCCAAGGCCGCCGTGCGCGCGGGCGTGGAGCTGCTGGTCAGGCGCGCCGGCGTCACCTGGGACGACATAGACGAGGTGTACCTCGCCGGAGGCTTCGGCACGCGCCTGAACATCGCGAGCGCGGCCGAAATAGGCCTGATACCCAAAGAGCTAGCCGGCAAGACCCGCGCCATAGGCAACGCGGCGCTGGACGGCGCTCACCGCGCGCTGTGCGCTCCGGACGGCTTTGAAAGGCTGCTGGACATACGCAGCCGCTGCGAATACATGGAGCTGTCCGGGAGCGCGGAGTTTTCCGACGCCTTTGTGGACGCGATGGCATTTTACGAGGAGGACTGAACATGGAGCTATACTTTCCGACCATACTCGACGGCGCGACGGGCACCGAGCTGCAAAAGCGCGGCTTCACAGGCGGCGGCTGCGCCGAGGCCTGGGTGCTGGAGCACCCCGAGGCGATGCTGGACATACAGCGGCGCTACGTTGACGCCGGCAGCCGGGTGATCTACACGCCCACCTTCGGCGCGAACCGCGTCAAGCTCGAGTCGGCGGGCATATTCAACCGCGTGCGCGAGTTCAACCTCCGCCTGGCGGCGATATCGAAGGAGGCCGCCGGAGATCGCGCGCTCGTGGCCGGTGACATCGCCCCCACGGGGCTGTTCCTCGCCCCGCTCGGCACGGCGAGCTTTGAAGAGCTTTTCGACATCTACGCCGAGCAGGCCGCCGCGCTGGAGGAGGCGGGCGTCGACCTGTTCGTAATCGAGACGATGATGACCTTGCCCGAAGCCCGCGCGGCGCTGCTGGCCGTGCGCAGCGTCAGCCGCAAGCCCGCCATCGTGTCCTTCACCTGCGACGAGAACGGACGCACGCTCACGGGCACGGACGCCGCGGCGGCGCTGGTAGTGATGCAGGGCATGGGCGCGGACGCCTTCGGCATGAACTGCTCGGTAGGTCCGCGCGACATACTCGCGCAGATAGAGCGGCTGCGCCCCTGGGCGCAGCTCCCGCTGCTGGCCAAGCCCAACGCCGGGCTGCCCCGCATCGTGGACGGGCGCACCGAGTACGACTGCCCGCCGGACGAGTTCGCCGCGTGCGCGCGCGAGTTTGCCGCGGCCGGGGTCGGGTACTTCGGCGGCTGCTGCGGCACGGACGAAGGGCACATCGCCGCGCTCCGCCGCGCGCTCGAGGGCGTGGACACCGCCGCACCGCAGCCGGACTTCGGCGGCAGGATACCCTGCGCGACGGAAAAGTCGGCCTTCCTGCTCGACCCCGGCGTGGAGATACCCGAGCCGTTTGCATGCGACGGCGAGCTGCTAGAGCGCATCGAGGACGCGCAGGACGACGGCGCCGAGGTCATAGCCGTGCGCGTGGAAACGGCCGAGGACGCCGAGGCTCTGGCCGACTGCCAGTACGCCGTTACCAGCCCCCTCGCCATCGTGAGCGGGGACGCCGCCGCGCTCGAAGCCGCCCTGCGCGCCTACCAGGGTCGCGCCCTCTACTCCGGCTCCCTCTCCGACGAAGTCCTGCTCCCCCTCGCCGAGAAGTACGGCCTGATACTGTGAGCCAAACGATACAAAGCCGCCCAGGAAGTTTTTCCCGGGCGGCTTCGCTGTTTATGGAGAACCGATGTGGATTACACGTTTTCCGCGTAGCGCATGAGTATCGCGGCGCACTGGGCGCGGGTGGCGGTGCCCTGCGGGTCGAGGGTCACGGCGGTGACGCCGGTGATGATGCCCTCGTCCAGCGCCCAGACCATGGCGTCACTCGCCCAGTCGCTGACGCTCGCGGCGTCGCGCCAGGAGCTGAGACCGCCGCTGACGGCCGGCTCACCGGCGTAGCGCCAGAGCATGGTGACCAGCTGCTCGCGGGTGACAAAGGCGTTCGGCTCGGTGCCGTCGCTGACCTCCTCGGCCATCGCCCAGGCGCGAGCCTCGCTGACCCAGTCGGAGCCGGTGACGGTCTCGCCGTCGAGGCGGGCGAGGATAGCCCAGACCATCGCGCGGGTCATGTTGCCGTCGGGGTTGAACGCGGTGGCGGAGACGCCGTCCATGAGGCCGTTCGTGTAGGCGTAGCTGACCGCGTCATAGTACCAGGCGTTCACGGCCACGTCGGTGAAGGGCAGGCCGCCGCGGGTGAAGGCCGCGCGCACGGTGACTTCGCCCTCGGGCATGGTGAAGCGGTAGGTCGTGGCGTTGACGCGGGTGACGTCAAGGCGTCCGTCCGGGCCGGTGACGGTCAGGCTGCCGAGGCTGTAGCCCTCGTCGGGGTCGACGGTCACGGTGATAACGCTGCCGCGAGACGCGTTGCTCAGGCTGGTGTCCACCTCGCCGTTCGCCGTGTCCTCAATGGTGATGGGGTAGGTGTCGGGGATTACCGGCAGCGGCTTGCCGTACTCAAAGGTGTATCTGCTGTCGCTGGCAATTGCGCCGCATTCCGGGCAGGTCTTATAATACACTGCCGGATGCGAGGTGGTCGCGCCGCTCATGAGAGCATCGTCGCTGACTATTTCTTCGGTGTAGTGGTGTTCGTGGCTGGAGGCCTTGGTCTCAGTCAGAGTGTGTCCATTGATAGTAATGGAGACATATCCGGCATAGACGTCCCACTTATCGAAGGCAGAGCCGAAAGTTACCGTCCAATCAGAATCGGCGCCCTCTTTTATGGCAGTGCCGTTATACTCTTTGTAGAACGGGGCGCTGGACTGATTGGCAGAATTGATATAACCGTTTTCTTTCTGGTACACAAGCTGCTCACCGGAGGCCGTGTACTTGATTATTACATTGTTGTTGCCGTCGAGGAGACCGACTTCTATTCCGGTAATGCTGTCGGTGTCCACCGATTCGTCATACTTCCAGCCGACGTTGAACGCACCAAACCAGCTGTCACCCCAGAGGTTCACGTCTTCAATCGTGAAGACATCCCTGAGCGCCACGCCATGAGTGAAGGTGTTTTCATCATTGCTGCTTATCGCGCCGCACTTCGAGCAGGTCTTGTAGTAGACAGCCGGGCTGTCGACCGTAGCTTCGCTCTTGAGCGCAACGTCGCTCACCACGTCAGTATCGTAATTGTGGACGTGGGTGCACGCGCTCTCCTGAGTGTAAGAGCCGCCGTAAGTGGTAACCGTCACGTAGCAGGTGTAAGTGTCCCACTTGTCAAACGCCTCTCCGAAAGTAACAGTCCAGTCGGAATCGGCCCCCTCTTTGATGGGGGTGCCGTTGTATTCCTTATAGAACGGAGCGCTGGACAGGCCGTCGGCGGTAATGTACCCGTTGGCCTTCTGCCACGCCACCTGTTCCTCGGAGGCAATGTAGCTGATAATAGTGTTGCCATCGGCGTCCTTCATGCCGACCTCAAGCCCGGTTATGCTGTCGGTGTCAAAATCCTCGGCATATTTCCAGCCCACGTTGAACGCGCCTTTCCAGGAATCGCCCCAGGTGTTGAAGTCCTGGATGGCGAAAACGGACGTGGCTTCGCCAACCGCAAAGGTGTCGTCCTCATTGCTGCTTACAGCGCCGCAAGCACTGCAAGTTTTGAAGTATTTGGCAGCTTCCGTATCCGTGGCAGCCGAAGCCAGGGCGACAGGACTTATGACCTCGTCGTCGTAATTGTGTACGTGGGACGAAACTCCGGTCAGAGTCTGGCTCCCGTCGGCAGTAGTGACGGTGACATAGCAATAGTGGACGTCCCACTTATCGAAAGCCGGTCCGAATTCCACGGTCCAGTCGTCGTCTGCGCCTTCTTCGATCGCAGTGCCGTTATACTCCTTATAGAACGGCGCGCTGGACTGCCCGGTGGCGGAGTTAACGTATCCGTTAGCCTGCTGGTAAGCAAGCTGCTCATCGGAGGCCGTGTACTTCATGATAAGCTCATGGTCGGCGTTCTCAATGCCTACTTCAATTGCGGTAATGGTGGAGACGTCAAACCCGTTATTATAGCGCCAACCCACATTGAAGGCACCATACCAGCTCTCACCGTGAGAACCGAAGTCCTCCATCGTGAAGTAATCCGGAGCCGGATCGTCTGCGAGCGCTACAGTGCCCATTGCCAGTACAAGGCAGAGTGCCAGTAATACTGACAACGCTCTTTTTTTCATGTTGTTTTCCTCCCCTTTATTAGTGAGTATAAACCCAGATTTGGAATTATCTTTAATATAACTCAGTTGAGCACCAAAGTCAATACATTACCGGAATTTTTACTCCCCAAATGAGCACTATAATTGATACAGGTGATGAATATATGGATACTCACGCGCGACTCAGGCATTTAATGAACGAGCGCGGTTGGAGCGAATACAGGTTGGCCAAGGAAAGCGGGCTGTCTCAGTCGACGATTTCTAATCTTTTTGTGCGCAACACGCTTCCCAGCATTGCGACCCTCGAAATCATCTGCAAATCCTTCGGCATTACGTTGGCGCAGTTTTTTGCGGATGGGAATTTTGTGGAGCTGACGGATGAGCAGTACCAGTTTTTTCAGCGCTGGGCGGCGCTCAAGCCGGAGCAGAAGGCGCTGATCGACGAGCTTATTGACCAGTTCAAATAAAAAATCACGCCCCGGACACGTGTCCGGGGCGTACATATTTTCTCGTGCGCGCGGCATACTGCCAGCATGAGAACTAAGTGGGCTGCTTTTTTGATATTCTGCGCATATGTCATGGCTCTGGCCGCGCTGACCGCGCCCGCGCGGGCGCTGGAGGACGCGCGCGTCCGGCTGCCCATCGTCATGTACCACCACGTCAGCGCCGATAAGTCGCGCGCCGGGGACTACGTCGTGACGCCGGAGACGCTGGAGGCGGACTTGAAGTACCTCTCCGAGCACGGCTACACGGCGATAAGCGCGCGGGAGCTGACCGCCTGGTCGCGCGGCGAGGGCGTGCTGCCGGACAGGCCGGTGATGATAACCTTTGACGACGCGCAGCTGAGCTTTCTCGTCTACGCCCTGCCGCTGCTGGAGAAGTACGGCATGTGCGCCGTCCTGGCGGTCGTGGGCGGCTACGCCGACGAGTACACGTCCAGCGGCGACACCAACGTGAACTACGCCTACATGAGCTGGGACGCCGTGGCCGAGGCCGCCGCCTCCGGGCGCGTGGAGATAGCCTCGCACACGCAGAACATGCACGACGCGTCCGGCGCGCGGCGAGGCTGCATGATAAACAAAGGCGAGGACAAAACCGCATACGCCGCGGCGCTGAACGCGGACTTCGCACAGGTCGAGGCGTCCATCGAGCGCGCCGTGGGCGAGGCGCCGACGGTCTTCGCCTTCCCGTTCGGCTTCGCCTGCGGCGAGGCGATGGAGGTGCTGTACCGGCGCGGCTACACCGTCGCCTTCACCTGCGAGGAGCGCGTGAACGCACTCTCCGGCGAGCGCGCCGAGCTGATGCGCCTCGACCGCTTCAACCGCGCGTCCGGGCTGAGCAGCGAGGAGTTCTTCTCGCGCTGGGAGTGATCACTCCTCGGGCGGGATGCCGCCCATCCTGTCGGCCTCGGTCAGCTCGCGCAGCACGCGGCAGGGGTTGCCGGCCGCGACCACGTTGGGCGGTATGTCCCGCGTGACCACGCTGCCGGAGCCGATGACGGAGCCGGAGCCGATGGTCACGCCGGGGTTCACAATGACGTTCGCGCCCAGCCAGACGTCGTCGCCTATCGTGATGGGGTAACCCAGCTCCCAGCCGGTGGCGCGCTCGACCCTGTCCAGCGGGTGGCAGGCCGTGGCGAGCACCACGCCGGGCGCCAGCAGCACCCGGTCGCCTATGCGTATGGGCGCCACGTCGAGCAGCGTGCAGTTGTAATTTGCGTAAAAGTTGTCGCCGACGTATATATTCTTGCCGTAATCGCAGTAAAATGGCGAGTTTATGTGCGGATTTTCGCCCGCCGCGCCGAAAATGTCGCGGATGAGCGCCTCGCGCTCGCCGCTCTTGTCGAAGTCGGAGACGGCGCGCAGCCGCGCGAGCTTTTCGCGGCACTCGGCCTGCTCGGCGTTCAGCGCGTCGTCGCAGAAATACGGCCTGGACGCGAGCATACGTTCTTTCTGGTTCACGGTCAATCACCTCTGCGGCGATGATAGCACGTTCGTACGCAGCACGCAAGGCGTATTTTGGCCGCGCGCCGGCGCAAAATGCCCCCGCCATCAGGCGGGGGCTTTGCTTGTCATTTGTGGGTCTTCGGCTCGGGGCTTTGCGGGTTCAGGCGGCCGTACATTCTGGTGCACTCGTATATCTTGCCGCGCAGCTTGTCCGTAAGCTGTCCGGGACACAGCCGCCAGCGCCAGTTGCCGCCGACGGTGCCCGGCTCGTTGGTGCGAGCCTCCCCGCCGAGGCCGAGGAAGTCCTGCATCTGCGCGACGAACAGCTCCGCCACGCTGGACATCCCGCCGCGTATCATGCCCCAGTTCACGCCCTCGCGCGGGTTCAACCCGAGGTAATTCCGGGCGTAAGAGGCGTCGGCGCAGGAGATCTTCTTCCACCACTGCATGACCGTCTCGTTGTCGTGCGTGCCGACGTAGCACACGCAGTTGGGCGTGTAGGTGTGCGGCAGGTAGTTGCTCGGCTCGCGCGAGTCGAAGGCGAACTCCAGCACCTTCATGCCCGGGAAGCCGGAGTCGGCCACCAGCTGCGTCACGCTCGGCGTGAGGTAGCCCAGGTCCTCGGCGATGAAGCGCGTGTCGTGGAACCAGTCGCGCAGCACTCCGACCAGGCTTATGCCCGGCCCCGTGCGCCACTCGCCGTTTATCGCGGTCTTTTCGCCGTAAGGCACCGCCCAGTAGCTGTCAAAGCCGCGGAAGTGGTCTATGCGTATGACGTCGTAGAGGCGCTTGGCGTTCTCGATGCGGCGTATCCACCAGCCGTAGCCGTCGGCCTTCATGTGCTCCCAGTCGTAGATGGGGTTGCCCCAGAGCTGACCCTCGGCGGAGAAGTAGTCGGGCGGGACCCCGGCCACCACCGTGGGTATGTTGCGCTCGTCGAGCATGAAGCTCTTGGGGTCGCTCCACACGTCGGCGCTGTCCAGCGCGACGTAGATGGGAATGTCGCCGATTATCTCTATGCCCAGCGAGTGCACGTACTCGCGCAGGGCGTCCCACTGCCTGAAGAACAGAAACTGCGCGTAAGTGAAAAGGCGGATGTCGTCCGCGAGCTCGTCGCGGTATTTGTCCAGCACCTCGGGCACGCGCATACGCGCGTCCTCGTCCGGCCACTCTATCCAGCTGACCATGCCGAAGCGGCGCTTGAGCGCCATGAACAGCGCGTAGTCGGGCAGCCAGCCGCGGTTGGCCTCGACAAATGCCTCGACCTCTTTCGCGTCGCGCTCCCAGCCGCGATCTGTGGCGAGGCGCAGGATCTCAAAGCGGCTCTCGTATATCTTGCCGTAGTCGACGTACATAGGCTCGCCGCCCCAGTCGACGCACTCGACCTCGGCGCGCTGAAGCAGGCCGTCGTCGATGAGCATGTCCAGGTCGATGTAGTACGGGTTGCCGGCGTTGGCAGAGAAGGACGAGTACGGCGAGTCGCCGTAGCTCGTGGATCCCAGCGGGAGGATCTGCCACGCGCTCTGCCCGGCTCCTGCGAGGAAGTCGGCGAATTTGTACGCCTCCGCGCCCAGAGTGCCTATGCCGTACCGGCTGGGCAGGGACGAGATTGGCAGCAGTATTCCACTTTTCCGCATACTATTACCCCTTGACGGCGCCCGAGAGAACGCCCTTGATGATGTGCTTCTGGCCGAGCAAGTATAGCACAACTATGGGCAGGATTGCAAGCACGATGCAGGCCATCATCGGACCCCACTCCACGCGGCCGTAGCTGCCCTTGAAGAACTGTATGAGCATTGGTATGGTCTTGTACTTCTGCACGTCCAGCACCAGCGTGGGCAGGAGGTAGTCGTTCCATATCCACATGGCCTCCAGTATGGCGACGGAGACCATCGTGGGTCGCAGCAGCGGGAAGACGACCTTGAAGTAGGTCTGGAGCGGGTTGCAGCCGTCTATCATGGCGGCCTCCTCTATCTCGAGCGGCACCGTCTTCATGAAGCCCGCGAACATGAACACCGCGAGACCCGCGCCGAAGCCGAGGTAGATTATCCAGAGCGTCCAGGGCGTGCGCAGGTGGAGCGTGTCCGCCATGCTGGAGAGGGTGAACATGACCATCTGGAAGGGCACGACCATGGAGAATGCGCACAGGCCGTACAGCAGCTTGGTGAAGCGGGTGTGGACGCGGGTTATGTACCAGGCGAACATGCTGCAGAAGATAAGTATCGCGAAGACGCTCGTCACCGTTATCAGCACGCTGTAAAAGAGGCTGGAGAAGAAGCCCTGCTGGTTTATCGCGTTTTCGTAGTTCACGAAGCCGGCGAAGGTGTCCGCGTTGGGCAGCTCGAAGGCCGTGGCGGTGCTTATCGCGGTAGGCTGCTTGAGCGAAATCATAAGTGCCATGAAGATGGGGTACATCCAGAGCACGCAGATGAGGGTCATCACGACGCTCCAGAGCCGGCTTGAAAAGCGGTTTGCCTTTGCCATTACTGCTGCACCTCCTTTTTGCGGGTCGCGCGGAGCTGGATGAAGGATATGGCGACGACAATCAGGCAGAATATGACGGCCTTCGCCTGGCCGATACCCTTCCACTGGGGCCCGGAGCGGGCGTAGAAGGTGTAGTAAATATTATAGGCCAGAAGCTCGCTCGCGTGCGCCGGCTCGCCTTCCGTGAGGGCGAGGTTCTGGTCGAAGAGCTTGAAGCTGTTCGTTATCGTGAGGAAGAGGCATATCGTGATGCTGGGCATGAGGTTCGGCAGCTTGACCTTCCAGAAGGTCTGCCAGGGCGTCGCGCCGTCTATCTCCGCGGCCTCTATGAGCGTGTCGGGTATGCTCTGGAGGCCGGCGATGTAGATTATCATCATATAGCCTATCTGCTGCCAGCACATGAGTATGACGAGACCCCAGAAGCCGGCCGTCGCGTCCAGCTGCAGAAGCGGCTTCTCCAGGAGCGCGAGGGCGCAGTTGAGCAGAATCTGCCAGATGTAGCCGAGCACGATGCCGCCAATGAGGTTCGGCATGAAGAACACGGTGCGGAAGGCGTTCGTGCCGCGTATGGCTTTAGTAAGTATGAGCGCAACGGCGAGGCCGCCGACGTTTATCGCCAGGGTGCTGACCACGACGAAGGCGCAGTTATACCAGAACGCATGAGTAAAAGTGCTGTCGGCGAAGGCCTTTGTGAAGTTCTGCAGCCCGATGAAGCTCGCGTCCTTTATCGTCATGAACTGGCAGAGCGAGAGATACACGCCCTGTATGAACGGGATTATGAAGCCGATGATAAACGCGCCAAGCGTCGGGAGCACGAATATCGGCCACCATCTCTTTATGGCTTTTTCCACATCTATCCCCCCGGAATAGTATTTCGCCGCTCGGGCAGAACGCGCCCCACGCGGGCGCGCGGCCTGCCCGGGCGGCGTTTAAAAAATGGGGCCGCCGGATATCCGGCGGCTCCGGAAAGCGCTTGCTTTCTAAATACTCAGGTCTTCTCAGCCGTTGGCGAGCTCGTACTCGGCGGCCCAGTTGTCAACGAAGGCGGAGACGACGGCGGCCCAGTTCTCATCGGTCTGGTCGGCGGCGTAAGCGGCAAGCTTGGAACCGAGCAGGTTCTTCCACTCCTCGGAAGGCATGGTGGTGAAGTTCCAGCTGACCGGGGTCTTGCCCTCGGCGGTCATTTCGGCGTCGAGCTTGACGAAGAGGTTCTGGCTCTCGGGAGCGGCCTTGAAGGGGATGGCGAAGCCCATGCCGGCGCCGCCGCTGGGCATGGCGCCCTCGCCGCCGGTGATGGCCTTGAGAGCGGTCTCGTTGGTGACGCACCAGTACATGAAGTCGAG
>ENA-OWPP01001827-OWPP01001827.1-human-gut-metagenome-genome-assembly--contig:-NODE-1827-length-16390-cov-2.655219_pt1 | contig 16390 bp, 20 predicted proteins | sample MGYA00248265_ERZ651848 | MGnify/ENA primary metagenome ERZ651848 (study PRJEB26924, sample SAMEA4378233) | human gut metagenome | biome: human gut; feature: human-associated habitat; material: faeces...
CTGGTGGACGAGCGCGACAGCGTGGCTATCAAGCTGTTTGATAATCCACAGGAACAGCAGCAGGCCATGTGGCGTGGTCTGCGCCGCCTGCTGCTGCTCAACATCCCGTCGCCAATTAAGTATCTGCACGAAAAACTGCCGAACAAAGCCAAGCTTGGGCTCTATTTTAACCCGTACGGTAAAGTGCTGGATCTGATTGACGATTGCATCTCCTGCGGCGTTGATAAGCTTATCGACGAGGCGGGTGGTCCGGTGTGGACGGAAGAGGGCTTCAGTCAATTGCACGATAAAGTGCGAGCCGAGCTCAACGACACGGTGGTGGAGATCGCTAAACAGGTCGAGCAGATCCTCACCGCGGTGTTCAATATCAACAAACGGCTGAAAGGCCGCGTGGATATGACCATGGCGCTGGGGCTGTCGGATATCAAAGCGCAGATGGCGGGTCTGGTGTATCGCGGTTTTGTCACCGGCAACGGTTTCCGCCGTCTTGGCGATACGCTGCGTTATCTGCAGGCGATTGAAAAGCGTCTCGAGAAGATGGCTATCGATCCGCACCGCGATCGCGCACAGATGCTGAAAATTGAGAGCGTGCAGCAGGCGTGGCAGCAGTGGCTGAATAAGCTGCCGCCGAACCGCCGTGAGGACGACGATGTCCGGGAGATCCGCTGGATGATCGAGGAATTGCGGGTGAGCTTCTTCGCCCAGCAATTGGGCACCCCGTATCCCATCTCGGACAAACGCGTCCTGCAGGCGATGGAACAGATCACGCCGTAATCCCCTCATTCCCCAGCCCGGTGGCGCAGTGCTTGCCGGGCGGGGGCATATCCTGAGGCTGATACTCATCAGTACGCCGCACCCGATAATCTTCCCGCCCCGGATGTGGCCCATACCGGTTCTCCCGGACGTAAAATTAACGGATTCTGAAAATCAACCCGGTGGCTTGGGGAACCTGCTTTATTGGCGTATGTTTAGCCTCGCTTTGCCGGATAAACAGGACACGGAGTCTATTTTTACGATGATGGCTATGTACAGACTATTTATGCTGGTGTCGGCCATTCTTGTTATTACGGCGTGTAAGCCTTTCGTTGACGCTTTTTCCTGTGATGAAACACAGCGGGCGATCAACGATGCCAATTTTTTTATTTTGACCTATCTTCCGTCGCTCAATGGTGAGGTGCAGAGCGTAAAAATTGACGGTAGCCAAAATAACGACGCAGGCACGCTGCGTTTTGCCCGGTGCCGCCGGCTGGAAAGTTACGAGCGAGCAAAAACTTTTAATACCGCGAATGACTCCACGATAGTCAGAGATAATGTTCACTGGCGAAATGATAAAGGATGGATGCGGGAATATATCCGACAGACCCGGAGCGCGACGGGAAATATCAGAAAAATGGTCATGCGTGAGCAGTTCTACACCGATAATCTCGGGCGCATTGTACGTTCAGATAATCTACTCGTGTCGCAGCAACCGCCCAAAGCCATGAGCACAACCACCTATCACTATGACGACCGCCACCGGCTGGCGCGTAAAACGGTCAATGGCGGCATGATGGCCATGCTTGTTGTCAATTATCGCTACGCGGAAGGGCATTTAAGCCGCATTGCCGACTCGGATGCGACCACGACGCTGCGTTGGGATGAAAAAGGGCGGTGGTTATCCGAGGAAAGAACCACCACGTATAGTACAAAACACCAGTCGCGCTGTTTAGGCTGGGACCCCGAGGGGAACTGTACCGGGGAATATGGCGAGCATGAAGGATACGGCGGAAAAAGCGACGCGTCTCTGCACTATCAGTATACGTATTATCCCCAATGATCGTCAGCGGACGAATGCCGCTGGTGACGCGTCCCGGCGCGGGTTTTCTCCCTCTCCCTGGGGGAGAGGGCCGGGATGAGGGCATCAGGCCGCCCGGATCTTACCCATTCACCAGCGCCAGCGTAAACCCATCCCATCCCTTGATGCCCACCGTCTGCAGCGCGGTGGCAGTGAGCCGCGGGTTATCCCCGATCATTTCGATAAACCGACGCACGCCCTGCACGCGCGCATCATCGCTTTGTCCGTTAATCACTTCGCCATCGCGCACCACGTTATCGCCCACGATCAGCGTCCCGGGGTGCGAATAGTGCAGCGCCCACTCCAGATAGCGAGGATTATTTGGTTTATCGGCATCAATAAAGATCAGGTCGAACGGCTGCACATCCGCGAAATTTTCCAGCGTGTTCAGCGCCGGTCCTTCAATGAGTTCAATGCGCTCGTTTAGCCCCGCAAGGCGGATATTCTGGCGCGCCACCCCGGCATGGCCAGGATCGGCCTCGAGGGTAATCAGCTTTCCGTCGGCGGGCAGCGCACGCGCCATCCAGATAGCGCTATAGGCGCCGAGCGTGCCAATTTCCAGGATCCGCCGCGCCTGTGTTATACGCACCAGCAGCGCCAGAAATTGCCCCTGATTGGCCGCAACATCATGTTCAGGTAGCCCGGCGCGTTTGTTGTTTTCCAGTACCTGACTCAGTATGTCATCTTCAGGAATAAGCGAAGAAATCATGAAATTATCGACGGCAGACCACTGTTGTTGCATAGATTGACTCCCTGGTGGTTGTTGCCGGGTAGCGCTGCGCTACACCGGCCTGAATATGGGTTTCTGCGCTCTCCACGGTTGTGGACCGGCGCGCACAGGGTATTCACGCGTTCATCCAGCCGCCTCCCAGCGCCCGGTAAAGATCGATCTGCGCCAGCAGCAGGTTGTTCTTCACCTGCACTACGCTAAGCTGGGTGGAGAACAGCGTTCGCTGGGCATCGAGCACATCCAGATACGAAGAGTAGCCGTTACGGTAGCGATTCTGCGCAATGCGCAATGTTTCCTCCGCCACCGCCACCTGCCCCTGCAGTTCGGTCAGCTGTTCGCCGTAGCGGCTAATGGCGTCAAGGCTGTCATTCACCTCTTTGAACGCGCCGCGCACCGTTTTCTCGTAGCTATAGAGCGCCTGGTTGCGCTGGGCCATGGAGACATCCACCTGGGCATTTAACGCCTGGCGGTTAAGCAGCGGCGCCAGAATACTGCCGCCGACGCTCCACAGCCGCAGCGGGTTGTCCAGCAGGTCCGGCAGTGTACGATCCTGCAGGCTGCCGGTGGCGGTGAGGTTGATAGACGGCAGCAGCTGCGCCTGCGACGAGGCCAGGGTGGCATCGGCGGCCACCAGCTGACGCTGAGCCTGTACGATATCCGGGCGGCGGTTGAGTAAGGTGGACGGCAGTTGCGACGGCAGACGCAGCGGAGTGAGCTGGGCGAACTCGCCGCGTTTACCGCGCCGGGGTTATCACCCAGCAGCACGCTGAGCGCATTTTCCTGCTGCGCAATCTGGTGCTGTAGCGGCGGGATCTGCGCCCGCGTTGAGCGCAGCTCCGAATCTGCCTGCATCAGCTCAAGGCGTGAAGTATACCCGGTTTCAAACTGACGTTTGGCCAGGCGCCACGCGTCTTCCCGTGATTTCAGCGTCTGTTGGGTAACCCGCAGCTGCTCATCCAGCGACAACAGGGTCACGTAGCCGACGGCCACCGAGCTGGCGACGCTCAAATTGGCCGCGGCTGCAGCGGCTTTTTGCGCCTCGAGGCTGGCTCCGGCGGCGCTGGCCGCGCTGCGGTTGGCGCCCCAGATATCAACATCATAGCTGGCGGTCAGGCCGCCTTTGTACAGCGTGCTATGGATCGGCAGGCCGGTGGCGGCGGACTGCGCGCGGGCGCGGGTACCGCTCAGGCTGGCGTCCAGCGAGGGGAAAAGGCTGCTGTCGGCGGCATAGGCCCGCGCCTGATACTCATTCACCCGCTCCCGGGCGATCAGCACATCGCTGTTATAGCGCAGCGCCCGGTCGACATACTGGTTGAGCGTGCTGTCATGGAAATTACGCCACCAGACGCCTTCCACCGGGCTGGCAGGGCCAACGTCGGCCCGCCAGGCGGCAGGGATGGTCAGGGTCGGCTGCGCCCGCTGCACGTCGGCGGACTGACAGCCGACCAGCGCCAGGGCGAGGGCAAGGGTGACCGGGCGGATCATGGCTGTTTCTCCGCGCGGGTATCAATGGTCACCTGCACCGACATACCGGGACGCAGGTGTTCGCTGTACTTCTGCCCGTCGTTGACCGTAATACGCACCGGGATGCGCTGGGCGATCTTGACGAAATTGCCGGTGGCGTTGTCCGGAGAGATGGCGCTGAACTCCACCCCGGTCGCCGGGGAGATGCTCTGCACCTTGCCATGGAAACGCTCACCGTTAAGCGCGTCGACGGTGAAGGTGACCGGCTGGCCGATACGCACCTCGGCAAGCTGGGTCTCTTTCAGGTTGGCGATCACCCAGTGCTGCGGCGGGACCAGCGAGGTCAGATGGGTTCCGGCGCTGACGTAGGCGCCAAGACGTACCGAGATCTGCCCCAGCTGGCCGCCGGTGGGGGCGATGATCTGCGTATTCTGCAGGTCGATCTGCGCCAGCTCAAGCGCCGCTTTGGCGCTGGCCACGTCGGCTTCCAGCGAATCGCGATTGACGATGGTAGATTCACGGTCCTGGCGCGACATCTCCAGCGCCGCTTTCGCCTGTTCAATATCCGCAGCCCCTTGCGCCGCGCTGGCGCGCGCCGAATCACGCTCGCGGATCGACAGCGAACCATCGGCAGTCAGCTCCTGTACCCGTTTTAAATCGGCCTGGATTTTCATATTCTGCGCGCGGGCGTTTTGCAGCGCGGCTTCATTTTTGGCGATCGTCGCCTCGGCGCTTTTGCGCTGCTGCAGATTGTTGCGCAGCGCGGCCTCCTTCATCGCCAGGGTAGCCTGGGCCTGATGCACCCGCTGCTTATAGATGCGATCGTCTATCTGGAACAGCACCTCGCCCGGCTGGACAATTGCGAAATCTTTGACGTTGACGGCGGTGATGTAGCCGTTGACCTGCGGGCTGATAAAGGTGGTCTGCCCGCGCACATAGGCGTTATCGGTAAACTGGCTATGCCGGGTGAACGGCGGCAGTTGCCAGGCGTAGAGGATCACTAATACGCCGACGAGGCCTATCGCTGCGGCGGTAAAAATGGAGACCACGCGAATGTTGTTCCGGGTGTTGGCCTGTTGTTTGGCCGCATCCTGCTGACTCATAACGACTCCAGAGATGAAATGATGATAATTATTTGCTGCCGGTGGCGCGTTTTAAGGCGATACGGGCGGTCAGTCGTAAGCGAATTAAGCGCCAGAAAACCCACACTAATGTGCCGGCGGAGATGGCCGCCGTCAGCAGATAGGTGTCATTCCAGGCGAGAATATTGGCCTGCAGCGTCGCGGCGTTTTGCAGCAGGGTGGTGGCCTGAACGTTAAGCAGGGTGCTGTCGCCGATCTGGCTCTGATACATCTGGCTATACTGCTGCAGCCGCTCGACGATCAGCGGGTTCAGGGTGGTGATCTGGTCCGCCAGCTGGCTGGAGTGAAATTTTTCCCGCCAGGTCTGGAAGGTGCCGAGGATCGCCGACCCCAGCAGACCGCCGATGTTCTGGCTCATGCCGAATAGCACCGAGAAGCTGACCAGGTTGCGCGGATCGGCGAATACCCCGCCAATACCGGCGAGCATCGCCGGCGCCAGAAAGAAGGCGCTGCCGAAGCCGAGTAAAAACTGGCTGAACATTAATTGTTCCGGACGGGTGAGGGCGTTGGACTGGCTGTCGAGCAGCGAGGCTACCATGATCAGCGCCAGGGCGGTGGCGGTCGGCCAGTAGAGCTTCTGCGGGTTGAGCGTCAGACAACTGGCGATGATCCCGCACAGAATGCCGGCGAAAATTGACCATGCGAGGTTAGTCATCTGTTCGTTTTGCAGACCAACGTACTGCAACCAGCCGATGTTGACGTCCTGCAACAGCGTGTTGGTTTCAAGATCGGTATCAGCCGCCGCGCTCGTGCCGTACCAGCCGATCAGCTCGCGGTCGTTGGCAATGCGGGCCTGTACGTAACGGGCGTAGCGTTCGGGCATGTCCGGGAACTTCGCCCAGGCGTCCATCGTCGCGTAGCGCATGAAGACGTCGCTGTTGGTCTGGTAAAGCTGGTACTTGTAGGACGCCAGCCCCAACACGTCGCGGGGCGTGCGTTCCTTGCCGTCCTTGCTGGTGTCCGTGCGCCCGGAGACGGGGCCGGAAGCGCTGCCGAGGATGTTTTCCCCGGAAAGCTCGTCAACGGTGATGACGTTGATCTTGGGGAGGAACGTGGACTGCTCGACGATCTTGTCCTGCAGCCGCTGTTGGATCGTGGGCTCAATCGTGAACTGCCGGGAGACGTCCTCAACGCCGTACCCCTTGGCGAGGCCGTGCAGAAGCGCGTTGAACCGCTGTCTCGTATGTGTCTTCATGGCGCCTCTACAGGATGGCCGCGTCGTCCGCGGGCGTGATGGTGTCGGGAATGGCGGTTCCGGGCCTGGCGGCTTCAAGGCGCGAAACAAGCGCGGAGAAGCTCGCGGCCAGCTCATCAACCTTGCCCACCAGGGCGGCGTACTGTTCCGGGGCTGCCCCCTCCGGAGAAGCCTTTGCGGGTTCCTCTCCCTGCGGTTCGGGCCCGGCGGCGAACGTGCCCACCGCCTCTTCCAGCTTGCCGAGCCGTTCCATAAGGGCGGCGTACTGTTCCTTGTCCATCGGTTCTTCCTTGGTTTCGGGTTTCGGTTCGGTTTTGAAGTGAGCAAGGAACCTGCGGAAGAAACCGACCTCTTCGGGCGTCAACGCCCCGCCGCACGCGAACAGCTCAACGCCGGGGAACACGGAGCAATCCCCGGACTCGGCGGAAAACTGCATTTTGCTTGTGCCGAGGCTGGCGGGCTGATCGGTGATGCCGAGCCCGACGAGGTACGCCTTGCCCGTTTTTGCGAAGTCTTCCGCAACTTCAATGCTGAAAAAAAGTTTCTGGCGCTGTTCGTTGACGTAGGCGTAGCGTTCGTTCGGGTTGAGCCGGGCGAACAGGCTCACCACCCCGCCCTCCTCTTCGGCGCGCAGCTCCGTCACCGTCCCGAAGTTCCCTTGCCAGCGCTGGTGGTCGGGCCAGATCAACGCCGTGTAGGTGTCCGGGCTGTACGTCTCGGCCATATCCAGAAGCCACTGGCCTTTGATCTCCCGCCCGTCCACACACGCGCCCGATTGGGCGATCTTCACGAATTCGGTTTGCAGCTTGCTCATGGGGCAAGCATAGCCGAGGCCAGCCGACGCGCAAGAAAAGCCCGTCCTATTTCGGCCTTTTAGGATTTCCCGTGCATGGCGGAACGGCGGCGGGCGTGTATCCTGGCGGGCATGGGTAACAAGAACTGGCCGGATGAAATCAGGACGGCGGCGCGCTCGCTCTACCTGCGGCGCTATGCCGTGAGCGAGATCGCGGACATGCTGTCCGTCCCCGTGCGGACGCTCTACAACTGGGCGGATTCGGGGCGTTGGGACGATCTCTTGTCGCATGAGGGCGCGGAGGAAGCCGCCTCACGCCGTCTCGCGCTTTTGCTTGAGCGGGAAGACAAGAGCCCCCGCGACCTCAAGGAAGTGGACACGCTGGTGGGCACGCTGGAGCGGCTGCAAAAGCTCAGGCTCAGGGAGAAAGAGGCGAGGGAGGGGAGGAACGCGGAAGGTTCCCCGCCCGGCGCGTCCGGAGAGAAGGAACGGAAGGGGAAGAAAAAAGCCGCCGTGAAAAACGACGTGTCCCGGCTCACCGAGGACGACTTTGCCGAGGCGTTCCACAAGCGGTTTTTCCCGTACCAGCGCGAGCTGTTGGAAACGAAACGGCACCGGAACCGCTTTTTCCTCAAGAGCCGTCAGATCGGCTTCACCTGGTTTTTCGCGCAAGAGGCGTTCGAGGACGCCTGTCTCACGGGCGACAACCAGATCTTCCTGTCCGCTACGCGGGCACAGGCGGAGGTGTTCCGCTCATACATCGTCGCGCTGGCGAAAGAGAAATTCAACATAGATCTGAAGGGCAACCCGCTGGTGCTCAATACGGCGAAGGGACAGGCTACCCTGTACTTCCTGAGCAACAACAGCAAGAGCGCCCAAAGCTACCACGGGCATGTCTACATTGACGAGTGCTTCTGGATTCAGGGTTTCAACGAGCTGTACAAAGTCGCGTCCGGCATGGCCTCCCACAAGAAATGGCGGCGGACCCTCTTCTCCACTCCGTCCGCCGTGGCGCATCAGGCGTATGACCTCTGGACGGGCGAACGCTTCCAGAAACGCTTCAAGGCGAAACGGGCCGCGTTCCCTTCATCCAAGGAACTGCGGAAAGGCGCACTCTGCCCGGACACCTTCTACCGGAAGGTCATCACGCTTGAGGACGCGATCGCGGGCGGGTGCGACCTCTTCGGTCTGGAAAGCCTCAAGCTCGAATACAGCGCCGACGAGTTCCGGAACCTGTTCCTGTGCGAGTTCGTGGACGACACGCAGTCCGTGTTCAGGCTGGCGGATCTGGAAACCTGCTACGCGGACACGGACGCATGGCCGGACTTCAACCCCACGGCGGACCGCCCGCTCGGGAACCTCCCCGTGTGGGGCGGCTATGACCCCTCGCGCAGCAGGGACGACGCCTCTTTCGTCATCGTGGCCCCGCCGCTCAAAGAGGGCGGCGAGCACCGGGTGATCGCCCGCTACAAGTGGCTCGACAAATCCTACATCTGGCAAGCCGAGCGCATCCGGGAATTGGTCGGGCGCTACAACTTCCGGCACATCGGGGTCGACGTCACCGGGCCGGGCATCGGCGTGTTCGAGCAGATCCGCGCCTTCTTTCCGCTGGCGACGCCGATCAACTACTCCGTGCAGCTCAAGACCCAACTCGTGCTGAAGGCAAAGGAACTCATAGAGGCGCACCGCATCAAGTGGGACGCGGGGCAGAACGACATTGCCCACGCCTTCCTCACCATCCGGCAGGGCGTCACGGACAGCGGGCAGATCTCCTACTCGGCCTCCCGCACCAGCGCCACGGGGCACGCTGACGTCGCCTGGGCAATCATGCACGCGCTGGCGGCGGAGCCCATCGGCAAGCCGAAAGGCGGCTGCGTCGTCTTCATCCAATAAGGGGAAAACATGGGAAAAAAGAAACCTGCGCCGCTGGCGTTCAGCTTCGGCGATCCGGAGCCCGTCCTGAGCGGGGCCGTGTATGAGTATCTGGGCGTCTGGCTCCTTAACAACGGGCGGTACTACGCAACGCCCGTCCCGTGGTCGGGGCTGGCGCGGCTTTTGCGGGCCAACGCCTACCACGGGCCGATCCTTGAGTTCAAAACGAACATGGCCATGCGCGGGTTCCGGGCGTCCGCCGCCCTCACGCGCCGGGACATGCACGCCGTGGCCACGGACTATATGGTCTTCGCCAACGCCTATCTGCTCCTTTCGCGGAACTGGCTCGGGGAAGTGGCAAGGATGCGGCACCTGCCCGCGATCAACATGCGCCGGATGAAGGAGCCGGACAGATACGGGCTCCTGCTCCCTTCCGGGCAGTTCCACGAGTTCGGGCCGGGCGAGGTGCTGCACCTGAAAAACTATGACGTGAGCCAGACAATCTACGGCTTGCCCGGCTACCTCGGCGCGATCCAGTCCATGCTGCTCAACGAGGACGCTACCCTTTTCCGACGGCGTTACTACAAGAACGGCGCGCATGTCGGGTATATCTTCTACTCTTCGAGCGCGCAGCTTGAACAGGCGCAGCAGGACGCGATCAAGAACGCCATACAGAACGCCCGGGGCGTCGGCAACTTCCGGAACATGTTCCTGCACATCCCGAACGGACGGGAAAAGGACGTGCAGATCGTCCCCGTGGGGGACTTCTCCACCAAGGACGAACTGGAACGGATCAAGAGCATCAGCCGCGACGACATCATCGCCGCGCACCGCATCCCGCCCGCGATGGCCTCGATCATCCCGCAGAACATGACGGGGTTCGGGGACATCACCAAGATCGACGCCGTGTATTTCCGCAACGAGGTCATGCCGATCCGCGAAGTCCTGCTCGAGATCAACGAGGCGCTGCCGCCCGCCCTGCATATCGGGTTTACGGATACGCAAGGGGAAGAAAATCAGTAGCGAGTTAGGCAGAATCCCCCTATACTTACCAACGATTCAGGGGGAAATCATGAGAGTTTACTGTCCGGCATGTGGGCACATCTGCACCATTTCATCCCGCACGGAAATTTCAAATATCCTTTCACGGCTGTACTGCGTCTGCCTCAATCCGGAATGCGCGCACAGCTTCGTCTCGACGCTGGCCTACAGCCACACGCTGTCGCCCTCGGCCTTTGACCTCCCGAAACCGATCCGGGAAAAGCTGAGGGAAACGACCTCACGAAAGCAGGTGCAGCTCCTCTTCGAGGGCATGGCATGACGGGACGGCCCCGCATCGACATGATGCGGGGCCGTTTTCCGTCAGCAGGAAGCGCCGGGGCGCTGGACGTCATACGCCTGAGCAGCCGCCGCCATGAACCCCGAGCGGGTCATGCCGGAGCGCGCCGCCTTCGCGTCGATGCTTTCCAGAACGGACTTGGCGATGCTCAGGGAAATCTTGACCGGGGTCAGATCCACGCTCGGGGCGGGGATGAGCTGATAGAGGATTTCCCCGGCGGCTTCTATCTCCAGCTCGGCAAGCTCCTCTTCGATTCTGCGGCGGGCTTCTTCAAGTCCGCACGGTTCCGGCAAGGGTTTGCGGGCCTTGGCGTACTCTTCAACGGTCAGGGCCAGCGCTTCCGTCGCCATGTCCATGCACTCCCCAACGGATTCCCCCTGCGAGGCGACCTCCGGAAAATCAGGGCAGAAAATGGAAAACCAGTTTTCCCCGGCCGGGATGAACGCCGCATAATAATACTTTGCCATATATGTTCCTCCGGGGGGCTTCCGCCCCCCTGTTTTCATTTCTTGACGCCGCCGTCTCTGAGGATTTTCTTGCTCAGGATTTCGTTGACTTCCTTATGCCTTGGAACCTCCGTCACGAGAACGCCGTCCCGGTAAACCAGCGTATGCCGCCCGCCCTCGCGGAACTCGCATCCGGCCTTCGCCAACAGTCTCAATATGTCGGCTCGTTTCATCTCACCTCCTGAAAAGTATAATATGGAGTTTTTTCCATACCGTCAATATTTTTATGGAGTTTACTCCATACTTTTTCCTTCCGTATCATCCAGCATGGCGGCGCAATCGGCTACGTCATCGGCCACCATCGACAGGAGGGAGGCAAGGCCGACCTTTTCCTCACGGTACTTTCCGGCAATCTCGCGCAGGGCTGCCGCGTCATCATACAAGGCCATGATCGGGTCAAAATCTTCATTGTGCATAACCGCCCTCCTCTTCGCCGCACAGGGTCAGGGCCGCGCCCATGCGGGCCGCGTCGCCGGAACAATAGGCCAATTCAAGGCTGACGGCGGAAAGCGCCTCAGCCGCCAACGCGAGGCGGGCGGGGTCATGGGCCGCAAGCCCTCCCCGCAGGTTCGCCAAGGCCGCAACGCATGTCCCCCGCGTATCCGCCAGATCGTCCAGAAGCCGCTCAAGGCCGCGTGCCGCCTCTTCCGGCGTCGCGTAGGCTCTGGGCTCGGGTGTCGTCCATGTATGGATCATGCCGCCGCCCTCCCACGGTTCAGGATGCGCCCACACCATGCGAGGCCGCGATCCCAGTTCTCGGCGAGGGCTTCCGGCGACGGCGGGAAGGGTTCCATACGGGGCTGCGGAACGGCAACGGGCACGGGCTTTTCCGCCCTCTGTTCCTGCCCGGGCCGCTTCCCCGCCTTCGCATTGGAAAGCCACGTCCGCAGGAACCGCCAGACGTTGCGGATCGGCGTGCGCTTTTCGGCTTGCCACTTACGGATGCGGGTTATCTCGGCCTGTACGTCAACGTCCGGGAAGTCGCGCTGCAGTGCCTCCAGCATCTCCACAGGGATAAAAAATCCGTCCGTCCCGATCCGATCTTCTTTTTCCCTTTCCTGTTTCTTTTCCGATTCCCCGGTGGGTACGGATACCGTATCCGCAGGCGCAAAAATATGCGGGTAGCGGTCGCAAATGGCCCGCCGGATAACGCCGGAGGACACGGTCGGGAACAGTGCCCGGAGCGACAAAAGGAGCTTGGGGCTGGTTGTGCATTGATGCCGGACAAAGTTGCATACCCAGATCGCGCCGCCGTCAATCAGGACTTTGCCGTCCCGCTCCAGTGCGGCGAGACCAGCGGCCACGCCCTCCTCCGTCAGTCCCGTTTCAAAGGCGATCTTGCGCCGGGACACGGTGAGGACGCCGAGGTTGTTGGTGTGGGGGGACGAGAACAGGTAGACGTACAGCAGCTTGTCCTGCGGCTCCATGCCCTCGACGTAGGGATCGTTCCAGAAGTCCATGCGGATCGTGCGGTAGGTCGCCATTACGCCACCTCCAAGACCAGCTTGTTGCCGGACAGCAACCACCACACGCGGCGGCACTGGAACGGCAATGGCAACTCTTGGAGCGCTTGCGCGGCGGCCTCTTCGCCGGAACGGATGAGCTTGAAGATGAGCAACGACAACGGGACGCGCCCGGCGCACCTGCCGGAACGGGACAGGAAAACGGTTGCGGACATGGGAAACCTCTCAACGTTGGGTGTTGAGCGTCGCGCACAAAAAAAGGCAAGGCGACGCTCCCCTGCGTTGAGAGCAGCCGGGGCCTCACGGACACCCGGACGTCGCCTTGCCTAATATCTAACCGCACCCTCGGAAAAAGGATGCATGTGTGGCAAGAACAAGAAAAGCCGTTCTTTCTGTCAGTTTGGGACTGACAAGAGGCGACGGTTACGCCTCTCAACGTAGGGATCTACAAAATAGGCGTAAAGAGCCTAGGCTGTCAAGAAGTTCCAGTTGGTTTCGCTTTAGAGACCAATGCCGTAGCGATCTTTGTCGTTTGCTCTAATACATCAAGATTGCTTTCCTTGCCGGGGACAAAGCCTGTGTTAGGAAGAGCAAAGAGTTCTGTCGCAGCAGAAGCTAGTATTGTATTTTTTACTGCCGGATCTGTTGTTCCCTCCATAAAACAATTATACGTTTTTGTAATAAGTGCTTTATTATTATTAACAAGTTCTTGTTGTCGTGCAAGCCTATACATTTTGACGCACCATGATATTGCAAAAATCATTATACTCAGCATAAAAAACTTTATAGTAAACAAATAAATCAATGCATTTATAGAAAAACTGTTTATATCATATGGTATATCAAAAAATGGTATATACCCCAAACATTGACTAACCATCAAAATACATAATGTAATTAGTACAACTATTATAAGAAGAATAGCACAAACCAGCCATCCTATTCTACTTCTTGCCATTTTTTTTTCTTGTTTTCCATAGGATCCTCCGTATAAAGCAAGCCCCTCTTTAGCATATAGTTCATTGACTTTTTTTACAAAGTCATCATATGTTTCTTTAAATTTTTTTTCATAATTTTCAAGTGTTGCAGTTGTTTTTGATAAAATAGACTTATATTCCTCAAAGTTTTTATATGATAAATAATCACACAATAAAAAATATATTTCTCTACATAAATCATTACTTGATTCAATTTCTTCACTAGAAACGGTATTTATATTTATTTGAGGATACCTGTTAAAAAATTTTTCACATTTAATATTTATATCCGCTATAAATAAACTAGGTATTCTTGATATTCCTCCTATATCATACATAATTTGATTAATTAAAAGAATATATCCTGATTGAATAATTCCATTATCTTTAGTTCCCAAGTCATTGCAAAACAATAAAAATCCACTAAAACTTTTGTCATACATAAAATTATCTCTTTTTATAATCCCAAAATTGCTAAGAAAAAGTACGTTTCGGAGACAACCACAACGGGCTTTCCCTGAGTGCGAGCTTCCAACGCATCAAGAATCTTTCGCCCACGATTTGAAGTCTTCCAACGTGGCGAACTCTCCGCGCCTACAACAAGGATGCAACCGCGCGTCACCACGCTTTTCGCTACAGCGCCCCCGGAAGCCACTATAAGCTCCTCAAGCTTACTCCGTTCTGCAAGGGCAAATGTCCCAGTGAGACAGAACGTCCTACCCCGTAAAGAAAGCGGAGGTTCGTCAAACTCGATCCCCAACTTGCCTTCTTCGGCTTTGAGCTTTTCAATCCCTGCCCGCAGAGCCTCCCGGTCTATACCATCTATCTTTACGGGCTCAGGCTGTACTGGCGATTCCCCGTCATACTTGCCTTGCACAATGTCCCGGTAGGCGTTGCGCGTGTCGACCTGCCGCTCCGCTTCGTAAGCCTGCCGTTCCTTGAGCCGCCGCTCGGCGTTCAGAGCCTGATTGATGAAATGCTCTTCCGAAACGATGCAGACGGGGCACCCCTTGGCGCGCTTATCGACCGCATCCTTGATCTTGCTGCCGTGCGTCGAGTGAAGCCACGCATCCGAGCCCTTACACCCCACAACGAGGATGCAGCCGCTCGCGAGGACGGTCTTGTCCGACACCGTACCCCCGAGCGTCTCAATGTAGCTCTTTACCGCCTTCCGGCTCCCAAACGCAAAATCACCAGTGAGGCAATACACCTCTCCGGCGATATTCAAACGCGGCTGCGGATCGTCAAAGGCGCTCCCCGTGCTCATGTTGACGGCGGCCTGCTGGCCCTGCTCGCCCGTTGCGCTCTGCAACAATACAAGAAGCGCCTGAGCGTCAGCCTCGGAAAGCGTCCCGCCCGAAAGCATTTCGGCAAGGCGCGGGTAAATGTGGCTTACCGGAAATTCCGTCTGGACAAGGGCGTTGCCCTCAAGCCAGTTCAAGAGAAACTTCGCCTCCGGCTCACAGACGCTACCGTCCGCGATAATCCCCTTGCATAACCCAAGAAATTCATCCACGCCCCGGCGCGTGACTGCGGCCTTGTTGTAGCCGGGAATCTGTTCATCAGCCATGTTTTCCCCCCTATCAGGCAATCTATGATCAGAATAACCTCCTTCTAAGGCGGAATAAAGCTCCTAGTCAACGAAAAGCCCCGGTCATGCGGAAACATGGCCGGGGCTACGAAACGATTCTAAATATTTTTCTATTCACTAAGGATCTTTTTCTTTTCTTTTTCAAACTCTTCCTCAGTGAGGACGCCTTTCTCTTTCAATGCAAAAAGTTTTTCGAGCTTGGCATACTTATCTTCTCCTGCTTCTGGATCGGTTGTGGCAGCGGAAGAAGTAGCTGAAGCAGCCGGCGCAGCATTGATGCTGTCGATCTGCTCTTGGATCATATTGGTAAAGATTTTCACGGTTCCTTTAATAACATTTTCTATTTTATACGTTTTGGAACCATGAGCAATCTTGATTTCTCCAAAAATGATCCCGGTTGAGCAGGACACGGACTGAACCTTCGAAAGCGGGACAATGTCCTGTTTTAATCCCCACAACATGCCCTTATCTAAAAAAATAAGTCTATTGTCCGTCAGGGTCACAAGCCACGTATTCCCTCCCATTAGGCCAGAGACGAACCCAAGAACCTGCTCCCCTTCTTTGAGTATCTCAGGGAGATAGTTCAATTCCTTTTTGGTAAAAAATTGGTCATCTCCAATTTTTTTAGCGAGTTCTTTATACTTAGCCTTAAGCTCTTCCGGCGACGCATTCTTAAAATCAAAAGACATAGTTCCCCCTATGAGGCGATGCCCCGTTAGAATGTTTTTTTCTAATGCGGAACAAACATCCTAGTCAACCAAAAGCCCCAACCATGCGGAAACATGGCCGGGGCTCTTGGTAATCAGCATTGCCTTTCTCGGTATTCGCGGATAGGTTGCCGCTGTGGGGCCGCCTCCCGAAAGGAGGTTTTCCCCATGAGACACTTCCTCCGGGACGTGCTGGCAGCTTGGCTTGCCGCCGTTCTTGCGGCTGTGGCGGTTCATTTTATGAACCTCTAAAGCAGTTGCCCCGGTAGGAGGTGGCTCTCTTACCGGGGCGAAGAACTTGGATTGAACAAATCCGGGGGACGTGCCCCACACGGGGCGGTGAGTGTTAGCGCACTTGCCGCCCTTCTTGCGTTTTAAGATAGCGACGTTTTCCGGACTTGGCAAGGCCAGCCCTCCGCTCCGCAGCCTTGCCTCCCCTGCCCGGGAGGGCATCCCAACAGGGTAAAAATGGAAAGGGGCATCGGAAAAGGGTAAGGTTGGTAAGGCGTTTTTCAGAACAGCAATAAAAATTATTTATTCCAGCTAAATATGAGTAGTACACCAACGGTAAGGAAACGGTAAGGTTAGGGTAAGGCAAAAGGTAAGGTGCAATAAAAACGGTGTGTTGCAGGATAGGCAAAAGGTAAGGTTAGGGTAATGTAAAACGGTAAGGTTCTTACCTTTACCTTACCCTTTTCTTACCTTTTACAATCTCTCGTATCACATACTATTTCAATATATTATATATAAAAATAAATTTACCTTACCAACCTTACC
>ENA-OWPP01001836-OWPP01001836.1-human-gut-metagenome-genome-assembly--contig:-NODE-1836-length-16323-cov-141.808458_pt1 | contig 16323 bp, 16 predicted proteins | sample MGYA00248265_ERZ651848 | MGnify/ENA primary metagenome ERZ651848 (study PRJEB26924, sample SAMEA4378233) | human gut metagenome | biome: human gut; feature: human-associated habitat; material...
ACAAAGACTGTCCGTCGTTTGATGTCAAGCGATGGCTGAAGTTGGTAGATTTCCATATCTAGCCGATTTTCGGAAAGGATTTCATTGTATTTATTTTTTTAAGTTGATTCAAGCCCGACAGGAAGCAGCAACGCTCTCCTATCGGGCTTTGATTATTGTGTAAAGAAGAGAAATTCAAAAAAAATATGAAAAGGCTTGCAAGTTTCGGAATATTGGCGTATATTTGCAGAAAAAAAAGAAAGGCTTATGAAATATTTGGATCCTAAGGCAGATTTGACCTTCAAAAAAGTGTTTGGCGAACATCCCGAGTTGGTAAAAAGTTTGCTTAACGCCCTTCTTCCTTTTAAGAGTGAGGAAGAGGAAATCACTTCTGTGACATATCTTACGCCTGAAATGGTTCCCCAGACACCCACACGAAAATATAGTATAGTGGATGTGAGATGCGAGGATGCCCAGGGACGTCAGTTTATTGTAGAAATGCAGATGGTTTAGTCTGCGGAGTTTAAGCAGCGAGTTCTCTTCAATGCTTCCAAGGCATATGTAAAGCAGCTAAACAGGGGAGAAGATTATTCTCTTCTGAAGCCAGTTTATTCTCTCAACTTGGTTAATGAAGTATTTGAGCCTGAACTGGATGATTATTACCACTATTACCATCTTGTACATGAGGAACATACCGAAAAAGTAATTGATGGTTTGCATCTGGTATTTGTAGAGTTGCCGAAGTTTACGCCTCATACGTTTACAGAGAAGAAAATGCAGGTTTTATGGCTTAGGTATCTGACAGAAATTGATGAGAAAACGAAGGAAGTTCCGGCAGAACTGCTGGCAAATCCGGAGATAGCCAAAGCCGTATCAGAGATTGAAGAATCAGCCTATACCGAGGAGGAACTTCTGGGTTATGATGAATTCTGGGATATGGTGAGCGTAGAGAAGACGCTTGCCGGCAGGTTGGAGCGTTTGACGAAGGCTAATGATGATACAGAGGAGAAACTTAAGGCAACCTCTAGTCAGTTAAAAGAAGCTGAGGAGCAGAGAAAGGAAGCTGAGGAGCAGAGAAAGGAAGCTGAGGAGCAGAGAAAGGAAGCTGAGGAGCAATTAAAAAAAGCTAATGAGGAAAAATTGCAATCAGCCAAAAAACTTCTACAGGCTGGAGTATCAGCTGATATTGTGGCAAGTACTCTTAACTTAAGTATGGATGAAATAAAAATTCACTAACTTTGCATCAGATATATACATTAGAATTCTTTACAAACAATAAAATGGAGAATAAAATAACGACAATGGAGCGGGGAATGCAGCGACGCACCGAACTGCTCCTGGGAAAGGATAATCTTGAAAAAATTCAGAAGGCAAGAGTGCTTATCTTCGGTATCGGAGGAGTAGGATCATGGTGCGCAGAAGGACTCCTGAGAAGCGGCGTGAGAAACATCACAATCGTAGACAGCGACAGGGTATGCGTAACCAACTGCAACCGCCAGCTGATGGCTACAAGCCGAACCTTAGGCGAAGTGAAGGTAGAGGCGCTGCGCAACCGACTGCTCGAAATCAACCCCGATGCCAACATCACAGCCTATCAGAAAATATATCAGGCAGAAACTGCCGATGAATTCCACATGGAGCAATACGACTTCATCATCGATGCCATCGACTCGCTCAAGGATAAGGCTGACCTCATTCTGCGTGCCACTGCCCTGCCTAAGGAAATCACCTTTATATCTTCTATGGGAGCTGCCCTGCGCACCGACCCCTTCATGGTAAGAAAATCTGAATTCTGGAAGGTGGATGGAGACCCGCTGGCAAGAGCACTGCGAAAGAAATTCAAGAAGAACAAAACCTTCCCACGACGAAAATTCCAGTGCGTATACAGTGAAGAAAAACCGATGCAGAACCAAGGGGTGAACAAAGCATGCGGCACGGGCGGATGCCTATGCCCGAAAGCCAAACTCATTAGCGGAGAGAGGGGTACCGATACTGCCGTATATGATGCTCCGGACGACCAGCAACTGGTAGAACACGAATGGTGCTCTACTAAGGCACAGATCAACGGTTCGCTCTGCCACATCACCGCAACCTTCGGAATGGCTATCGCAGGAATGGTCATCAACCACATCATTGAATAACTGTTTTTCTTTACAACAGTCACTTGAAAAGAAACTTACAAAACATACGCAAAAGGCGAGGCGCTTTCACAAGCTCCCCGCCTTTATTAATTATTCAAGTTTCGCTAGGTTCAGAAGTTTCTCGGGAGTAGTCTTATCAGCATTCGCCTCTATTCGTCTCTTCATATCGTCAAAGAATAAAGGTTAAATCCGATAAATCTTGTTAAACAAATTCTATCTTACCTCTTATGTTTATACCTTTGCACGCAAATTTATAATCACAAAGGACATTTTCATGTCCCAAAAAGGATAATATTTAATTTAAATAAGAGAAGAAAAATGAAAGAAAAAGCAGAAAGTTCAGTAGCCTGCAATCATCACAGAGTAGGCTTCCTGGGATTGCTCGTTACATTAGGCATTGTATTCGGAGACATCGGAACATCACCTCTCTATGTGATGAAGGCTATCCTGCATACGGGCGAAAGCATCAGCGAGAGCACCATCCTGGGCGCACTGTCATGCATCATCTGGACACTCACCCTCCAGACCACCATCAAATATGTATGCGTGGCGCTGCGTGCCGACAACAATGGCGAGGGAGGCATCCTCGCCCTCTATGCCTTGCTGCGCCGACTCAAGAGCAAGTGGATTTACCTACTGGCCATCATTGGCGCAAGCACCCTGCTGGCAGACGGAATCATCACCCCTGCCATCACCGTGACCACAGCCATCGAAGGACTCGAAAGCATCAGTCCCAACCTGCCAGTCATCCCCATCACCCTGGGCATCATCACCATCATCTTCTTCGTGCAGCGGTTTGGCACAGAGAGTATTGGCAAATCATTTGGCGTATTTATGCTGCTATGGTTCCTGCTGCTGGGCGTGGTGGGAGCTTTCAGCATCACGTCTTACCCATTGATACTGAAGGCTTTCAATCCCTATTATGCTGCCATGCTGCTGGCAAAATCGCCTGAATGGTTTCTGATTCTGGGTGCCGTATTTCTCTGTACTACCGGTGCTGAGGCTCTCTACTCCGACCTGGGACATTGCGGCAGAAAGAACATCGCCATCAGCTGGGGCTTCGTAAAGACCATGCTCATTCTCAACTATCTGGGACAGGGAGCATGGGTGCTGAATCATGCTGATACGGCACTGGCAGCGAATCCGTTCTTTGCCATTATGCCGCAGAGCATGCTGTTCTTCGCCATCATCATGGCCACGGGTGCGGCAATCGTTGCGAGCCAGGCACTCATCAGCGGAACCTTCTCCATATTGAGCGAAGCCATGAACCTGCACTTCTGGCCGCGCATGCGAATCAAGCATCCTACCCATGTTAAGGGGCAGCTCTATATCCCGATGATCAACCTCGCCATGTACATCGGCGTGGTTCTCATCATCCTGCTCTTCCGCGACTCTTCGCACATGGAGGCAGCCTACGGACTCGCCATCACCATCACCATGCTGATGACTACCCTGCTGCTCGGTTTCTACCTGCACAGCAAGGGAGTGGCACGGATTTTCACGATGCTGTTTATGGGCGCATACTGCATCATCGAAGCCATCTTCCTGACTGCCAATCTGTCAAAGTTTCTTGCAGGTGGATGGTGTACGATGCTCATTGGAGGAATCCTGTTCCTGATGATGTACGTGTGGGTGAAAGCCATGAAGATACGCCGCCATTATATCAGCACCAAACCGCTGGATGATTATTATCAGATTATCTCCGACATCAAGGCCGACGAGAGCATCCCTAAGTACGCTTCCAACCTGGTTTATGTGAACCACGCCAACAAGGAAGGTGCCGTAGATGACAAGTTGCTCTACTCCATCATCAACAAGCAGCCGAAACGTGCTGACCATTACTGGCTTATCAACATGGAGTTTGTTGACACTCCTGACACGCTGGAGTACAACTGCGAGACCCTGATTCCCGACACCCTCTACAGCGTAACCATGCACATTGGTTTCCGCATAGAGCCTAGGGTGAGTCTCTATCTGCGACAAGTAGTGGAAGATCTGGTAACAGACGGAAAGGTAGATTTGCAAAGCACCTATCCTTCGCTGCGCAAATACGGAATTCCGGGCGATTTCCGATTCATCATCATTCACCGCGTATATTACCCGGAGAGTTCAGATAATCGCCAACAGAACCTGCTGATGAGTATCTACGCTCTTATCAGCAAGATAGGTATTGACGAGCCTAAGGCATTGGGCCTCGACACTTCCATGGTAGTGGTAGAAAGAGTGCCGCTCATCATCAACCATCCGGTCATTAAGGACAAGGTCATTAAGGTCATTAAGGATTCTGAAACATCACAAAGCAGACAATAAGCAAAAAGGCGAGGCGCTTTCACAAGCTCCCCGCCTTTAACCTATTAGCTAGAAGATTATAGCTAACACCTAACACAAAACCTTATAACTATTTTCAAATCTTAATCGTTATTTGAACCTATGAACGAACATTTTTTTTAATTAGAGGATAGTCTTAACAGCCTCCAGCATGCCCTTCTCCTGAATAAGGTCAAGATCTTTCTTAACCAACTCGGTAAGGCCAGGAACTGTCTTGTTCAAATCCTCGTGCCAGATATAGTCGAAGCCCAATACGCCCTCAGCTACCTTCTGGGTATCGCCGGTAGCCCAAAGCTCGGTAAGCTTGTCCATAATCTTCTGGTCATCGTTTGGCTGGATAGGAGCACCATCCTCGCGAACACCACCCTTATAGTAAGTGATGATAGCAGCGAGACCGAATACCAAACCCTGTGGCAACTCGCCCTTACGCTCAAGATAAATCTTGACACCAGGCAGGTCGCGAGTCTCAAACTTAGGGAATGAGTTGAGCATGATGCTGGTTACCTGATGATCTACGAATGGATTCTCGAAACGCTCCAATACGTCAGAAGCGAACTTCTGCAGCTCATCCATTGGGAGGTTCAGCGTCTGCATCAACTCCTCAAACTGTACCTTATGGATGTACTTGCCCAATACCGGGTGCTCGCAGGCATCGCGAACAATGTTTACACCGCTAAGGTATGTAACAGGGCTCAATACGGTGTGAGGACCATTCAGCAGGGTAACCTTACGCTCGTGGTATGGCTTCTCATTATCTGTGATAAGCACATGGAGACCTGCCTTATGAGCTGGGAACTCCTCCTGCATCTGCTCTACTGTCATATTTTCTGCCTTCTCGATAACCCAGAGGTGGAAACTTTCTGCCTTAACTACGAGGTTGTCCTTGTAGCAAACCTTCTGCTGAATCTCCTTGATGGTGTCGCGTGGGAAACCAGGAACGATGCGGTCTACCAATGTAGCGCAAACGTAGCAGTGGTTGGTGAACCACTCCTTGAAGCCCTCGTAATCAGCACCCATATCGCCCTTCCAGAGCTCGATATACTGATAGATGCACTCCTTGAGGTGGTGACCGTTCAGGAAGATCAGCTCACATGGCATCAGGATCATACCCTTGGTTGGGTCGCCCTCGAAGAACTTGTAGCGGTGGAACAAGAGCTGAACCAACTTGCCTGGATAAGAAGCTGCAGGAGCATCTGTAAACTTGCAAGAGTCATCGAATGCGATACCAGCCTCTGTAGTGTTAGAGATGATGAAACGCATCTCTGGCTGCTCAGCCAAAGCCATGAAAGCCTGGTTCTGAGAATATGGATTCAGTGCACGGCTGATAACGTCGATACGCTCCAATGTGTTGATAGCCTGGCCGTTCTCCTTACCCTGAAGGTTTACGTGATAGAGGCAGTCCTGACCGTTCAGCCAGTCAACCATACCACCAGCCAATGGCTGAACTACAACGACAGAACCGTTGAAGTCGGTCTTCTTGTTCATATTCCATACAATCCAATCTACGAATGCACGGAGGAAGTTACCTTCACCAAACTGAATGATTTTCTCTGGAGCGACGCTCTTAGGAGCAGTGCGCTTGTTTAATGCTTTTAGCTCTTTCATGATTTGTTTATTTTGTCTTTATTATTTTACTTTCCGTTTTAAATTCCAATCTATTCATCAGATTGTTTTTTTTCTGAGTGCAAAGGTAGTAAATATTTCGTTTGATTGTTCCAAAAACAGTGAAAAACTTCACGCAAACCTTTACGCTCCACTCCGCTTCTATACCTTAATTATATATAGAACTGCGCAGGCACAAAATAAAGAAGTAGGGATTTTCCCCCACCCCTTTAGGGGAAATCCCGACCGTGGAAGCAAAAAACATCGTATCTTTGCACCAGAAAAAGAAACATGAAGTATAACAATTTAAAGATATACGATTATGAAACGAATGATAATAGCTCTGGTAGCCATGTTCATGATGACATTCACTACCGCTTCTGCAATGAGTTATGAGCAGGCAAGACAGCAGGCTCTCTTCCTGACAGACAAGATGGCTTACGAGCTCAATCTTACGGAAGACCAGTATGAGGCAGCTTACGAGGTGAACCTCGACTACCTGATGAGTGTAGATACATACGATGACCTATATGGTGCTTACTGGCGCCAGCGCAATATGGATTTGAGCTATATCCTGCTCGACTGGCAGTATAGAACATATCTCAATGCCACCTATTTCTACCGTCCGCTCTACTGGAATGCGGGCTACTGGCACTTCGCCATCTACGCCCGCTATCCGCGCCGCGACTATTTCTACTTCGGTTGCCCTCACTTCTACGTATCTTACCGTGGAGGTCATAGCTGGCGAGTAAACGGAAACAGAAGCTGGTATCACGGAAGAAGATTTGGCGGCCCTCACCCAGGAGGACATCCTAGAGTAGGTATGAGAGACGGATTCAACCGTGGTGATTACGGCAGAGGAAGATCTTTCGGAAATCTGAACCGCGAGAACAGACCTCAGATGAACCCAAACCGTGGTTTCGGTAATGCAAGCCGCCCTAACAACAACGCTGGCTTCGGAAACAGCAGCCGCCCTCAGAACGGAGGCTTCGGAAACAACAACGGAGGCTTCGGCAACAGCAGCAACCGGGGCTTCGGCAATAGCAACAGTCGCCCTAACCGCGGTTTCGGCAGCAGCAACAGCAGCACTAGCAACAACCGCGGGTTCGGAAACAGCAGCCCTGGGTTCGGAAACAGCAGCTTCGGAAGCGGAAGAAGTAATATCTTCGGGGGCAACCGCAGCAGCATGAGCCGTTCATTCAGCAGCGGGTCTGGCAACCGTGGCGGCGGATTCACCCCTCGCTCTTCTACACCAAGCAAGAGCAATGGCGGTGGAAGTTTCGGACACAGAAGATAAGAAAAGAGAAAGAGTTATAATTTCAAGTTTATAAAGACAGAGAGTTAAGAAAAATCAAGACCTCAAGTAAGAGAGTAAGAAAAATCAAGTACAAAAAATGGGAATTTGCATCGGTTCATACCATTCGCAAATTCCCATTATTATTTTATCAACTTTCAGTAAAAGTTTTACTCCAATCCGAAGAGCGATTTCAAACCGCCATCTACGCCCGAGAATCCCATGAAGGCGAGGCTGAGGAGCGCTGCAGTTACCATGACGATAGCTACGCCCTGCATGCCCTTAGGAATACGGACCAAAGCCTGCTGCTCGCGAATGCCGGCAAAGACAATGAGAGCCAGGGCAAAGCCGAGAGCGGTAGAGAAGGCGTAAACCACGCTCTCAAGCAGATTGTAATCCTTCTGGATAACCAGGATGGCTACACCCAGCACGGCACAGTTGGTAGTAATCAGAGGCAGGAAGATACCGAGTGCCTGATAAAGTGCAGGAGAAACCTTCTTCAGGATAATCTCTACCATCTGAACCAAGGCTGCAATCACGAGGATGAATGCCAGGGTCTGGAGATATTGCAATCCGAACGGATCGAGTACATACTTCTGAACACACCAGGTAATGATGGTTGCCAAGGTCAAGACAAAGGCGATGGCACCACCCATACCGATGGCTGTATCAACTTTCTTCGATACGCCCAGGAATGGACAGATACCGAGAAACTGCGACAAGACGATGTTGTTGACGAATATCGCAGAGATAAATATCAATAAATATTCCATAATTTCTATTTTATTTCATTGATTTGAAGCGATGCCTACGCTTACTTCTTTACCTTATTAAATATAGCAATGATGTAACCCAAGGTGAGGAAAGCTCCAGGAGGCAGGATGAACATCAGAATGTTGGTAGTCTCCGGCAACAGAGTGATACCGAATACACTACCTGCACCGAGAATCTCGCGGGCACTACCCAGGATGGTCAAACCGAGGGTGAAACCCAAACCGCAACCAATGCCATCGAAGAGGCTGGCAATAGGCGAATTCTTGGCAGCAAAGCTCTCTGCCCTACCCAGGATGATACAGTTTACTACAATCAGCGGAATATAAATACCCAGCGCCTGATTGATGCTGTCGGGAGCATAAGCGCTCATCACCATCTGAAGGATAGTAACGAAGGCTGCAATCACTACGATAAACACAGGGATGCGAACCATATCGGGTGTAATCTTCTTGATACAGGAGATAACAAAGTTGGTACAAATCAGCACCGCCATGGTAGCCAATCCCATAGAGAGACCGTTGATGGCGCTGGTTGTTGTAGCCAAAGTAGGACACATACCGAGAAGCAACACGAAGGTTGGATTCTCCTTGATGAGTCCGTTCATCAAAATCTTAACATTACTCATATCGGTTTATCCTTTCTTTTCGTTATGTTCAACTTTAGATGCACCACTCTCTGCATCTGCTTTCTGAGATGCACTGCTCTCGCCGTCAACATCCTTCTTGGCATAAACGGCATAAGCCTGATTGATAGCCTTGAGGAAGGCGCGGCTGGTAATGGTAGAAGCGGTGATGGCATCTACTGCATTGCCACTCTTATCGTCCTTAGATACGTGGAGGTCGCCATCCTTTGGAGTCTTACCGATGATGCTACCCTTTCCGTCCTTCTGGAACCAGGTAGCAGCCTTGGCACCCAGACCTGGAGTTTCTGAAGCCTGAAGCACGGTATAACCCATAATCTTGCCCTCAGTATCGAAACCTACGAGCACCTTCAAATCGCCACCGAAACCACCGGTAGTACTCTCTACGGCAGCACCCAGCTGCTTGCCGCTCTTGTCAGAGCACTTGTGGATGGTGAAAGTGAATTCCTTACCGCCAAACTCCTGCTTCACCTCTTCAGGCTCAGCCACCTGAAGTTCTTCAGTACCCATCACACTCTTTATACCGGCAGCCAGACTCTGTGCAGCCTTCTCGGCGATAGGACCAGATGTAAGATGATTGATATATGCAAGAACAGCACCTACGATGAGCGCTACGCCTACGAGCACCAAAACCATGTTCTTTAATGATGATTCTAATTTCTGCATGTCTCTGTCCTCCTTATTTCTTAGCAGGCTTCTCACCGAAGCGCTTTGGTTTAACGTATGTGTTAATAAGAGGTGTGAACGCATTCATGATAAGAATGGCGAACGACATACCTTCTGGATAGCTACCCCAGTTACGGATGATGACGGTCAGCAGACCGATGCATACACCGTAGATAAGCATGCCCTTGCGGGTCATCGGAGAGGTTACATAATCAGTAGCCATGAAGATGGCACCGAGCATCAGACCACCACTGAAGATGACAGCCAGAGGATTGGCATAAACAGGATTAGCCAAATGCATCAAACCGCTGAATACAAATACGGTAGCGATGATGCTGACTGGAATATGCCAGGTAATGACCTTCTTCCAGAGCATGTAAGCCAAACCGAGCAAGAGGGCGAATGCACAAACCTCACCGGTAGTACCGGCACCGAAAGTATCGCCTGTAGCACCGAAGAGCAGGCTCATCGCATCAGGCAACTGGTTGAGAACAGAAGCATCGCCCGTCTTGATGGCTGTCTTCATGATAGCCAGCGGAGTAGCACCCGTTGTAGCATCTGTATAGCTGAGCATCTGTCCGGCAACAGGCCATGAAGTCATCTGGGCAGGGAAACTGACGAGCAGGAAGCAACGGCCTACCAAAGCGGGATTGAAAGGATTGTTACCCAAACCGCCGAAGCTCATCTTACCTACCCCGATGGCAAATAGGGCACCGATGATGATGATCCAGAGAGGAAGGTTACTTGGCAAGTTCATGCCGAGCAAGAGACCGGTAATGATGGCAGAACCATCGAGCAAGCTGGTCTCCTCCTTCAGGAGATATTTTGTAATTGCCCACTCAAAGAAGACGCAGGCTGCCACAGAGGTGAGCAGAACGACTGCTGAACCCAAGCCGAAGAAATAGAAAGATGCGAGGATGGCAGGCACGAGAGCGATAATCACTCCGTACATGTTCTTCTCTACACTCTCATTTCCATGAGCGTGTGGCGATAATGAAACAATTAATTTACTCATTTTTTCTTTTAAATTCTTTCGTCAATGAAATTTCTCTTGATTGAAGTATCTCTTCTTTTGATAAAAGGGATTACTTCTTAGCGTTGCGAGCTCTGATAATGCCCATTACCGCACCCTTACCATTGATAATATTATCGAGGATAGGACGATGTGAAGGACAGGTGAACTGGCATGAACCGCAGGCAATGCAGGATGTTACCTCTTCTGCCTCAAGGCGCTCATAATCCTTCACTACGCTCAAGGTAGCGAGCAAGTATGGCTCCAGACCCATTGGGCAGGCATCCACACACTTGGCACAACGGATACATGGCTGAGCCTTCTTGCGATGAGCATCAGCATCGGTCAATACGGTGATGGAGTTGGTACCCTTGGTTACAGGCACATCGAGACTGATTACAGCCTTACCCATCATCGGACCACCAGCCAATACCTTGTTGTCACCCTCAGGCAAACCTCCGCAATTCTCAATCATCTGAGAGAATGGAGTACCCATACGTACGAGGAAGTTGCCCGGGTTCTTCACCTGCTTGCCGGTAACGGTAGTATAGCGCTCGAAGAGAGGTTTATTCTTCATAACTGCCTGATAAACAGCGAAAGCAGTACCTACATTCTGAACAATTGCTCCAACGTTGACAGGGATAGCTGGAGGAGCAGGAACCTGACGGCGGATAACGGCATCCACCAACTGCTTCTCACCACCCTGAGGGTACTTTTTAGCCAGAGGTACAATCTCGATACGGGAGTCATTGGCTGTCTTTTCCTCGAAGAGTTTGATGGCAGCAGGCTTGTTGTCCTCGATACCGATGTAGCCCTTCTCTACCTTAGCCGCCTTCATCAGAAGGTTCAAGCCAACGAGAATCTCATCAGCATGCTCCATCATCAGGCGATAGTCGGCTGTGATATAAGGCTCACATTCTACACCGTTGATGATGACGCACTCAGCCTTGGCTCCTGGAGGAGGACAAAGCTTGATGAAGGTAGGAAAACCGGCACCACCCATACCGGTGACACCAGCCACCTTGATGCGGTTTACGATTTCCTCTGGAGTAAGCTCAGTATGAGCCTCAAGCGTCTCGAGTTTATCAGAGCGGTCGATACTCTCCTCCCACTCATCGCCTTCTACATTAATAATAATACAAGGCTTGCGATAACCGGTAGCATCAATAGATGTATCTACCTTGAACACAGTTCCTGATACGGAACTGTAAATAGGAGCACTCACAAAGCCACCAGCCTCAGCAATGAGTGTACCCACCTTCACCTTGTCGCCCTTGGCTACTACAGGCTTGGCAGGAGCACCGATGTGCTGACCAAGTGGGAAAATAGCCTGCTTAGGGAGAGGAGCTACCTGAGTAGCCATCTCGGCAGTAATCTTATTCTCTTCTGGGTGAACTCCACCAATTCTAAAAGTTCTCAAATTCATGATTATTCCTCCTTTTTCTTAACTGGGAAATTTACTTTTACGAGAGCACCTGTTGGGCATTCATCAACACACTTGGTACACATGCGGCACTTATTGAAGTCAACATAAGCCACATTGTTTTCGATGGTGATAGCATCAAACTTGCAGACCTTCTGACATTTACCGCATCCGATGCAAGCAACGCTACAAGCCTTCTTGGCAACAGCGCCCTTGTCGTGGTTTACGCACTGAACGTAAACTCTACGGCCCTTAGGACCCTTCTTGCGGAGCTCGATGATATGACGTGGACAAGCGTTGGCGCAAGCACCACAACCCGTACACTTTTCTTCATCAACCTCAGGAATGCCAGTTTTAGGATTGATAGAGATTGCGCCAAACTGGCAGGCAGCCACGCAATCGCCACAACCCAGACAGCCGAACCCGCAGCCTGTTTCGCCAGCGCCACATGAATTCATAGCTGCACAAGTGTGCAAACCATCATACTCGGCAATGCGAGGACGATTCTCGCAAGTACCATTACAACGAACCACAGCCACCTTTGGCTCGGTATTGGCTACTGCCATACCTAAAAGGTCGGCTACCTTGCCCATCACGTCAGCACCACCTACCGGACACATCAGTCCATCGATAGAACCGGCATCTGCACCCTTCACCAGAGCTGCAGCCATACCGGAACATCCGGCAAAACCGCAACCACCACAGTTGGCACCTGGCAGAATCTCTCCTACCTGGCCCAAGCGAGGGTCTTCTTCGACGGCAAACTTCTTAGATACTCCGAAGAGAACCAGCGCTGCAATCAGCGCGATTGCTCCGAGAACCAAGACAGCAATCAAAATAAAATTCATAATTTTTTGTGTTTTGTTTTGTTATTTTCTTTGTTTTAAAATAAAGGCTCATCACAGAAGCCACAGGAGCACATCACGCACCCTATGTTTCTATAGAGAAGCTCAGTTTGTTTTTAAGTTTGTTTCTGAATAAGTAGAGCACCACATAGTATGGAATGAGAATACCCAATGCCGAGAGCGCTGCGGCTCCCTCTGAGTGAGTAGCTTTCAGTACACCCACCAAAGCGATCACCATCAGTATCAGCGGCAAGAGATAGCCATAGAAACTGGCTCTGAAGCCTACAGCCGAATCAGCAGTCACCACCACGCTATCGCCTTTGTGGTAGAGAGACGCCTCTGAGGTAGAAACCTCAATCATCTTCTCTTTCGATTCGGATGCAGTACAATGAGCAGCCACCTTGCAAGCGCTGCAGGCTGACGACTGTACGATGCGAATGCACACACAACCTTCTACTACGCTCTCTACGATGCCAGAATGTTTTATTTTGTTATTCATTTGTAATGTTGAGATTGCATTTTTGCAATTCAAGTGCAAAGATACTACATTATTTAGAAATGGCAAACAAAATCGAAAAGAAAATATAAAAAAAGAAGCGTAAACGTTATCTATACCCTGGAATCAGGCAGTTTGAGAACAAATTAAAAGCAAAAATGCTTTTTTTTAGCAACTTCTTTTGGTGATATCAATTTTTTATGTACCTTTGCATTGATTATTAAAGAATTGATATGGAAACATTAGAGCAAACAATCATGCAAGTAGAGCGCTTTATCAGAAAAGTGGCTCAAAAGTTCCCTGCGCCAGAATCTGACGACGAGACTTCTCAAATGACTGACATCCACGTAAGGGTTTCGCAAGACAGTGGCGAACTCCTGGCCTTTGACGACGATGACAACGAGATTACCCGCTGCGTTGTTGAGCAATGGATAGAAAACAAGGATGAAGACTTCTACGACGAGGTAGCAAAGCTGCTTCGCGATGTATTGCGCAAACAGGCTGATATCATAGATCATCTCGGCATTCTCAAGCCATACAGCTTTGTGCTCGAAGATGAAGATAAAGAGCATATTGGCGAGCTCTATCTTGCTGACGATGATACGATCATTGTAGGTGGTGACTTGATGGAGAATCTGGGCAACGATCTGGATAACTTCCTGAACGACCTGCTGAAAGAATAAAAAATACAGGATGAAAGGACTACCCGCTCCCCCATCCCAACAAAATAAAAAACCGTTGCACTCTCTCCTATCGAGTACAACGGTTTTTCTGTTTTTAACGGTTTTTCCGTTTATATCATCTAACCAATCTAAAAAGAAATTTTCTTTTTCTTACCTTTACTTTCGTTTCCTACACGGTCGAGAGCAGTTACTACATACACATATTTCTTGCCACTCACATAAGGGATGCGATAGAAATTATCATAAGTTACTGCCTGGAGTGCAGAAACATCATTGAGATTTACCTTAGCTCCTTTCTCAAAACGGTAGATAGCAAAACGGTTCACCTGATCGCCCCACTTTTTCTTGCTAGCCTTAGGAGCCTTCCATACCAGCAGCGGACCTTTCTCGGTCCACATCAGCTTGACACCCTTTACCCCCTTTGGCGCCTTATTATCAAGGAAAGGCATAGAGGGTGGCAATGCTGGATACTTCCAATAATTGTTGCGGAGTGTATGTCCGATATTACCTACATTATCGGCAGCAGTCTGCGCATACCAGAGCACAGTGCCCTTCACATTATTCATCTGCTGATGCAAACGGTGCTTGGCAGGCAACTGATGACTGCGCGGATTGACTGGATCAGCAAACTTGGCTGTACGCTCTATATCTTCACCTATATATAATGGGCGGTTGCCAGCATGCTTATTCCACCAGGTTATGAGCGTCTTGTAATCGGCAGCACGATTGCCTATCTCCCAATAAATCTGAGGCACACAATAGTCTATCCAACCATTATTCACCCAAAGCAATACATCTGCATAAAGATCATCATAATTCTGGAGGCCGAAAGTTTCTGAACCATTAGGATCGGTACGCTTGTTGCGGTAGATGCCGAATGGAGAAACACCAAACTTGACCCAAGGCTTAACGGCATGAATGGATTCGCTGAGCTGCTTTACAAACCGGCTCACGTTATCACGGCGCCAATCACCTATGTTTCGCATGCCGCGCGACTGCTGGCGGAAGAGCTGCTGATCAGGAATCTGACGTCCGGCCTCTGGATATGGATAGAAATAATCATCAATATGGAATCCATCAACATCATATCGGCTTACAATGTCCACAGCCACCTCGCAAATATAGTCGGCTGCAGCCTGCAACCCAGGGTTCAACAGCGTCAGCTTGCCATACTGAAAACAGAGATCAGGACGCCTCTTCACGATATTCTTCGGTGAAACCTGCTCATAGGAAGTTACGCTATGCTTGGCACGATAAGGATTAATCCAGGCATGAAGCTCCATGCCACGATTATGACACTGCTCTATCATCCACTGCAACGGATCCCAATAAGGAGAAGGAGCCTTTCCCTGCACCTCCGTAAGGAACTTGCTCCAAGGCTCTAAATCACTCTTATACAGAGCATCACACTCGGCTCGAACCTGAAAGATTATCGCATTCACGCCATCCTTCTGCAGTTCATCAAGCTGTCTGGTAAGCATCGCCTGGATCTGCTGCGTACTCTTGCCCAGATACTGTCCGTTAACGCACTGTATCCAGGCTCCACGAAACTCTCGTTTGTTCTGAGCCTTCATTGTTGCCGACGACATCAGTATCATTGCAACAACGAGCATCAAAATCGCTTTCAGTCTTTTCATCTGTTATCTGTTATTTATCAATTTCATTTTTTCCTTTTCATTCTACAGTTTGTTCTTCATCCCTCAGCTTCGGGAGTGAAATATGGTATCTTACAGCCAGCAATCGGATGGCGCAGACCACACTGAAAGCTACAATCACCGTAATATAGAGGCTCACACCCAGATAGCTCAATCCCCAATAAGCCAAACCACCGGCGACACAAGCCATCGCATAAATCTCCTTTCGGAAGATGACCGGCTCTTCATTAAGAAGCACATCGCGGATAACACCGCCTGCAGCACCCGTGATACAGCCCATGATGATGGCTACCCAAAAAGAGAAACCACATTCGAGCGACTTCTGGATGCCCGCAATATTGAAAAGCGCCAAGCCCAAGGTATCAAACAGAAACCAGGTATTGTCAAGACGCTTAAGATAGCGGTGGCAAGCAATCACTACCAACTGCGCAAACAGCGTACAAATCAGGTAGATAGGACTCAACATCCAAAACGGACGCACACCAAGCATCACATCTCGTATGGTTCCACCACCTATGGCTACAGCCACACCACAAACAAAACCGCCCAGCCAATCATAGTGCTTACTTGCTGCCAGGCGAATGCCCGAAAGGGCAAAAGCAAATGTTCCGATGAATTCTATCACACTATGAAGCGTGAGCACGAATTCAGGATCGCCATGTATCATCATTTTCTCGTATCAGTTAGTTGTTCTAAATATCAATTTCTAATTATCTATATATCTATTCTAAACTCATTGGCGGAATTAAAATTCGCCTAAAAATTAGTATCTTTTATGGAGAAAA
>ENA-OWPP01001844-OWPP01001844.1-human-gut-metagenome-genome-assembly--contig:-NODE-1844-length-16263-cov-6.020422_pt1 | contig 16263 bp, 17 predicted proteins | sample MGYA00248265_ERZ651848 | MGnify/ENA primary metagenome ERZ651848 (study PRJEB26924, sample SAMEA4378233) | human gut metagenome | biome: human gut; feature: human-associated habitat; material: faeces...
TTGCCAAGGTAAAAATTTAATGGTATTTCTGATCAAGCTAGCCTGAACTGTTTTTTTCTGGTAGACCAGCTCAAGTCCCGCTTTTGTCTTCCCCAAACTCCCATTTTTTGCATAATCCAAGAATGTGAAAAGGAGCGTGATTGGCAAAACAGAGGTGAAAAATACAAGCCACTGCGACTGAATTTCTGTAAACTCTGGGACGCCATTAAAAAAAATAATGTATATAAGCATAGAACCTAAAAACAGAAGAGCTAAATAAGCTATAATAAAAAGATAATCGAATAGAAATTCAATCATTCTTTTTTTAAACGAAATAGGATTGATTGCTATAATTTTCATCATCGACTCCCCCTTTCTCATCTCCTATTATAACATATTTAATATTCTAAATAATATTTGAGAGGAAAATTTGTAGGCTATTGAGCTCGCAAATTGAGATTGTTTCATAATTGTAAACTCCTGTAGGTTTTATTGTACACTACTTCTATTATGGCTTTTGGACTTTATTTCAATTTTACGTTATATTATTATTAAAAATCTAAATCATAAGGAATTATGTATGTCAGAAGATATTAAAATCAAGATTGGAAAAAGAATTCGTGAAGAACGTGAACGACTAGGTTTAACACGTGAGCAAGTTTGTGATACTGAAGATGAATTAACTGTCAAACAGCTGATGAGGATTGAGCTCGGACGTTCATTGCCAACTATTGTAAAACTTCAATACATCAGTGATCAACTAAATGTTTCCCTGAATTATTTGTTGGGAGAAACTAATTTAGACATTCCTGAAGACTATTATCAGGCTAAATATAAACTCATGAAGTCTCCTGTCTATGGCGATTCTGAACGTATCAAGAAAAAACTACAGGATATTGAAGAACTTTATGAAAAATATATTGACATACTACCAGAGGACGAGCTGCTAACCATTGATATCATTGAAAGAACCCTGAATTTTATATCTGAAGAGAAGAAAGAAGATCTTGTTGAGATTGTATTTGAAGACTATTTGAATCAGGTATTAAAAAAAGAAGACTACACCTTGAATGACCTTTTGTTGATAAAATATTATGCTGTACAATGTCAAGGTTCTTCATATGATAAAGCTACAATTGAGCATTTTCGAATGAAGTTAATAAAACAAAGATTGCAAGGTGATGAATTATCCAATGTGGAACTATTGGGGGCTTTATCAGCTATAGCTGGGATATATGTGATGCACCATGAATACGAACATATGAAGTCTCTCGTCGATAAGATGTATGAAATCATACATTCCATTATGCAACACTCATATCAGCCAGGTATAACAATGCTTGAAGCAAAGTACTATCTCTTCTATGAGAACAATAAAGATAAAGCAACAGAGCTCTATCATACAGCCACCGTACTAGCCGAAGCCTTCGGCGACCAAGTCTTCATCAAAAATCTTAAAATGGAAATCGAAAAAGATTTAAACATATAATAGAATATATATCAACAACATCTTAAATATGATTCATTCTAAATGCAATAACTACTAAAGAAGCATCTGAAGTCAAACTCGGATGCTTCTTTTATTATTTCAATTTTTTCACTTATACATCCCCTTATGCTTCTTCAAATATTTCTTACCATACCAGTCTTCTACTGACTTGCCTTCCCAGTCACGGTATTCTTCAGGGTATTTCCATTTGTAGTAGCCTTGCAACATATAGGGGAATATGAGATAGATTTCGAAAGAAGAGATCAGTATATTGAAAACTAGGAATAAAAATAGAACACTTAATCCTCCAACCAAATTATCTGTATTTCTTATTGAATCTGAAAATATCGTACGAAAAATTATCCAGAGTGCTACGACTATTCCACCATACTTGACAATAAATCTAAATACTCTATTAAACACTCTATCGGTCGGACTCTCTATTTCAGTACCACCATATAATAAATTTAGCAATGAGGTAGACTTATCACGTATCATATAAATGATTGTGAGAAGAATTAGTCCTTCAAAAGCAAACATTCCCAAATATCCAACTAAACCATAAAGTAAATTCACCAAGAAAAGATTTAGTTCAATGAGGAGCCATATTATAAAGGAGACCATAAAATGAAACTGACCTCTATAGATCAAAATAAACTGTTTGTTGAATCGCTTCCCTAATATAATCAGTAAAATCCATATTACTAGCCCCATCCAAAATACCCAGTATGGAAGAAAATTAATTTCGGACAAAACTACTGTTAAATCTTTAGGATTAACATGGTAAAACAAATGATTATTTAAAGCTACAATCAACCAATTTGGACCGATTATAAATAAGATTGTCAAAATCACTAACCAGACATATGACTTCAAGGTCCCTCTGTATTTTTCTTTTTTTAAAGCATCTTGATAAAGATCCTCTGTATATTTCCCTGAGACGCTATCATCTAATAGATTTAAACTTTCTTCAAAACTGGCTTTAAAGATTGATTTTTTCTTCATTTTTAGCTTCCAATAACTCCCTGTGTTTCTTCAAATACTTCTTCCCATACCATTCTTCTACTGCCTTGCCTTCCCAGTCACGGTATTCTTCGGGATATTTCCATTTGTAGTATGCTTGAAGGAAGTATGGTAAACCTATAAAAGCACTGACAGCAATCACTACTATATTACAAAAGATCCACATCAATAAAAAGCCAAATGCCTTGATGGAAGTTGAGACATCTAATGAAAAGATTCCCAAAATATGCTTGATGAGTATACCTATTCCTAAAATAGCCATCCCATAAAGAGAAATCATTTTTGCGATCTTATTACGGAAAGTATCTCCCGAAATCTCAGCCTCAGCATACATTAGTTTTCTTAATCCTGCTAACGCAATTGTAAACAGCATGTATGTTGCTATCATCATGATTCCATAAATGGCGATGATTTCAAAAGTTGATAGATTTGCCAATAAAATGTCAAAAACAACTAAATCTATTTCCAATAAGAACCAAATCATAAATGTAAAAACATGAAATTGGTAGCGATACGGTAACAGGTAAGCTCGTTTCACCCATTTTCCAATCACGACGAAGGATAGCCAAATAAGAAGCAAGATTAAAAATACATTTACTGTTAAGGACTCATGCTTAGCTATTGGAAGAGTCAGCGTCTTACTTTCATGTAATTCCATTGATACAATCAGAACAAAGAAGTTAAAACCTATAGGAAAAATAAGGGATAAAATCAAACTTCGAATTCGAAACCAAAGGGAAGCATGTCCATTTTTAAAAAATTTCGCTGTCTTCTCATGTTGCTCTTGCTGTAACTTTACAATCCCATCATCTTCGAGATTGAGACTCTCTTCAAAATTGGCTCTAAAGATTGATTGTTTTTTTAATTTTCTTAAATCCATTTTTTGATTTTTCACCTCAATCTTCTCAATTCACTTTCTAGATCACAATGTTTGTCACTTTTCAATGTTTCTCAACTCTGACCGTTCCTTTTTCGTAGCCGTCATACATCGGGCTATTCTTGCTCACGTAAGTGCGAATATCCCTTGAAGAGTCAGACTGCTCAGAAAGCGATAGTGAACCCCATTGTAAAATTCCATGATACTGTTTTCCATCAACGGTCAGCTCGATATCTTCTCGATCAAAATGATAGGTCTTCTCCTCACCCTTCTCCTTCACTATTATATGATTTCCATCAATCTTAATCCAAGATTCTTTATTGAGCGAGGCCGTTTTGGTCTCCATATTGGCAACCGACAAATAATAGATTCCATTAATTGGTTTACTAGATTCCACCAGGTTTATAATGAGCGATATAACAAAAAGAATCGGGAAAATCAACAATAGCCATTTCCATTTCTTTTTCTCCTTCTTTTTAGAAATTTCAGCCTGTGGAAGAGGTAAATCAGCTGTTAAAGCTTCAAGTTTTTTAGACTCCTGCCCTGGATCTAAATCAAAAGAAGAAAAATCGTGTTTCTCGTTCGCCAACCATTGCTTAGCCATCCGGACAAAATACAAACGCTCATCTTCTTGCGCAATTTCTTCAAATAAGGAAACAGCCTGCGCCAAATCTCCTCTTAACTGGGCATTTAATCCTTTAAAATAACGATTTTCCAAGCGTTGAAAAGCCTGTGAACCGCTCACATGATCAAAATAGTTATTCGGTTGCTGGTCCACAAGGATGTCATAGATAGCCAGTTGTTTCTGAAGGGCTTCATCTTTTTCCGCCAAATCCTTGAAGGAAATATAAGAAAACTTCTTCTGAATCTCTTCCTTGCTGATAACTTTTCCTGAAAGAAGGGAAGATTTTATGAAAATTCCTAAGAGGGATGAACGATCAGTCTTAGCAATATTTTGGTTTTGTAAATACTCTATTCGATCGATCGCCGATGAGAAATCTCCTATCATGTAGCAATAGACAACACTAGCAAGACGGGCAGATTGTTGGCTTATGCTAAATCTAGCACGATTTCCTGATTGAGACCATTCATACCAAAAATCGATTCCAGTCGAAGCATTTAAAATCTTAAGTCCTTCTTTTCTAAACCATCTATTCATCAAAACATAAAGAAGGAATATAAGACCAAGCACCACTAGAAATGTATTCGAATAAAAGTCTTGATGATCCGGAAACAAGCTAGATAAATAGAAATGGCCTACAAAGACACTAATAATCCCAATCCGAAGTAGTAGGACATATTTTTTTCTTAATTTTCTATAACTCATTTGATAATACCTCTTTCAGTGTTACCTTCCATTTTATTCTCCCACATTAGTCTTTTTATTTTACTCACTAGAATAAGCACGACTCACTCTATTTTACCATGTCTAGGCTTGGCTTGCTTGTGAATGTTTAGATAGATTATAAGCCACAAAAAAGCCACCATATGGTGACCTTTAATTATTAAAATTTCTTTTATAAACTTCTCCTCATCCCAACCAGTCTTTTTCTTTGGCGATGCGGACGGCTTCTGTTCGATTTCCTGCATCGAGTTTGGTCAAGATGGCTGTCATGTAATTTCGGACTGTCCCGTTTGAGAGAAAGAGACTTTCTGCGATTTCTTGGTTGGTTGAACCTTGAGCCACCATGGCCAAGACTTCTTGTTCGCGTTGGCTGAGTGGATTATTGTCAAAGGCAACACCTTCAACTAGCTCTGGCGAGTACTCCTTTTGTCCTGCTAGGACGGTATGGATGGTCGCCATGAGGTCACTGATGGAACGCTCTTTGAGCACGTAGGCATCCACCTGGGCCGCAAGGGCTCGTTTAAAATAGCCTTTTCGTTTGAAGGTGGTCACAATAACGACCTTCGTTTCTCTTTTGTTGGCACGGATCCACTCTAGGACATCAAGGCCTGTCTTAACTGGCATCTCAATGTCTAAAATGGCTACGTCGACCTCTTCTTTTTCCAAGAGAGCAATGGCTTCTTGACCATCACTGGCCGCATGGACCTCTTCGACATCGTCTTCCAACATGAGGAGTTGGCAGAGGGCATCCCTCAACATTGACTGGTCTTCGGCAACTAATAATTTCATGCTTTTCCTCCCTCTTTCAAATGTACACGAATAATGGTTGGATGCGATTGAGACAGAATTTCCAAGTCTCCATCTACCAAACTGAGGCGCTCTCTGATACTGTGTAGCTCTTGTCCAGTGACTTCCTCAAAGCCACAACCATCATCCTCAAACTCTAAAACAATTCCATAATGACGGCTTAGACGAATCTGACAGCTATCAGCCTGACTATGTTTAATGACATTATTGGCCAGTTCACGAAGTACCATAGATAAGGTAGACTGAGTAACTGGTGACAGGCTGTCTAAGTCAAGACTACTATCCACGGTCAAGACGATATCCGATAGGTCAAAGAGTCGCTCAAGTTCGAGCAACTCCTCAGCTACCGTTCGGTACTTGAGCTGATTGACAATCTCACGCACCTCGTACATGGAGTCACGGCTAATCTGGTTCAATTCTTCCAGATTCTTTCTAGCAGCATCATACTGCTCCTTGTCCATCTGTTTTAGAGCCAACTCGGTTTTGAGACTCATCATGGCAAAGGTGTGTCCTAAGGTATCGTGCAAATCACGACCAATACGATTGCGTTCATTTTCAGCGGACAGGATATTGATGGTACGATTCTTCTCCGCAAGGGCTTCTTCCATCTTTCTCTCCTGACGCATACGGTTTTGAAAATAGTACATTCCCAAAGAAAAGAGGGGAATAACCATAGACATGAGGTGGGTGCTCAAATCGTCTGTCAACAGGAAGGATGATGACGTCAAAATCAAGAGTGTCGCTAGAAAGGATAAGAATCGATAAGATGATATGCTATCCTCAAAGCGCCAAACGAGAAGATTGACGTTGAAAAAAACAAACCACATCATACCCCCCTGGAAGGTTATGGACATAAAGATAATGTAAGCTAGAGTGTAAAACCACAGAAAGGGAATCCACTTGCTATAGGCTTTTTTCAAATACACCATAAGGAGATAAGCAATGGTAAACAGTCCTGTCAAAACTAGAGTCCAAACTGGAAAATAGCCACTAAAGACTCCCAATACTGGGAAGACTAGGAAAATCAGACTAACAAAATAAGCGAAATCATTTTTCTGGTAAGTTCTAAACATGGTCACTTTCTCTGTAAGATTTGATAAAAAGGGCTAAGCCTGTAGCTATTGTAGCATAGACCAAGATAAAAATGAGTGATTTCCATGAAAATTCCCCTTTTTTCGCAAAATTGACTACCAATTGATTGATATGATAGATGGGTGTCCACTCAGAAATGTGTTGAACCCATTTTGGAAACATGGTAACTGGCATCCAAGAGCCACCGATAATAGCAAGTCCAAGAAAGACGATATTTCCGACGATAGCCATGATTTGTTGAGATTTAATTTGGGCTAGGAGTAAGCCAAAGGATAGGAAGACTAGGCTTGATAAGAGTAAGAGAGCACCTGAACCGAGCCAATGTGAGAATGGCATCTCAACATCACGCACAAAAGCTCCCACACAGAAAGTCACTAGGATAGCTACCATAAAGTTCATAAGAACACGGAAGATTTTAGAGAGGTAATAGGCCTGAATACTGATTTTTGAATGTTCGATATAGGTTAACCAATGCTCCGTTTGGTCCTCTCTAAGCATGTAGGGAAAGGTAAAGAAACCAAAGCTAGACATTGAGAACCCTGTCATGGTCAACATATAGGACAAGATAAAAGCTTTTTGTGACTCTGGATCAGGACTCATTTCCATACCTGAATACAATAGGAAGAATCCGACAGGCATTCCGATAGACATGATAAAGACTGGCCAACTGCGCCATGTTTTTATCCATTCGATTTTAAGTAGTGCTTTCATGACTTGTCCTCCCTTGTGCTATCAAATAAGCTATCTAAAAGTGTTTTGTTTTGAATTTCAATGTCAGAAATGCGACAGCCGTGAGCTTGTAAACTATTCCATACACTTTCAATATCTTTAGTCATAAAGGTTACAACATCACGTTTTTCAGTCACATCATAAATGGCTGCCAGTTTGTCAAGACTTGGCGCAAAGCGACTTGGTAAGGTGACTTGTTTTTCCTTTTCTTCGCTACGCATAGCGTGTGGCGTAGTATCCCTGATGAGTTTCCCTTGATGAAGGACCAAGATACGGTCAGCTGTGTGTTCGACTTCTTCGATATAGTGGGACGAATAGAGGATGGTCACACCTGACTTTTTCAGATCATTGATGATTTCCCAGAAACGTTGGCGTGTCTTAGTGTCCATCCCTGCTGTCGGCTCATCTAAAAAGAGAATGTCAGGCTTACCAATTAGACAGAGGACAAAGGCAAGAAGACGTTTTTGTCCCCCTGAGAGTTTGTCCGCAAACTGCTGATACTGGTCGTCCTTGAATTGTAAGAGTTCTTGAATCTCTTCTTTAGATAATCCATTCTCAGAAATATCTTGGAAAAAAGCAATCAGTTCCTTGACTTTTAATTGTGAGGGAATGGTATTTTCTTGGAGGAGAACCGCAATTTGATCTTGCGCTTTCCCCTTTTTGCCCTTGATAAAGACTTGACCACTACTGGCTTTCTTATCACCAAGAATGCAGGACATTAAGGTCGTTTTACCGGCCCCGTTGGGCCCAATTAAGGCAAGACAGTCGCCTTGTCCCACCTCAAAGCTAATATGGTCTAAAATCGTTTTCCCTTTGATCTTTTTAACAAGATTTGTGACTTGAAGGACTGCTTCACTCATGTTTGTGATTTCCTTTCTTTTGGTAGAAGGCTAGAAAGACATAACAGGCTGCAACTGAGACGCCCATAACACTGTAGAGAATATCACTGCCACCATGAAGTAGGACACAGATAAAGAGGATGGTCCAAATTGTAGCTAGGAGCATGATGCTCAGTATTTTCAATAGTTTCATGCTGGATCTCCTAGTTTTTCAATTCATTAATGACAAGGTCGATAAAACTTTTAGCCATAGTGATGAGAATGTAGGCTGAGATAGACAAGCCAATAATCATGCCAAGATTTGAGAAAATAGCTTCAAAGTTGCCTTTTTCAAAGATGTCAGTAAACATGCTAAGTTCAGCAAAGACAGTTCCGATGACAGCGTAGATAAGGTAAGATGTTTTGATTTTCATGAGATGACCTCTTTCGTTTTTTATTATTTCTAAGTTATGACTAAAGTATATCTTTTTGGTCATTCTCTTTTTAGCACCAGATGTCATGACATGACATGACATTTGTCATGTGACGTAAAGGTAAGAAAAAGAGCTGACCTTTCAGTCAACTCTAACTTGAGTTATAAGCAAAAGAAGGTTCATCCGTCATTTTGACACTACTCGTTTCTAGCCAAGAAATTATAATTTCAAGGCCAACATGTTAACCGTCATACCTGCTGCTGTTCCCAAAAGGTAGACGACATCTCCTTCTTTAACTAAGCCATGATCTAATGAGTAAGCTAAACCAAATGGAACAGATACAGAAACCATATTACCATAGTCAGTAACTATGTTAAGATATTGATCTTCAGCAATACCAAGTTTATCCATTACCAAAGATAAGGCGCGACTAGCTTGATGGGGAATGATGTAGTCCACATCCGCAAGAGCCAAGTGAGTTTTCTCTTGGAATTCTTGGAACATATCAGGAAGCTTATGCGCTGATAAAAGGAGAATCTTCTTGCCCTTCATATCAAACATAAAGTCCGTTTTTGTCTTTTCTGAATATTTTTTAGGATGGTAAGAAGTCAAACCTCCACGGATTTCAGTATCATGGGCACCTTCTGACCAAGTATGTTGTAGACTTGCAATAACCCCTTTGTCTTGAGAACTTGCTTGGAAAATAAAGGCTGCTGCTCCGTCACTAAAGAGTTCAAAACTTTCTTTTTGTTTCGGATTGAGACCCAGACTTCCGACCTCACTAGATACAATCAAGACACGATGGTATTCACCAGCTTCAATCAAGTAGGACATTGTTGATAAAGCTGAGATAAAACTTGTACAAGTTGTATTGATATCCATGGCTGGGATGGCAAGTCCTTTTGCCACGCGCTCATGAATCAAGGCTGCAGTACAAGGAATAGGCTGCACACCAACTGCACTGGCTGAGACAAGACAATCAATGTCATCAATTTTCAAATTGGCATTTTCAAGAGCTCGTTGGATAGCCACTTCGGCCAAATCCAACTGTGTTTCTTCATCTTCTACAACACGATAACGTGTTTGATTTTTGAATTGTACGGTTTGTTTTGGAAGACAAACTCCATAACCTGCGATTTCAACATGTCTTTTTACTTCTGTCATTGTCATTCATCCTTTCATAAACGGTGAATACGTTTGAGTTTTCGACTGGTATCCCAATGATAATCGGAAAAATGGATTTCCGGAACCTTAAACTGCTTTTGCTGCGCCAAGAGTTGAAACTGAGAAGTGATAGATTCTTCTACTTGCTCGTCTCGTTGGCTTAGACAGACTTCAACAATCTCCTCTGAATGTTGCTTGACTTGATAGTCTCCAACATTTTCCACAAAGAGAATACAACGCCTGATAAAATCAGGATAGATTGTCACCAGTCCTCCATCCTGACCTTCAAAGTAGAAAATATCATCGGAGCGACCTTCAACCTTATCAATCCTTGTATAATGAGAGCCACATGGACAAGGTTCAGGATTCTCAACCAAGATATCATTAAGTTTGTAGCGGTAAACAGGTTGACTGCTTCGTTTGAAATCCGTTATCACTGGATAAAATCGACGCTCATCCAGATACTCTTTCTCAACAAAAATGATATCCTCATTGAGGTGAAGATTACCTGCAGAACAAGTACAGGCTAAAAAACCTTCCGTTGCTTGATAAATCTGGTCAATAATAGGGAGCTTAAAAGCACTCGAGATGCGAATTCTATCACTATCCTCTAAAATTTCTGCTACAGAGACAATTTTTTGCGGTGAGATAGACAAGTCTCCTGCCTTAAGACGTTTGCTCAACTCTATCAGCATGGAAGCTGGTGCCACAACAATGGTCGGTTGATAATGATTAAGACGTTCAATATGTTCATCGGTATTTTTGAAAATATCGAAGTATTCTAATCGTATCAATGACGTATTGATAGTCTGGTAGAGTTCATTATCTGCTCTAAGGAAAAAGGCAATTCGGTGGCCAAAAAGGTGCCTCTTGGGTAACATCTTAGCTAAAATAGCTGCCGCCCACATGCTTCGCTCTTTCTCGGTCGTGATGAAGAGGCCACGATGTCCCGATGTTCCTGAAGATAAACCAACAGCTACTTCACCTTTAAGTTCCGTGAAGTCACGAGTCTTCTCACTCTCAATAGCCAAGGCTAAAGCCTCATCGCGATCGATGCCTTGAGTGTTTAACTCGTTAAAATGCGTCATCATAAAGGTCTTATCCATATGGTCGAAGTCAGTAGGAACACCATTTTTGAAATAAGGAGACTCCCGTTTTAGAAAATCCATATAGTTAGATAATTGCTTTTTCTGATAAGCTTCTAAAGCTGCTCTCGTTTTGAAGTTGTGAAGCCATCTGGTTTGGATAAAGGTTTTAAGAAAGGTTATTTTTTTCATACAAGATACGCTCTATCCTTTCTACAGGGTCATGGCTAACTAGTACTTCCGTCCCATCTTTTAGGATATCCTCTAATAACTCAGTCCCCTTGATATAATCCGCCATATTATCCTGAACCAAGGACGGAATGAGGTGCATTTGTTTCGTATAAGGTAGCAAATCGACACCCCAGCACAAGTCCGCTGCGATAAAAAGATTATAATCTGGAATATAGAGACAAGCCTGACCCTTGGCATGACCATCAACAGAGGCTACCAAGATACTTCCATCTCCAAATAAATCACAGGTCGGACGATAAGGAAAAGTTGAGTTTTGCTGATCAGCCTTGATTACTTTTATCTGTTTCTCAAAAGACGCTGGCAAAAATTCCTTAAAAATCAAATCCTTCAACTTAGGCTTCTGATAAACCTCATAAACCTCCTGAGTCAGAAGGAAGCTCGCATTAGGAAAGAAGCCAGCCCCTCCCAAATGATCAGGATGCAGGTGGGAAAGCATAACATAAGTAATGTCATCAGGCCTAATCCCCTTCGCCTTCAACAAGTTTGAAATTTGATCCTTTTCTGTCATCTGCACCGGCGTTCCTAAACGATACAAGCCATAGCGAAGCTGGGTCTTAATATCGTAGTGATAACCTGTATCATAAAGCAGATAGCCTTTATCTCTGTGTTTGATTAGAAAGACACCGGCTGGAAAGGTCATCTTTTTATTTTTGACTTTCTTGAACAAAAGACCAGTATAGCTAGTACAATATCCCGCAGGAAAATAATCAATGCTTTCGATAATCTTGGACATATTGTTCAATCCCTTCTGAAATCGTTATTTTAGGCCGATAACCCAAGTCACACTCTGCCTTGCTAATATCTAAAGTCTGACTATAGCGCAGTAAATAATAGGTATAGCGTGTTAGGGCTGGCTCTCCTTTGAGCTTTAGTCTCTTATAAATAAACTCCAAACTACTTGAAATAGCAGATACAAGTGGGGCTGGGATTTTGCGATAACGGATAGGATATCCCAAACCTCTCAAGGTTTCTTCAATCAAATTCCTAAATGCTCTGGGTTCTCCATTGGTAATATTATAAACCTCTCCAGCTGCTTGAGGAGTTTCCAAAGCCAGACGAATAGCCAAAGCAACATTTTCCACACAGGTCATATCCATCAGTTGGCGACCATCACCAATCAAAGGAATACCGATCTTCTGACTAAGATTAAGAACACGTGGCAAAATGCTGGTGTCTCCAATTCCAAAAAGTCCTCGAGGTCGCAATATGACACTAGACACATCAGGATAATCTTTAAATAGCTTTTCTGATGCCAATTTACTTCGAATGTAATTGTTAAGCCTATTTTCCTGAGGGGCATCGCTTTCTTTGATATCCAGCTGGTCTCTAGGCGCTGCATAGATACTTGGAGACGACACATATACCAAGCGCTCGATTTTAGCCTCACGGCAAGCTTCAAGGACGTGTTTAGTTCCTAAGACATTCGTTTGGTAAAAGTCTTCCCAAGGACCCCAAACCGTTGACAAAGCACCGGCATGAACGACCATATCCATTTCCTGACAAGCCTTAGTCAAATCCTCTTGGTTTGTCAAATCTCCTTGAATAAAGGTCACAGAGGCGTTTACCAGAGACTGGCCAATTGCACGATTACGACCAAAAGCTCGGACTTGATAACCGTGCTCAACCAGTTCTTCCACAACATATTTGCCTAGAAATCCTGTAGCCCCCGTTACTAAAACTTTCTTCATTGTTTTTTCTCCTTGTCTGCCAGCAGGCGAGCTATTTCACCTTCCACTACTTCTGTAGGATGATATGATTTGGCAGCATGACTTAAAGCCTCTAACTCAGACCAATCTTTCTTAGCCAACAATGCCTCAAAAGCTTGCCCAATTGCCTTGTCATCCTCTCTTTTGGCAGTCAAAGCCACACCTGCCTCAAGTCCACGAATAGCATAGTCATACTGGTCATAATCGTGAGGAAGTATTAAGGATGGCTTTTTATTTATAATACATTGGAAAAAAATACCTGAACCACCGTGGTGAATGACATAATCCATCTGAGGAATGTATTCATTGTAGGGAAGATAAGAAACCACTGAAACATTATCCATTAATTTTTGGCATTCGAATTCTTGCCCTCCAAGACCTAAAGTTACAAAAAACTGGCACTCTGGATGAGACTTAGCTAACAGCTTCGTTTGGTAAATTAAATTGTCCTTTGCCCAATCCAATTGGGTCCCACAAGTCACAAAGACAATTTTACGATTTGCAAATGGCGACAAATCAAGAGGATAATCCTCACATCGCTCAACTGAACCTCCAGTAGGACCCACCCAGTGGTAATGTTCTGGGAACCCTTTCTTTATCTCCAACTCTTTCATTCCTATTCCTAAAATAGAATACGGTGAATAGATACTCTCTTGTCCCTTATGGTTGTACATTTTAAAACCATAACGCTTTAAACGATTTCGTAATAAAAAAGTGACGGAATACTTCAAGAAACGAGTCAGTTTTCTGCCTAGCCATTGTTGAATCAATTGATTGCGATTCTTCGGACTTCCCATTCCTCCGAAGAAACAAGGAGGACCATCCGTCGTTTCAATAGCAAATTGTGTGGCCATTGTCGTTATCCACGGAATCCCCATTTGCTCTGCAACAAGTCCACCCGACAAACTGACATAATCGGCAATGACTAAATCAGGTCGGTTTACTCCCCATTCCGCTACTAACTGATCGGAAACAAGATTAATAATATCAAGACTAGCTGATAGCTGACGATAAGCAGAAAAAAGCCCCAATTGCTCCTTATTATTAGCCACACTTTCAAAGTCCGCTTCATGACCTTCAAGTATAGTAACAACTTTAAAGCCTGCTGCCTCAGCTACTGCACGTTTCTGTTGTCCTGTGAATAAACGAATATCATAGCGAGAATTTTTTAATAAAGGCATTAGCAGATTCATGGTTGGATAAAGGTGCCCACTTAATGGAACGATGACCACGTCAATTTTTAGTTTTCTCATAACACTAGCATAGCAAATTTTTTTTGAAAGAACTACTCAAAACAAAATACTAGCTAAACTCATTTTCTCTGAATAGATACACTTCTTCAGTAAGATTTTTCATCCATTAATCAATCAAAGCTTGCCACAAATACTTTAACATAGAACTTTTCAATATTTTTTAGCAAGAATCCCCTAACTTACCTCCATCATAACAAATATTCTTTCCAAAGGAATTGAGAGGTAGTTTTCTGTCTCAGTAAAATCTGATAAACTAGAGTTATGCAAACAACAGACTCATTTAGTAAGGCAATTATTTTGGGAGCTACAGGAGGAATTGGACGTCACCTAGCAACTGAACTGGCAAAACATCTTGATTTTCTGGTTCTAGTAGGCCGAAATCCAGACAAATTAGTCCAACTGCAAAATGAATTAGCTGGAAGCAAGGCACAACTTTCAATTAAGGTTTTAAATCTGTGTGATAAGGAAGCACTGGAGAATTTTGGAAAGGCATTAGATGCTGACCTTCTGGTCAATTGTGCAGGACTAGCTAGCTTCTCCATAGGAAGTGATTTAGCCACAGAAAAGGAACAAGAGCTCTGGCAGGTAAACTACCATGCTCCAGTCCAGCTAATGAAATTGCTAGTGCAGAAAAATCGGAAAATCCGGCTAGTCCAACTTTCTTCACTGGCAGCTCTTTTTCCTCATCCCTATCTAGCAGCCTACAGTTCCAGCAAGGCTGCCTTGCAGACCTACACTCTTGCTCTCCAGGAGGAACTAAGTCAATCAGATTCCCCAGCTCAGCTAGGTCTCTATATTCTTGGACCAGTCCAAACAGGTATTTTTCCTCCTAAACTAGTAGAAGCATTGGGAGGCAGTCGCTTGCAGATGAAGCCTGAGAAAGTCGCTCAGCAGTTGATTCGATTCATAGAAAGGGGTACTTCCTATGCTGTTATCGGCCTTCGCTATCGCTTGCTAGTTTTGCTAGGTCGTCTGCTTCCCCAAAGATGGATTATTCGTCTCCTTGCAAGGTATTTACGAAAGGGAAATAATAGATGAAATTTATATTTATATTTTTAGGCGTTGCTTATCTTCTCTTATTTCTCATCCGTTGGTTGCTGTCCTTCATTTATTATAAAAAAGGCCAGTCTCATATTGCGGACTTCCCAGAAGAGCTTTTTACAGTGGTCCAACCCATCCTCTCTGGGGATCCTCGTTTAGCGAATGATTTGCGGGCTAATCTCCAGCAAACAGAATCAGTGGAGTTCTACTGGTTGATCGACCAGTCTGATACAGAAGCCCAGCGAGCAGCAGATCAGATTTGCCAAGATGAGTCATTTGCCCAACGTATCCGAATCTTTCTTATTGAAGACGTCCCTCAGGGGATTAATCCAAAGAGTTATAAGATTGAGCAAGTTGTAGAGGAGTTGACCCGGCCTTATCTAATTGTTTTGGACGATGATAGTGTGATTGATTTTTCTAAAATGGGTGAGCTGACTGCCTATCTGGGTCAAGAGGTCATTCTGACAGGTATTCCCTATAACCAAGAAAGAAGTAATTTCTGGTCCAAGTTGGTTGCAGCATTTGTTAATGGCAATTCCTTTATTACCTATTTTACCATGGCAGAAGTTGGGGCAAATCACTCCATCAACGGGATGTTTTATATCCTACCGGTAAAACTTGCAAAAGATCAGGGGCTCTTCACAGCGATTAAGGATTATCTATGTGATGATTTAGCTGTGGCCGATTTTTTAAGGAGTAAAGGAGTATCCATTATCCAAACGCGGGTTACCTGTAATGTTCGAACCACTATCAAAAACGCTAAGCAATACCTGCTCCAGATGAAGCGGTGGCTTCTCTTTAGCTCTATCTATCTCAAAGAACACCTAGACTGGAAGGTCTTTTGCCTCATAGGTTTACCGAGCTTTCTACCTCTTCCAGGTTTGATCTTAAGTCTTATTTTAGGTTGGCCTTATCTTCTTCTAGCCTTGGGCTTACTACTATTCAAGGCAGTTTGGATGCTCCTCTATCGACAAAGCATTCTAACCAATCGCTTACACTTGGATGAAGTCACCTACGAAGTGCTGAATGATCTCCTGCTTCCTTGGCTGTTTGTCTATGTTCTAATGACACCTCCTGTGATTAATTGGCGGGGGCGGAAGATTCGAGTGACGGATGGAAAGATTCGTTATGAGTAAGATGACGTCCTATCTAGACCGTTTGTCTGCTTT
>ENA-OWPP01001849-OWPP01001849.1-human-gut-metagenome-genome-assembly--contig:-NODE-1849-length-16184-cov-2.900676_pt1 | contig 16184 bp, 15 predicted proteins | sample MGYA00248265_ERZ651848 | MGnify/ENA primary metagenome ERZ651848 (study PRJEB26924, sample SAMEA4378233) | human gut metagenome | biome: human gut; feature: human-associated habitat; material: faeces...
ATCCACACGCCATGCGGATCACCGGCCAGCACCAGCCTGTCCTCGCGCAGCGTGACACGATCGACCGAGTCGTTGACGATGGGCTTCTCCACCACACCCAACTGCACGGCTTTCATACCGGTCTGTTCCAGGATCGCGTCGGAATTGAGCACCCGAATCGAGCAGTCGAAGCCGCTCAGCACCTCGGCCATCACCGGCAGTGCGACCGGCAGTAGCACGGCCGCCGTGGTGTGCGAGAATGCGACGGACAACGGCTCACGGCTCTCGCGCATGTGGGCGATCTGCTCGCAGGCGTCGCGCCACGTGCCATCGATGCCGGTCGCCGCACGGTACAGCAACCGCCCAGCCTCGGTCGGCGTCACATCGCTTTTGGCATTGCGGACGAACAGCGGCGCCCCGACCATGCGCTCCAGTTGGGCGATGCGCGACGACACCGTGGACTGCGAGACCTTGAGCTCGTCGGCGGCCAACGTGAACTGGCCGATCTCGTAGACCGCGACCAGAGTGTCCAGCAAGGGGAACATGAACCGCTCCTTTCCGTCGTGTTCGGCAACGCCTGCCGGAACGTCAGTGCGTCCGTTCCGGCAGGCGTTGCCGATCGGCTTGCATCATTTGACCTGCGTGATCCGGTTGCCGCTGACCATGAACGCCGTTCTCGCCATGTCGATCATCGGCTGGTCGAACCGGCTGTCGGTGTAGAACTCGTCGATGACCGCGTCCGGGCCGACGACTTCGTGGAACCGTTTCGGCTTGTTCGTATTGAAATTCAGATAGGTGACCCGCATCGTCCGCGGATCCACGGTGGATGAGACCAGACGGTTCAATCCGAGACGCCGGCATGCCTCCCCCACGGTCACGTCGAACGACGCCGTCAGGATCACGTCATCCGGACGCGGCTCATACCACGGCTTGATGCGGTCCATATGCCGGTTCCAGAACTCGTTCACCAACGCGGATACGCCCTCTGCGATCGCGGCCTCCCCGGCGAGACCGGCATCGGGAGCCGCGCCGTCCAGTCGCAGTATCCGTCGGGAAGCCGCGACATCGTGCAGGTAATCGCACGTCACGCCGCCCACGCCGCGTTCCATTTGCGCAAGCGTGGCCCGCCCCATCTTGTACTGCACCGCGTATCGCAGCACCGGAGCCAGATGCCGCAGCACCTTCGGCTCGTATCGGGCACTGAACATATACAGGTCGAACAGGCTTTCGCCGTCATATATCGTGCCGTCGAAATCGAACACCCTCATCGTGTCTCGTTCCCTCTCACCCTCGCGCCGCTCCCGGCCCGTCAGAACTGCGCATAGTCCGCATCCTTATGTTCCCCCGTCTCAAGGTACCGTGCAAGATCGTCGGACGACGAGAACACAGCGCGCACCGACTGGGCGATCATCAGGTTGATGCTGTCGCCGTCGCGCAGGCCCTCGCGATATGCGTACACGGGGATGCCAAGAGAGTGGGCGAATCCGATCTCGAACATCGTGCCGGAATCCTCGTCCATCAGATTGGCTATCACCGCCTTGGAAGCGCAGATGCCGTTCACGTCGTCGTCGAAGCAGCCCGCGGGACCGACCTCGGCGATGTCACTGGCGAACCGCGGCCTGAACATCGTCTTGCCGTGGGTGTCGAGCACATGCTCCAAGCGTTCCATCGACGCGACCTGCTCGGGATTGAAGAACGGGCCAGCGACGTAGAAATCGTAGCGGCGGCGTTTGCGCGAATAGGCTTTCTCGCGCTTGCGGCCGGGCTCGCGATCGGGTTCTCGCCCGTCCGCCGCTTGGCCCGCCTCTGCGCCCGCATCCGGCTCCATCATCTCGGCGAACGTCTGCTTCATCGTATCCAGCAGCGACTGCGTGCTTTCCGGAACCTCGTCGCCCGCTCCGGCGACGTCCTTGGTGAGTCCCTCGATGCGGCGACGAATCCGGTCGGCGTCCTGCGGGTCGATGCTGAACTTCGCCACGAGCGACTGCCGTATCGTCTCATAATCAAGGTTGACGAAGAAGATAAGCTGCTGCAGCTTCATGAAGTTCTTCAGCTCGGGGAACCGCTCGACGATGTACGTCTCGCGATCATCCGTGGCCCTCACCCAGTCGCGGGTCAGCTGCATGCTCCAGTCGCCGGTGATGGATCCGCGGCGCATGCGGTAATGGTACAGCGCTTCGGGAATGCGCACGACGCGATGCGACTCGCCGATCACATTGCAGATACGGGCCATGTCCTCGATCTTGCGCCCGACGGGGAAGGAGAACCCGTGATTGCGGTAGATCGACGCCGCCGCGACGAACGACCAGAAATACCCGTCGATCTCGGCCTTGACCTGCGCCTTGATCGCCTCGATCGGGGTCATGATGATCACGTCGTCATAATGGTTGTGCTTGTACGAGGATGTCAGCGGCTTGCCGTCTTCGCTGATCGTGTCGAACTGGAACATCACCAAATCGGCGTCGTAGTCGCGCATCGTCGCCATCGCACGTTCAATGAGATTGCGCTCGACCATGTCATCGGAATCGACGAAGTAGATATAGTCGCCAGTGGCCTTCGCTAGTCCGACATTGCGCGCATCGGACAGGCCGCCATTGGCCTTGTGGATCACGCGGATCCGCTCATCCCTCGCCGTCCACGCATCGCACATCGCAGGGCAGCGGTCGGGCGACCCGTCGTCGACGAGCAGGATCTCAAGATTGCGGTACGTCTGGCCGACCAGTCCTTCCACGCACGCATCGAGATACCGCTCGACTCCGTACACCGGCACGATGACCGACACGAGCGGCGTGGCCCCGTCACCATTCATGGCCTCCGCCGTCACATTCGACGATGTTTCCGATTCCGCTGACATGCCCCTCCTCGATGCTCCCCGGTCCGTTCGGCTCCACTCACTGCTGACGCACAGCGGCACGTGCGTCGCCCTCCAATGTCCATGATAGGCCAGGGCTTGCGCAGGGCGGACGACTCCATCCTGTTGTTTGCCATATCTTAACCGCGCCGCTCAACCGTGCCTTTTACCCGCGCGGAAACGGCGGCAGAACGCCATGCCGGTATGCGTCGGCCACCGGATTTTCCATCCGCCCTGAGGTCGCGTAGACCCCTCCCGTCAGTCTTTTGACACCATGCAACATTTTGCCGAGCCCCGCAACCGATCACCGTGGCGGGATGCTTTTTGCCGTATATGGCCGTCAGCGGCGACAGCGCGGCGATCAAGCAGATGCTCAACAACATGTCCAGCGAAGAGCTCCTCAAATACTATGACGGGGACAGCTCGATCAGCGCATCGCTGTTCGACGATCGCACATTCCCGTTCTGGGCGTTCCTCGTGCTGGCGGCGTTCATCCTGTTGTTCGCGCTGCTTCGTCTGCACGCCGCCACGCTGACGTTCTCCATCCTCAACCTGCTCTTATGCGCTTTGTACGCGGGAATACTCATCTTCATTCTCGTCTCCGCTTCCCACGAGATGGATGTCGTACGCTCGACGGCATCTCAGCCTGGGCTGAATCTCGCCAATGACCTGTCCTTTTCACTCGTCCCGTCGTATGGGATGTATGCGATCATCGCGGGAACGTTGTTCATGTTCGTGGGAGCCATCGTTTCCGTGGTGAATCGCAGCCATGCGCGCAGGGCGGCATTCGCCAGTCCGGCTCCGACGAATCCGCCCGCAGTCGCGTACGGTGGCATGCCGGCGCAAAACCACGGAGCCACGCCGGACGCCGGAGCGACGTATCAGCAGCCTGCTGTGCCATATAGCGCGCAACCACAGAATCCGGCCGGAGGAACGCCGAACACAATGCGTCCCATGCCACTGCCGCCGCAACACTAATCCGCACAACCCGCAGACTCCGCTGACATCCACACCGAATCAGCGGAGTTCTTTTATGCCGCCAGACGCCGACTGGCGCAACGGCGCGACTCGTCGAACTATGGTTCCGCTACGGGCCGCACTGGAATATCATGGGTTTACAGCAACGCTGCGAGAGAGGTGGGAGATCATGGAATATTGTCCGCATTGCGGTGCCCCATATGACGAGGGCAGTCGGTTCTGTTTCCAGTGCGGCGCTCCGCGGCAATCCGCCGCTGGAGCGCCGGGTGCTCCTGCGATACCGGCCGCTCCGATACCCGTGTCGGGCTATGGCAACATGGCGGCGCAGCCACCGGTTCCATCGCCTCCGAGAGCATCCGAGACGGCATCCGACGATGGTTTTGCCGCATTCGCAGCAAATGCGGGCGATGCCGGCACACCTCCGACCGTCCACGCCGGAAACTCCGCCACGCCACCGGCCAATCCCACCGGATCCGCCGCCGCGCAGCCGTCCGCCAAGCGCCCACGCATGAAACTCATCGCGGCGATCATCGCCGTATTGGTGGTTCTCGCTGGAACCGGGTTCGGTCTCGCCGCGAGGAAACTGGAATGGATCGGCCCGCGCACCGTGCCGACGGTCCGATACCGCACGGCAGCCGAAGTGTCACGCGAGCTGGAGGCCAAAGGCTTTCTCGTCAAGAAGAAGCAGATGTTCAACGCCCTGGGCAAGGGCAAGTGCCTCGGTCTGGTAGGAGTCAAGGCGGGCGACCGTCTGCCCAAGGGCACGACGGTGACGGTCATCGAATCGATGGGACCCGGTGTACCCGAAGGCACAGTCGGCTCTGAACCGAGCAAGGCCGAAACCGCGCTACTGAAAATGGGCGTCAAAGTCGTCGAGCACGAAGTCGTCTCGGAGCATCCCGGCAAAGTCGCCGTCACCATGCCCGCGGACGGTGAGCCGGTGCGCGACACCGACGACGGCTCCATATCGGAGTCGGGATCACAGGTGACGGCATACCCGTCGAAATCGCCGGAATGGGCAAGGACGAGGCGAAAACAAAGCTCCAGCAACAGGGCTCGACGTCACGCTCAAGCCGCGTTTCTCCAGCCGAAAGAATCTCGGCAAGATCGTCCGAGCCGATCCCGGCATCGGCGTGCGGACCAGCGAGACCAACGTGACCCTGTATTACGGCGTGGATGCCAGCAAACGCTACGACGTGGTCGGCGCGTCCATTCCCGACAGGGGATCGAACAAGTTCATGACGAACACCGTGGCTCTGGCAGGGAAGTATTGCACCGATGGCGGCGACTGCCTGACATTGGAACCCGGTCAGACCGATCCAAACCCGAGTGGTCTAGTGCTCGACGGCAAAGGTTCCTCGGATTTCTTCGACCAGCTGACCCTCTGCACGTATTCGCAGGACATCAGCGGCTGCAACCCGTCCTCCGGCGGCTACTACAACGCAATGAAGGACTTCCTGATCCAGGGCGATACCGGCGCCATGGAGCTGTATGCAGGCTTCGGACTGCCCGTATGCAGCACCACGTCTTACGTGGGCGACGGGCCGACATACTGCGACGGCACGTCGGAGAAACAAGTCGAGGATGGCTCGGATGGAACCGCCGAACAGGCCATGAGCGAAAAATATCTCAAATACGTGGCTCGTGATTTCTTCGTGGTGATGCCGGTCGGAGCCAACCTCGACCAGCTGGAATCCAACGGATATTTCGACGGCTCGACTACGTACAAGCCCTATGCGGACCGCCCGTATCTCATTCGCCGCGAAAACTCCGCATACCCGGAAATCAAGGCGACGAATGACGCCTTCCACCGGAAGCCCAACCCGTACGCGCCCGGCACCAACATGCAGCCGTTCAAGAAGGCGCCCAACGCCCACAACGTGTACTATCTGGTCGAGCAGCCGGTCGATTTCAGCCAGTTCAAGGAGGCCTCCGTATCCGGCGGGCGGCAGGGAGACGGCTCCGACTCGTCGCCTGACGACGGCACCTCTTCCGACGGCAACGGCGATGATACCACTGAATCCGATGACTCATCGCAATCCCAGTCATCGCAATCCGGTGCGAGAACCTACACGAACGCGCGGTTCTCGTACCGTGTCGACGTGCCTGCCGGTTACAAGTGGCAGCAGGAGTCCGACAACGGCGACGGTCGCAAGTTCGACGCGACGTCCGGCTCCACGCAGATCAGCGTGTGGGGCAGCAACAACGCGCTGTCTCACTCCCCGCAGGAGGAGCTCGACTGGCTCAAGGAGAATCTCGGCGGCAACGCGAACATATCGCTCGCGCAGGTGGCCGGCCAATCGGTGTACCTCAGCTATGAGCAGAACGGAACCATCACGTATATCCGCGAAGTCGTCACCGGAGGGAAGATCGCGGCCATCGAAATCACGTATCCGACCAGCGAACGCTCGAGCGAAGACAAACTCGCGGAGACGGTTCCGCTGACCTTGAAGTTCGTGGGGTGATGGGGCTATCGTCACCAGATGCGAGGCCGCACGAAACCGTTGTGTTCCAAGAACACGGCGACGTCACGCAGCTCCGGCATGTTGATGCTGTGCGTCATGCCGGGGTAGATTTTCTCGGTGAGCGTGGTGTGCGAGGCATAGAACGCGCTCATCGCGTCGAGTTCGGACTTGGGGAAGATGTCGTCCGCAGAGCCGTGGCCGTAGAACATTGGCGGCTTCAGTCGCGCAAGCTCGTCGTCGCCAGGCAACTCGCCATGTGCGAGGAACCCGGAGAAACTGACTGCGGCGGCGTACCGTTTCGGATTGACGCGCAGCATCTCGCCGGCGAGTAGACCGCCTTGGGAGAAGCCCATGACCACGATGGGGCGCTCCGGGGCGATGCTGTCGGCCACCCATGCGTCGATGGCCTCGCCGGCTTGGCGTGATTGCCGATCGAGCGATTCGCCGGTCGGGACGCCTTCGTAATCCCATGAGCCGAACCACGTGTAGCCCGGGCCGTACGAAATCGGCGCACGCAACGACGCGTAATCGGCGCCGGGCGTACAATACTCCAGCAATACCGGCAGGTCATGCTCGTTCGACCCCCAGCCGTGCAACAGCAAGAACACCGGGCCGCTTCCATTGGCCGGCAGATTGGCCACCGCATGTTCGATCCTCATCGCGCTCACTCCCCTCTTGTGTGTTCGTGTTTTGCGTTCGCCACCGGCTTCAGAGCGGCCGACGAATCACGTTTCAATGTCATGTTCCGTCACCCATGGTAGTCGCACGGGCGCCGGCAGTCACACCATCGCGCATCCGCCCCCCCCACTCCATTTCATCATCTCATCCCGCCAAAGTTCCATCTCAAGGTCGTCACATGGGACTTTCGCCGGATGAGGGGTCACGCCGCGGCACGGACATCCGCTCATAGTCCCGCGGGAAAGTCAGCCAATGGGACTACGCGCGGAATGGAGGCTGCGGGATTGTATGGCGTACCATATAACTCGACATCGAATCCGGCGCCGCAACACCGGCATCCACCGACGACACGGGAGTATCAATGCAACAACCGATCATGACCTCCGTCGCTTTTCTATCGCAGGCATCGGCCCCTGCCGACCCGTCGAACGACGAGGACCGCGCCACCGCGACCGACCTGCGTGACACGCTGTCGGCGCATCGCGGCGAATGTGTGGGCATGGCCGCGAACATGATAGGCGTGGCAAAGCGGATCATCGTGTTCCAAGACAAGGAAAACAACCGCAACGCAATCATGTTCAACCCGCGCATCATTGCTGGGAGCGACCCATTCGATACCGTCGAAGGATGTCTGTCACTGGATGGCGAACGTCCGACAACACGCTACCAGAGCATCACCGTCACCTATCAGGCTCGCAGCGGGCGCGAATACACGACTGCCTTCGACGGATTCACCGCGCAAATCATCCAACACGAAATCGATCACGTCAACGGCATCATCATCTGACGAATAATGACGGTCATCGCGTCATATCGCCGAAATCGACAACGTGACGCGTCACAAAGCACACCACACACTCAGCCCAACTGGTCCTTGATGTCGGACGGCAGATGCGTGGTGACTTCCTGCTGAATGCGGTCAAACGCGCTGGACAGCAGCAGATTACCCGGAACCGTACTGATCAGGAATGCCAGAATCGCGGCGATGACCGCCGTCACCAGACCTTTGACAAGACGGGCGACGATCTTGAACACCAGATAGGCGACAATCGCGCCGACGACGACGGTGATCGCGGTTTGAGCCAGCTGCGGCAGATTGCCATACCACAGGACGAACTGGTCGAATCCGGACCGCACGGTCTGTGATGTTTGAGAGATCTGCGAGTTTTGAGCAATATGCAAGGACAACACGGCGTGCACGAACTGCATGTGCAAGGTCAGTCTCCTTTGCCGGTGAGTATGGTGGTTGTTTGATGATATCAGCCTGATCTTAGAGGCCTCCCGTCATGTGCCGGCCCCCGATCGGGCCGGGATGCGGGAGGTCCCCCTATGCCTTCATGACGTCAGCCGACGAGGAAGTCGAGGACGTTCATGCCGGTGCCGGTCTGCGCGCGATACAACTCGGTGTATCCGCACTGGCGGCAGGAGATGGTGACGAACTTCTTGTTCTGCACGTTGAACAGTTTGGCGAAATCGCCGCCGGTCGCCTGGAACTGGTCGCTGTCGTATGACCGGCATCCGCATTTGACGCAGATGTACTGAACCTGCTGCATAATGAATTCCTTTCATCGGAACCTAACATCCCCCGATAGTGGTTCACCCTATCAGACAGGATTCGCCCGATTGCCGGTTATCCCGTATCCGCACGTAACGCGCATACAATCAACAGAATCGTCCGCGCTCCTTCGCGATGCGGGCGCCCCATATCGGCATCAGTGCGCATCGGAGAAGAAATCACGCTGAAAAACGCCAACAGCCGACAAATCCAGAGGCTATCTTCGTTTCGAGGGGTTGATTCGGATGCGTCAAAACATCTATCTGCGTTTCGAGGGGGTGGTGCTCAAGTATAAACGCTCCCAAAACCGCATGATTCCAGCAACATACAGCTTCGAATACCCTGCATATCGTGTTTTGGCAACCCCTTGAAACGCAGATAGATGTTCGGAGAGCCCCGAATCAACCCCCCCCCCAAAGTTCATATACCGTACAAATCGGCGGGTCGGATGTCCTCAGTAGCTGTGCGCGTGCAGATAATCGTCGTCAAAACCGAAATAATGGCCGAGCTCATGCAGCACTGTCTTGCGAATCTGCCGGCGCAGGTCGTCGCGCGTGGCGCAGACGCGCTCGTGCGGGCCCTTGTATATGGTGATGATATCGGGCATGACGCCACTGTATCCGGTGAAGCGCCGCGTGATTGGCACACCTTCGTACAGGCCGAGCAGCTCATCGCACTGGCGCTGCATCGTCGCCCGCTCACGCTCGTTCGGCTCGTCGGCGACCGCGATACCGACATTGTCCAGCGCGCGTTTGAACCGGTCCGGAAGACTGTCGATGGCCGCTTCGACCTCGTGCTCGAACTCCTCGTCGCTGATGCGCATTCCACAGCCTTCCTTGTCATTGAACAGTCGCCTTGCCCGCCACGATCAGGCGGATGCCCCGGCACAATCGGGAGCAGTCTGACTCCATGTTCCAAGCATAGGACGGCGTGGACCGATGCGCCACATAGACCGTACGTCACACGACCGGTATACGCTTCAGTCATTCGTAACGTACACTAGTGACTGTGCGAAAGGAGGTGCGCATTGGCGACGTCGGAAATCGAACAGTTGTGGATCAGCCAGTTTCAGGAGAATCTGGGGGCGCTTCGCAAAGTGGCGGGATGGACCACCCAGCAGTTGGCCAACGAGCTAGGAGTCGCACGGCAGACCATCTCCAATCTGGAGACCGGCCGAAGTCCCATGACCAAATTGCAGTACCTCGCCCTGCGCACCGTGTTCAGCGCCGAAATCGCCGAATGCGGCAACCGCGAACTGGCGAAGATCATCAAGACCCTTGTTGACGATCCGATTGAACTGCGCATCAAGGAGCTTGGGACGGCCGGTTCGTCCGACGATGCCAAAGAGCCGACCGATGAGACGGCCAACAATACCAAGGCAAGCAGCGCTACCGAGCCTGACGCTCCCAGCGAAGCAGACGATGCACGGCCGGTCGCGCCGGCATCCAAGCCGGCTGCCGGCAGACGGGCACGCAAAAACAAGGAACGACCGCTGAGCACGGCCATGCAGGCACTTGCCGTCATCACCGCGGCTCTGGCCAGCGGCACCGCCGCCGGCGTTCTCACCTATCTGCTGTTTCCCAACGGCAAGCCCGGCAAAAACGGCAGACGTTGACAGAGCGGACCGCGCTGCAGACCGCAACAAGGCCGATCATCGACAGTCGTACTGATTCGGCATGACGATTCGTGTCTATTTCCGCTGCCACGAACAATGCCTCATCTCGATCAACTTCCGGAAAAGTCCGGGATTCTCTTCGCGCATCAGCGCGGCTGCGACTGCATCATGTGGCGGCGCGTTTGAACAGAGAAATATAAATCTCCCGGCATATGAAGGCAAGGCTCTTCATGCACCGGGAGATTTGACGATTCGTTACGGCAGAAAAAACGTTACAGGCCTAGGACTTCATGCTTCTTCATGTCGAACTCCTCTTGGGAGAGGATGCCGATGTCGACGAGTTCCTTGAGCTTCTTCAACGTTTCCACCTGTTCTGCGACGCTCATGGAGGCGGCGTGCGAGGGCGCTGCCGCGCCGGCTCCGGAGGTTGCCGTATCGGCACCGCCCGTGCTTTCGGCTGCAAGTGCGGTTTGAGGCTGCGGCTGCTGCGGTTGCGGTTGCGCGGCCATCGGCATCGGCGCTGCCGGCGCCGCGGTCATCGGATTGATGGCCTGAGCCATGTTCATGCCGAGGAGCATGCCGCCGCCATCACCGAAACCGTTGTTCTGGATGCCTTGGGCGATCTGCTGCTGCGCGGCCATGTTGCCGGCCGTCTGCGAGACGCCCTCGTACGCAGAGACATTCATCTTGTTCGAAGCGAATTGGCGCACGAGCTGGCGAGACTCCTCATCGAACTCGATGCTCTCGATGCCGACGCCGGACACCTCGAATCCGAAGCGATTCCTCCACGTCCCCGCATTCGTCTCATCGTTGCGCACGCGTGTGGCGATATCGTTCGCATGGGCAGGCAGCTGCGAAATTCGATACTGATCGGACAACGAGTTGATGGCGACGATGAACGACTGGACGAATTCGGAAAGAATCTGTTCCCTAGCCTTGGGATTGTCGAACGCGTACGACGTTACGTTGGCGGGAACGTAATTGCGCACGAAGCGAACCGGGTCGGTGACTTTCAGTGACATCGTGCCCCGCGCCCGTATCTCCAAATCCACGCCATAGAATTTGTCATTGTAGACCAGCGGCGCTGGAGTGCCGAACTTAATGCCGCGGATCTCACGCAGGTTGACGAACGCCACATACTTCGTCTCCACCGGCTGCCCGCCGAATGTGAATCGACTGGCGACCGAGCTGAACAGCGATCCGATGCCGTCACCGGCGAGCACGCTTTTCTCGCCGTCGCGGTACTCGTAACCGCCCGGCTCGGTAATCACGTTCTCGATGCCGGATTCAGAGAAGATGAAGGCCGCCGTGTTTTCGGGCACATAAATGTGGGAACCGTTGCTGATGACGCCTTCGGAACCGTACTCGTTCGACCCGCGTCCGTTGTTCGCGCCTCTTGGGACTCCCGGTGCGACCACTACATACTCGTCGAACCGACCGGCAGTGATGATGTCTTTCCATAGATCCGCGAACGTTCCGCCGAGCGCGCCCGCGAACGCCTTGATGATTGCCATGTGCTTTCTCCTCGTCTTCTCGCGCAAGCGCGGATGCGCCGCCATGCGTGTTGCCTGCATGACGGCGCATCCGCCCAGCGCACAGGTTCGGTCGGTTAGTTCAGCTGCGTCTCGCGATTGCAGTATTCGCAGCGAACCGCCTCGCGCTTATGGCCGGACAGCGGCGCGCCGCATCCCTCACAGGTTCCCGACGACCGCGTCTCGGCGATGCCAAGCCCGTTGCGAAACGCGCCGAACGTGTCCTTCAACGTACCGGCCAGCGCCTCCGTGCCGGGTATGGCCTTGCTGAACGCCTGTTGCTTGTTTTGGATCTGATCGAGAAAACCCATTGCTGTCCTTCTTCCTTATGTGGATTGGCGGAGTGCCGAATACCGCGTCACTGGCTGACGGACGCAAGTTTCTGCGTGCATCGAGCCATGACCTCGTTGTAGTACGCGAGATCGCTGGCGCTGAGCGAGCCGGAATCGATGGAAAATTACTTGAATTACTCGCAGATGTATCAGAGCTTGTGCTGATATCTGATGTAGATGAATCATCAGGACCGCGCAGGCTTATCGACATGATGTCCTTATTCGACTCATCATGTGAAATCCTTACGGAATAGCCATCCTTGGTCTCACCTCTAAACCATCCGCCCCTGCGTCTGTAATCTACAGTGAAGCCCTTCTCAAGAACAGCATCAATATACGCGGCATACTGTTCATCATTGGTATCACACACATCAATAGAGAGCATGTCATCATCTTCAATGAAATTGCCACCAGTCATAGATTCCGGGGTTGGAAGTTTGGCGCCAATATTGGTTTTTGGCCAAGAGAAAGCTTTGCACTCAATTACCGGTGCGGCGGCCGGAACGGCCTTTTTGCGAGCTCCGGAGACAATTTCCGGTGCGGCGGCCGGAGCGGCCTTTTCGAGAGCTCCGGAGACAACAATGCCTACACTGCCAATGACAAAACCCAACACTGTAAGTACTGCGGCAATCCAAGCAAACAGCTGACCAGTCACCTTGCCGCCGGGACGTGTTACATACAACGCAGCAAATGTCAGCAACAAGGATACGAACGCCATGGAGAACAACACTCCCCATTCCAATGCCGCCGGCGCGAACGTGCTCAGCACCATCAGGATGCTGTATACAAGTGCCGCAATGGCGAGTTTAGAGCGGTTACCGGAAGCGCCGGTGAACTGAGGATTATTCAAAATCTTCCAAATCTTCTGAGCCTTTGTTCTCCTTCTTCGGGGCTTCGCCGCATCGGTGGGGGCCGCTGTGGGCAGAAGTGCCGGATCAAGAACAGACAGGAATTCAGCGGTCCGAGTGCCACCATCATCACCGGTCACGTCCAGTTTGATGGCCGTCCCGTCAGCACCCTGGGCGCTGGCCTTCAGCGTGAATTGGGCTCCGTCATATGCGTGGAATGTCACCGTTCCCTCAGCGACGTTCTCTTCATCCACGGTGAACGTGGCGCTGGTGGACAGCTGGTCGTGGACGGCCTGCATTACCTGCTGCAGACTGGTCGCATACACACGATCGTTGTACGACGGAGTCTGGGCGGGAACATCTTGAACTGGCGGCATTGTCTGCGTCGGCGGCACAAACTGTTCGGTCGGAGGAATGAATTGGGTGGGCGCATCATTACTGCCCGAAGTCGTTGGCTGATTGCCGCCGGCGGGGAAGGGTGCCGGCTGTTGACTATCGTTTGTCATGATTTTCTTCTTCCTCTTTCTTTTTAAATTCTTCTTCTAATCTATTGTATGAATTATTTGACTGAAGATAAAAATCCATATTATTTTCCGCCAGTCCGATCTCGATGGCAAACCGGCTGCGTTCGTTCATTGTCACATCCTTCTCTCGCCAGCCACTTGATGTCGCTGTACTCCTCAATTAGTGTATGTCACTGTGAATATGTACGCAAATTAGCATTATGTAATTAGTTTAGCTAGTCAAACTGAGTTGAATCCACCCTTTCCGCCACGTGCCCTTACGGCAGTGGCAACGTCAATTTTCAGGATGGCGACATGGCCCCGCATCAGTTGCCAACTGAATTTTTCTCCGGCGTTTCGCCGGGCGAGTCTCGCTACGCTGAAACATCAGAATCACACGACATAACAAGAGGAGCGCAACATGGCAGACACCCCCGAAGAGCATCTGACCGAAGAGCTGCTTGACCGACTGCTTCACAGTGCCAAGATCGAAACGTATCTCGACGAGGAGCACATCACAGATCGTGCGTTGCCCGATTATCTGAACGAACTGCTCGACAGAAGCGGAATCAAGCGCAACCCTCTCGCAGAAAAAACAGGCATGAATCAGACGTTCATCTACGATATTTTCGCCGGCAAATCCCGGCCGGGAAGGAACAACGCCATCAGACTCGCGTTCGGGCTCGGGTGCGACCTGCGCGAGACCCAGCGGCTGCTGCGGCTTGCCGGCGTGAGCGAGCTCTACTGCAAGCAGCGGCGCGACGCAATCATCATCTGGTGCATTCAGAACGGCCGGGACCTTCCCGCTACCGACGATGAACTGTATCGGATGGGCGAGGATACCTTGGTGCCGAAGGACTAGTGCAGGGAGGTAGCTGACGACGCCCCACCCGCTTCGCGGGAGCCCCCGCCAGCGGGGGCGAGATTCTTAGCACATCACTCGTGCGCTTGTCTCCGCCAGCGGGGGCGGAATCTTAGGCCATAGAGCATGTCGATCGGGAACGGGTTAGGATAGCGGGTAACGACCAGGACTGGGGAGCAAGATGGACGATAAGCAGACCGCGCACGCGATGGGGATCGACGACACCTACCGCGTCGAGCGCACGCTCGCTCGCGGTCAGGGCGGCGTCACCGAACTGGTCAGCATCGACGGCATCGGTCCGTTCGTGCGCAAGAAGATCCCATCCCAGCTGGCCCAACGCAACGTATGGGCGGCTCTCAGCGCCTGCACGAACCCACGCCTGCCACACGTCGAGGCAACATACGAGTTACCCGATCATTTCGTGGTGGTGTATGACTACGTATCGGGGCGGCCTCTGGAGCACGTCGTTCAGCAACAGGAAAAACTTCCTGAGCGCACGGCGGCACAACTGATCTGCCAACTGTGCGATGCCGTGACCGAGCTGCACCGGCATGGCATCATCCATCGGGACATCACCCCATCCAACGTGATTGTCGCCGACGACGGAGCGCATCTGGTCGACTTCGGCATCGCCAGGACCGTCGCGGCGAATGCGACGCACGACACCACGGCATTGGGCACCTACGGTTTCGCTTCCCCAGAGCAGTTCGGGTTCGCACAGACCGACGCCCGATCGGACGTGTACTCGCTGGGACGGCTGCTTGGATACATGCTGACCGGCGTCTACCCTGACGACAAGCGATACGGCCATCTGCTCGCCGACCCCCATGTGGTGCCATCCCAGCTGAAGTCGGTCATCGACCGGGCGTGCTCATTCGAACCGAACGCCCGTATTCAAAGCGCCGACGAACTGCGCCGCGCGATACTGGGACAGCCTGCACAGCAAAATGAGAACATTGCCAGGCCCGCCATCGTGAACGTCGCGCCGCAATCGGCCCGGAAGCGCTCCAAGCGCAAGGCGATTATCATCGGTGCCATCTCTGCGATTCTGATCGCCACGCTCATAGCCGGCATGCTGGTTCTCGGCAATGTGTTCAAAACCGGCAAACAGTCCACGCCGAACAGCAGCACTACGTCATCATCTCACAGCAATACGTCAGACGCACAACAGATGGGCAAGGATGGCACGAACGACAGCAATCAGTTCAACGGCTCCGCGAACGGGCAGACAACGGATGGAGACAGCACTGACAATACGCAGAGCGATACAACGGAGAACCCGCTGAAAATCACGGAATCAGGGTGGTCGGCGGACAGTGCCGGCTATATCCATTATGCCGTCGCGGTAAAGAACACCAGCAGCACCTTGCAGGTCGAGTTTCCTGCGATTAGCATCACCGGGCGCGCGAAAGACGGCTCGATACTGTTTGCTGAGGATAACCTCAGGGAAGTATCGTTCCCGAAGCAGACCATATATCTTGTCGGACAAGCTGGCAATGGCCCCGGAAGCGAAACTCCGGAAAGTGTGGAATTCTCCATAAACCAACGTGGCGGCACCAATATCCGGCAATCACATGATGTCGTCACCTTCACAACGTCAAATCTCTCGGTGTCGCATAATAGTTTTAGCCGTACCTTATTCAATGGAGAGATCAAAGCCAAAAACACCGGCTACGATTCCATTCTAAATGGAGCGTATGTGACAGTCGTGCTACGCAACAAGAAAGGCGACATCATCTACGGGAATGTCCAGTTTATCGATTCGATTTTTGACGGAAAAACGCATTCCTTCTCAATCCCTATAGACGATTGTCCCGATTATGCCTCGTATGAGATTCATGCGTCAATTTGATTTTTGATTTGTCGGAAATTCGACGCCGCCCATTGCGTATCACGGTCATCTCACCACTATGCCGCTTGCCGCTCCGACGATGTAATAGGAGCGGCAAGCGGCTAAGCAACAATACAGGAGGCCCGAATTATCCT
>ENA-OWPP01001859-OWPP01001859.1-human-gut-metagenome-genome-assembly--contig:-NODE-1859-length-16121-cov-5.893813_pt1 | contig 16121 bp, 10 predicted proteins | sample MGYA00248265_ERZ651848 | MGnify/ENA primary metagenome ERZ651848 (study PRJEB26924, sample SAMEA4378233) | human gut metagenome | biome: human gut; feature: human-associated habitat; material: faeces...
CGGCTGAGGAGGGTGGGCGCACCCATGCTCATCAGGCTGGCGCCGCTGGCGCTGCTTCCGTTCCAGTAGTTGTCGATGTAGGTGTAGTCGTTAAAGGTGTTGGAGGAGGTGATCTTGCCCGAGCCGATCACCGCCTCATAGGAGACGAAGAGGAACTTGGCAAAGAACTTGATGCCCACCTCGCCGCTGATCCCCAGGGCCTGACCGTTGAGCTGCTGATCCTTTTGCAGGTAGGTCCGGGAGAGGAAGGTGTTGGTGGAGTCGGCGGAGAGTCGGCCGAACAGGCCGATCTTCAGGGCGATGATGCTGTAATCAAAGCCCAGGCCGCCGAAGGCGTCGATATAGCCCTGGATGCGCAGGGTGGTGAGGTAGTCGTTGACAGAGTCGGACTTCAGGGCCTCGGCGGTCCAGCCGGAGGTGTCTGCCTCCTGGTCTTTGTAGACCGTGGCGGCCTTGAATTCCAGCTGCAGGGCGATGCCCGCGGCGAAGGTGGCGGTGATGGGCACGGGGCCGACCCAGGCGTTGATATTGGCCTGGAAGCTGAGGCCGGCGGACATACCGCCGCCCAGGGTGCGGAAGGCCCACTTGTGCAGGTCGGTGTCATAGTAGAACTGGCCCTCGTAGTAGCCCGTCAGCTGGGCGCCGATGTCCAGACCGGAATTGGTGCGGTTGTACTTGGTCTCGTTGATGGTGCCCACGGCGTCGTAGGTGCCCTTGGCCATGTCGCTGAGATCGTTGAGCGGGGGGACGCCTACATCCAGCTCCGCCTCCATCAGATTGGAGTCCATGGCAAAGCCGGTCTGGCTGTAATCAAATTCGTCAATGTCCAGACTGTCGTAGCCGCCCCAGACCAGCACGTTGAACACGGAATTGTCCTCCGTGGGGGTGATGAGGACCCGGAACAGGGGACTGACGTTCTCCTGGACGCTGTTGAGCATGCTGGTGATCTTGCCGCCGAAAGCATTGCCCACCTTATTGTTGCCGAAGCTGAAGTTGCCGTTGGTGGTACCGAAGCCGTTTACGAGGCTGGCCTTCATATCCACCACCAGGGCCTCGGCGTCCTTGTCCACCAGCTGTACGTCGGTCAGGTCAATGACCTGGAAGGGCATGGACACGGTTTTTACCAGCGTATCGTTCTGATACACGCTGGCCTTCAGGTTTTCGGCGGTCTCGGCCTCCAGCCAGCCGGACTCCGTCATGGTTTCCTTGGTGAGTACCAGGGTGTTGGTGACGATGGGGATGGAAGCAAAGGGGAAGGAGTTGTCATCCACGGTCTGGGCCTTGGGGGCGAAACCGTTCGACCCGGTCATGGTGACGGTGGCGGCGCCGCTGTCGGCCTCTACGCCCCAGAGCATGATGCGGGTGGTGAGCTCGGTGTATTTGTAGGTGCTGTTGGGACCCACCTTGCCGGTGGAGCCCATCACATTGCGCACCTGCAGGTCATCCCCGCTGTCCTTGCCGTAGGACAGGGTCTGGGCGATGAGGAAAGGCTCCTTTGCCTGCCCGGAGACCTCCCGCAGGGTAACCACCGCGCTGCCGGTGCGCAGGGTGCGGAGGGACCCACTGGCCCGACCGGCGCCTCAGGCGCTGCCGGAGCCGAAGGCCCCACGGGGCCGACCGGTCCTGCCGGCGCCGCCGGAGCTACCGGCGCCGAAGGTCCCACGGGTCCGACAGGCCCCACCGGCCCGAGCGCCACTATCACGCCGGCCGCTGCTGTGACCGATGCGTCCAGCACCTCGGACATCGTAACGCAGTTCAACCAGCTGCTGGCCAACATGAGGACAGCCGGCCTGCTGGCCACCTGATTCCAGACTGCGGCAGGTTCCAGGAAACGACTTGAAAGAGCGCCGTTAAAGCGTTAGAAATGCCTGGGCTGTAAACTGTTTTTGGGGTATTTCCCGGCATCACCCGGGAAATACCCGCTGTTCCTTCAACTGAGGCTGGGAGGTAGAACTTTGAAAGTCTGCGTGTATGCCATATGCAAGAATGAAAGCCAATTTGTCGACCGCTGGATGGATTCGATGTGCGAAGCCGACGCAGTATATGTGCTGGACACCGGCTCTACGGATGACACCGCAGCGCGCCTCAGAGCGCGCGGAGCCATAGTTGAGACCGAGACGGTATCGCCGTGGCGCTTTGACGTGGCCAGAAACCGCTCCCTAGAGATGGTGCAGGACGACGCGGACATATGCGTCTGCACCGATTTGGACGAGTACTTCCACCCCGGGTGGAGGGTTCTGTTTGAGCGCGCCTGGATTCCCGGCACGTCCAGGGCGGCATACCGCTACACCTGGAACTTCAACCCCGACGGCAGCGAGGGATACGTTTTCTGGACGGAAAAGGCTCACACGCGCTTCGGCTACCGGTGGACGCACCCGGTGCACGAGGTGCTCAGCTGGACGGGAGACGGCAGGGAGGGCGGCAAGGTCTACATAGAGGGCGTGCAGCTTGATCACCGTGCGGACAACACAAAGTCCAGGTCTCAATACCTGCCGCTGCTGGAAATGTCGGTGTTGGAAGACCCTGACGACGACCGGAATATGCACTATCTGGGCAGGGAGTATTATTTCCACCGCCGCTGGAACGACGCCATAGTCACGCTCAAGCGCCACCTGACGCTGCCCAGAGCCACCTGGGTCGATGAGCGCTGCGCCTCGATGCGCTACATATCCAGATGCTACATGCAGCTCGGCGACAGGAAGGAGGCCGTGCGCTGGCTGCTGCGCGCCGTGGCCGAGGCTCCGCACCTGCGCGAGCCGTATCTCGAGCTGGCCGAGCGCTTCTACGAGGAGGAAAACTGGGACGGCGTGGTGTTCCTCTGCCGGGAGGCGCTCAAAATCACCGTCCGCCCGCGCACCTACATATGCGAGGCGTCGTCCTGGGGAAGTATGCCCTGGGATCTGCTCTCGCTCGGCCTCTATTACACAGGCCGCTTCGCCGAGGCGTTGGATGCCGCCGAGACGGCCGCGCGGATATCGCCGTCCGACGAGCGCTTGGCCGCGAACGTGCGCCTCATCAAAAACAGGCTGGAAGAATAGCAAAAAGGGTTCGCGCGCAGGGCGCGAACCCGTTTCCTTTACCATACCTGCCAGCGCAGGACAAACATTATTGCGTAGCAAACGGAGAGAATACCGCATACTATCGTGAGTATCTTGTCCTTTTTCGGCGTATTTGCAATCAGAGACACGCCCAGGAAGAAGGGCAGCAGGCTTATCATGTACCTCGGCGCGCTCAGCAGCCAGGTGGCGCCTATGGCAACGAAGTAGTAGGCGATGAACCAGGCCACATAGCCGGGGCGCATCTTCTTTGCGGCGTACACCATTACGGCCAGCGCCGCAAAGTCGAATACCACGTTCGGCAGCCAGAGCCCCAGCAGGTTGGTGATGTTCCCCGGCCAGCACGCTATCACGTTGTCCAGCTGGTACGCCGCCGTGTTGAAGAACAGACCCAGCTCCTGACCCCAGTGCTCACGCTGATAGACCATGTACTGGAAGGGGTTGCCCGAAACCTGCCAGTTTATAAAGCAGTACGCCGCAAATCCCGCCGGGATGAGAAGCAGCCAGAGGAACCGCCCGAGCCGCCGCTGCCCGTGCGGAGCGTCGACTGCCTCGTGCACCAGCTCCATGCACACCGGCACGAACAGCATCAGCCCCAGCGAACGGGTGAAGGCCGCATATGCGCCCAGCAGGCAGCCGAGACCGACCTTCCCGCGCCTCGCGAGGTACACGCAGCCGACCGACAGCAGCAAAAACAGGCTCTCGCTCATGGGCGCTATGAAGAAGAATACGCCCGGGATGATGCAGAGGTATTTCACCGCCCGCAGACTCTGCTCGTGGCTGTAATCAAGCCTGAGCAGGGAGTAGGTCACGCTGCCGGCCGCGGCTAAGCTCAGCCAGGAGACCAGCAGCCCGGAGACGACGTAGTCGCCTATGAGGTAGTTCATGAGCCTTATCGCGATCGGGTATCCCGGCAGGAACACAAGCTGTACAAGCCTGTCGCGTATTCCCTCGGAGAGGTACCAGTCGCGAGCTATGTCCACGTAGTGCCCGCTGTCCAGGCACAGCCAGAAGTCCCTGTAGTCCGTCCACGAGCGGCCTCGGCCGCTGAGAAGATAGATTATGTAGATGAATACAAAGAGCGCCAGGCACCACAGCAGGACGCCGGCAAAGATCTTCAGCCGTATGCGCGCCGGTTCGCCGTCGACGCGCTCCGCGTCCGCATACGCGCCGGGACTCCAAAACCGCATCCACCCGGGCACGAAGCGCAGGCACACCGCCACGAACAGCGCTGCGCTTGCCAGCGCGGACAGCCGTCCCCAGGCGCTGGTGCCGGTATCGGCGAACCACAAAACGTACAGCACAGCCATGACGGCCAGTCCGGCGGAACAGATTATCATGCCGGGGAGAGTGTATTTTTCGCGAATACGGTTGAGCATTTTAGTTTCCTTTCTGGCACAGCGCAAAGTCCGCGCAAAGAACAAGCCGCCCTTCCGGGCGGCAGGCTGATTATAAAATGAGCGGGCCTGTAAGCCGGGTTCTGTAATCGACGGCCATCTATCTACGCCTTACGTTGCCGCAAGGCTTTAGCCACCTCCTCTGGGACGGCCGGGCAGGCCGTATTGTTCCCATCCACGGTGTTGCTCCGGATAGAGTTTACAGCATCCACCTGTCTCCAGGCGATGGGTGAGCTCTTACCTCGCCTTTCCAGCCTTACCGGGCGAGCGCGAAGCTCCTCCCGGCGGTATATCTCTGTTGCACTTGTCCGAGGGTCGCCCCTGGCGGGTGTTACCCGTTATCCTTGCCCTGTGGAGCCCGGACTTTCCTCACGCACAGGCTTTCGCCTTATGCCCGCGGCCGTCCGGCCCGCTCGTGCGTTATTCTATACTATTAAAAACCCAGCGTCAACAAAAATGTTGTATTTGCGCCGGCAACGGGATATAATCAGCATGGCAAATCATCAATGGCCAACCATGTGAGGTGAAAGAATATGACCCTTCAAGAATATGTGGACTCCCTGCGCGGCAAGCGCGTGGCCGTCCTTGGAATAGGCGTGAGCAACACGCCGCTGATAGACCTGCTTCTGGACAACGGTCTGCCCATCACCGTGTGCGACATGCGCGACGAGTGTACGATGGAAGACGAGGCCGAGATACTCTCCACGCGCGGGGCGGAGCTTCGGCTCGGCTCCGGCTATCTGGACGGTCGGGAGGGCTTCGACGTTATCTTCCGCACCCCCGGACTGCTGCCCACCGACCCGCACCTCGTGGCGGCGCGCGAGCACGGAGCCACCGTCACCAGCGAGATGGAAGCGTTTTTCCAGCTCTGCCCCTGCCGCACCATAGGCATTACCGGCTCCGACGGCAAGACCACGACCAGCTCCATAATAGCGGAGCTGCTCAAGGCCGGCGGGAAGCGGGTGCATCTCGGCGGCAATATCGGCAAGCCTCTGCTCACCGAAATACCCGACATTCACCCCGACGACGTGGCGGTGCTTGAGCTTTCCAGCTTCCAGCTGCACAGCATAAACATCCGCCCCGACGTCGCCGTGATAACCAACGTGTCGCCCAACCATCTCGACAAGCACCCGACCTACGAGGACTACATCGAGTCCAAAAAGCGCATCTTCCTCAATCAGACCGGCGACGACCTGCTCGTATTAAACCGAGACAACGGCATAACCGCGCGCTTTGCCGAGGAGGCCGGGAGCCGCGTGGTGCAGTTCTCGCACCGCGAAACCGTGAAGAACGGCGTTTTCTGCCGCGACGGGATGCTCTACTACTCGCACGATTACGCCGTCGAGGCCATCATACCCGAGACGGAGATACTGCTGCCCGGTGAGCACAATGTAGAAAACTACATGGCTGCGTTCGCCGCGGTGGACGGCCTGGTCTCCCCGGAAATGTGCCGCCAGGTGGCCAGGACATACGGCGGCGTCCGCCACCGTCTGGAGCTTATACGCAAGCTGGACGGAGTCTCGTACATCAACGACTCCATCGCCACCAGCCCCACGCGCACCATAGCCGGGCTGCGCGCCATGCGCACCAAGCCCATACTCATAGCCGGCGGCCACGACAAGCACGTGAGCTTCGACAAGCTTGCCGACGAGATAGCCGAGCGCGTGAAAGCCCTGTACCTGACCGGCGACACCGCGGAGCAGATCGAAAAGGCCGTGCGCAAGAGCGTGTTCTTCGACCCCTCGCGCCTGCCGATCTATGTTGTGCCGGATCTCAAGACCGCCGTGGAGGAGGCCAGGGCGCACTCCATCCCCGGCGACGTGGTTCTGCTCAGCCCGGCGTGCTCGAGCTTTGACCGGTTCAAAAACTTCGCCGAGCGCGGCGACACTTTCAGAAAAATAGTATTGGAGTTTGAGGGCAATGAAACCGAGTGAAATACCGCAGAGCGTGAGAGACCTCGCCGCGAAGTGTGAAATACGCCTCGCGCCGCGCTTTGCCGAAATAGACGAGGTGAGCATGAAGTGCACCGAGCGCGTGATGGAGGCTTTTCAGGAGTTCAAGGTCTCCGACAGCTGCTTTGCCGGGACCACCGGCTACGGCTACGACGACCTCGGCCGCGAGACGCTGGACAAGGTCTGGGCGCGCGTCTTCGGCGCGGAGAGCGCCCTGGTGCGCATCGGCTTTGTAAACGGCACCCACGCCATAGCCAGCGCCATATTCGCCGCGCTCAAGCCCGGGGACACTCTTATGTCCACCATGGGCGCGCCGTATGACACGCTGCGGACGGCCATAGGCATCTCCGGCGACGCCTTCGGCTCCCTGCGTTTCTACGGCGTTGGCTACCACCAGGTAAACACGCTCGACGGCGCGCCGGACATGGCCAGCATACGCCGGGCGGCAGAGGGGCTTCAGCCCGCCGCCGCGCTGATTCAGCGCTCGCGCGGGTACGACGCGCGCAGGGCGCTGACCGTGGATGAGATAGGGGAGATAGTGCGCACCATCAAGTCCGTTTCCCCCGACACCGCCTGTATCGTGGACAACTGCTACGGCGAGTTCACCGACGTCATAGAGCCTACGATGGTGGGCGCAGACCTGATAGCCGGCTCGCTTATCAAAAATCCGGGCGGCGGCCTCGCCCCCACCGGCGGATACATAGCCGGCAGGGAAGACCTGGTCAGCAACGCCGCGAACCGCCTGACCGTGCCCGGCATAGGCGGCGAGTGCGGCTCCACCCTCGGCAACAACCGCGCGCTGTTCCAGGGCTTGTTCATGGCTCCGCACACCACCGCCCAGGCGCTTAAAACCGCCGCGCTGTGCGCCGCGATGCTCGAGGAGCTGGGCTTCAAGACCGAGCCGGGCGCCATGGAAAAGCGCAGCGACATCATACAGACCATCACCCTCGAGACGCCGGAGAACCTCAAGCGCTTCTGCAAGGGCATCCAGTCCGGCTCCCCGGTGGACTCCTACGTCACGCCCGAGCCCTGGGCTATGCCCGGCTACGAGGACGAGGTCATCATGGCCGCAGGCGCGTTCATTCAGGGCTCGTCCATCGAGCTGAGCTGCGACGGACCCATGCGCGAGCCGTATTTCGCCTTTTTGCAGGGCGGACTGACCTACGAGTCCGGCAAGCTCGGGATCATGAACGCGATAGCCGAAATGCTGGACAAATAGGACAAATACCCGGCATATACATAGTCTGGGGGGTGAGCAGCCGTGCCCAGACGAATCCGCAGGCGGCCTGTCTATCTGGACGTACATCTGCCGCACATGAGCCGCCGCACAAAGCTTGCGGTCGTGCTGACCGTTGTAGTGGCCATACTTGCGGCAGTCACGATAAAAAGCATTGCCTATTTCCGTGAGCTGTCGTGCCAGATGGTGCTGTCCGACGCCACGGATCTGATGACGCTGTGCATAAACGACGCCATCAGCCGAAAGTTCTCGGACGAGGACTACGACTATGACTACTTCGTAGATCTGGATTACGGCGACGACGGCACCGTGAACGCCGTGCGCACCAATATGGCGCGCATAAACGCGCTTAGCAGCGAGCTGCTTTCGGACATAGTCCACGCCGCCGACGGCGGGGAGCTGTCGCTCTCGATACCCATAGGCAACGTCCTCGGCTCCAGCCTGCTGCTGGGCAAGGGACCGGATATACCGGTGGACATCACCATGCTCTCCAGCTCTCACGTGGACTTCCAGAACGAGCTTTCCGACGCCGGAATAAACCAGACAAAGCACCAGATAAAGCTTGAAGTCGTGATAGACATAGACGTCATCATGCCCTGGAAGACCGTCTCGACCCAGGTGATAAGCGAGATACTCATTGCTGAGACCGTCATACTCGGCGACGTGCCGGACACCTACCTCAATTGGGGTAATACAAACTGAGAGGTTATACAATGGACGATGTAAAACGCGAGATAGAAACTCTGCGCGCAGAGATTGAGGAGCACAACCGCCACTACTACGACGAGGACGCGCCGGTGATCTCCGACTTTGAGTACGACGCGCTCCTGCGCCGCCTTGAGGAGCTTGAGGCCGCCCATCCGGAGTTCTACGACCCAAAGTCGCCCACGCAGCACGTGGGCGGCACGGCCAAGAGCACCTTCGCCCCCGTGACGCACGAGGTGCCGCTGGAGAGCCTGAACGATGTGTTCTCCTTCGAGGAGCTCAAGGCCTTTGACGAGCGCGTGTCCTCGGCGCTCGGCGAGCGCGAATACAGCGTGGAGCCGAAGATCGACGGCCTCTCCATGTCCCTGGAGTACGAAAACGGCGTGTTCGTGCGCGGCGCAACGCGCGGCGACGGCGTGACCGGCGAGGACGTGACCGAGAACCTCCGCACCGTCCGCAATCTGCCCAAGACGCTCAAGAACGCCCCGCCGCGCCTTATCGTGCGCGGCGAGGTGTACATGTCCCGCGCCGTGTTTGAGGAGCTGAACGCAAAACGCGCCGAGCGCGGCGAGCAGCTGCTTGCAAACCCGCGCAACGCCGCAGCCGGCTCCATGCGCCAGCAGGATCCCAAGGTCGCCGCGGCGCGCAAGCTCGACATCTGCGTGTTCAACATCCAGAAGGCCGAAGGCGTGAGCTTTGCCACGCACAGCGAGACGCTTGAGGCGCTGGCGAGCTACGGCTTCTACGCCGTGCCGCACACCGTGTGCACGGACATAGACGAGTGCTGGCGGCACATCACGGAGATAGGGGAGAATCGCGACCAATTCCCCTATGACATAGACGGCGCGGTCGTGAAGATAAACTCCCTGGCTCAGCGTGAGCAGCTCGGCAGCACGGCCAAGGCTCCCCGCTGGGCGGCGGCTTACAAGTACCCGCCCGAGGTCAAGGAGAGCGTCGTGAAGGACATAGTCTGCCAGGTCGGCCGCACCGGCGTGCTCACGCCCAAGGCCGTCATCGAGCCTGTGCGCCTGGCCGGAACCACCGTCACCAACGCCACGCTGCACAACCAGGACTTCATAGACAAGCTGGACGTGCGCATAGGCGACACCGTGCGCGTGCGCAAGGCGGGTGAGATAATCCCCGAGGTGCTGGAGGTGGTGAAGGAAAAGCGCCCGGAGGGCGCCGAGCCTTACCACCTGCCCGACACCTGCCCGGAGTGCGGCGCGCCGATAGTCCGCGACGAGGACGGCGTGGCTCTGCGCTGCACCGGCGCGGAGTGCCCGGCTCAGAGGCTGCGCAACATCATCCACTTTGCCAGCCGCGAGGCCATGGACATAGAGGGGCTTGGCGAAAGTGTGGCCGCCTCTCTGGTAGCCGCCGGATTGCTGACCACCCCCGCCGGGATATATTATCTGGATGCAAAAGACATAGCAAAGCTCGACAGGATGGGCAAGAAGTCGGCGGAAAACCTCATAAACGCCATAGAAAACAGCAAGTCCGCAGGACTTGCCCGGCTGCTGTGCGCCTTTGGCATCAGACAGGTCGGCTCCAAGGCCGGCAAGGTGCTGGCCGCCCACTTCGGCAACCTGGACGCCCTGATGGCCGCCGGCGAGGAGGAGCTGCAAAACATCCCCGACATAGGCGAGATAACGGCCAGGAGCATCCGCGAGTGGTTCGACAGCGAGCAGTCGCAGCACCAGATAAGGCTGCTGCGCGAGGCCGGAGTCAGCTTCGAGAGCACCGAGACCGTCCGCGACGAGCGCTTTCGCGGCATGACCTTTGTCCTCACCGGCACGCTGCCGACCTACACGCGCGACCAGGCCGCCCAGATCATAGAGAGCTTCGGCGGCAAAGTCTCCGGCAGCGTAAGCAAGAAGACCACGATGGTTCTCGCCGGAGAGGCCGCCGGCAGCAAGCTGACCAAAGCCCAGGACCTGGGCGTCAGGGTGATAGACGAGGCCGAATTCAACGAACTTATCAAGTGAGGCGATAAGATGCGCGCATACACATACTACGGCAACGGCGAGCTTCGTCTTGCGGACAAGCCCCGGCCGGCCATAGCGGGCAGCGGCGACGCGATAGTCCGGGTCACGCTCGCCAGCATATGCACCAGCGATCTGCACATCAAGCACGGCAGCGTGCCGCGCGCCGTGCCTGGCACGACCATAGGCCACGAGATGGTGGGCGTGGTCGAGGCCGTCGGCTCCGACGTCAAGTCCGTCAAACCCGGCGACCGCGTGGCCGTCAACGTCGAGACCTTCTGCGGCGAGTGCTTCTTTTGCAGGCACGGCTGGGTGAACAACTGCACCGACCCCGACGGCGGCTGGGCGCTGGGCTGCCGCATAGACGGCGGTCTGGCCGAATACGTCCGCGCCCCGCACGCCGACACCGGCCTGAGCCGGATACCGGACGGCGTCAGCGACGAGCAGGCGCTCTTTACCGGCGACATCCTCGCCACCGGGTACTGGGCGGCCAAGATAAGCGAGATAGGCCGCGACGACACCGTGCTCATAATCGGCGGCGGCCCCACCGGCATATGCACGCTCTCCTGCGTGCTGCTGAAGCAGCCGCGCCGCGTCATAGTCTGCGACCGCCACAGCGAGCGGCTGGAGCTGGTGAAAAAGCACTTCCCGGGCGTGCTGACCGCAGATCCGGAGACTCTTGCGGACTTCGTCCTAGCCAACAGCGAGCACGGCGGCGCCGACCGCGTCATTGAGTGCGGCGGCTCGGACGAGAGCTTCCAGTTGGCCTGGCAGTGCGCAAGGCCGAACGCCGTCGTCACGGTCGTCGCGCTCTACAACAACGCCCAGACGCTGCCCCTGCCGGACATGTACGGCAAGAATCTCACGTTCAAGACCGGCGGCGTGGACGGCTGCGACTGCGACGAGATACTGCGGCTCATCGCCGAGGGGAAAATCGACACCACGCCGCTCATCACCCACCGCTATCCGCTGAGCGAAATTGACTCAGCCTTCGACCTTTTCGAGCACCGCCGCGACGGCGTGATAAAGGTCGCCATAGATACTTCGAGGTGAGCAAGTGAACTACCGGGAAAAAGCCGAAAAGTGCATAGAGTTTACCGCCCTGCCCGAGATGCGCCGCCAGTTTGAGGAGTGCGGCTGCAGTCTGGACGCGCAGTACGCCAAGTATGGCGACACGCCCTATTTCCACGGCGAGGTCGTTGAGCCGGGTCACGTGTACATAGTGGGCTACCCCTGCTGCGTCTGTCCCGAAGCGGCAAACAGTGAAATATCTGACCCGAATTTTTGCGAGTGCTCGCGCCAGAGCGTGCTGTACGTGCTGGAAAACCTGCTCCCGGGCAGGAAAATCGAGGTCAAGACCCTCCACACCGCGCTCTTTGGCGGCGAAAACTGCCGCTTCCTGGTCACGGTCGAGTGAAGAAAGCCGTCTCCCGATACGGGAGGCGGCTTTACTGTAAAGTTACTGTTGACAAGCGTAAACAATGCTGATATACTTGTTTACAAGAGTAGACAACAGGGAGGCGGTCTAAGTGACTATAACCGACGCCGAGTGGGCGGTAATGGAGCTGGCCTGGGCGAAGCCCGGCATGACGGGCAGGGAGTTTGTCTCGTCGCTCACGGACAGCCGGGGCTGGAGCCGGAGCACCACGCTCACCCTGCTGCGCCGCCTGGAGGAGAAGGGCGCGCTGCGCTCGGAGAACGTGGGCAAGGTGCTTGGCTATTATCCGCTGATAGAGCGTGAGGACGCCGCGATGAGCGAGACTGCGAACTTGATTGACAGGGTCTACCGCGGCAGTCTCAGCCAGCTTGTGAGCACGTTTACAAAGCGGCAGAGCCTTTCCAAAGAGGAGATCGACGAGCTTTACGCCATGCTCAGGCGAATGGAGGACGGACATGCTTAAATGGTTCATCACGTCCAGCGTGCTCATACTCGCCGTCGTGCTGATAAGGCGCTTTTCTCGGGGCAAGGCCTCGGCGCGGGCGATATACGCGCTCTGGCTGCTGGTCGCGCTGCGGCTGCTAATACCCGGCAGCATAGGCGAGAGCCACGCCAGCGTGACCGCCGTGGTGGAGCGCGCGCCGGTAGTCCAGCTCAGCGAGCGATTGCAGGGCGCCGAGAGCATAGAGCGGCAGCAAGACGGCAAGGTGGAGGCGCACTATCCCGGCGGCGGAAACACGGCGGTCATAGCCGAGAGCGCCACAGAGCGCGAGTTCAACTTCATGAGCGCTTTGCTGAGCCTGAAAAAGCTCGTCATGCCGCTCTGGCTCACCGGGGCGGGAATCATGGCGCTTGTGTTCGCCGGCGCATGGCTGAGGTTCACGCTCACTGTCAGGAAAAGGCGGGTAGCGCTGCAAACAGGCGCATCTCCCGTGCCGGTCTATGTCAGCGGCGCGGTGGACTCGCCCTGCCTGTTCGGGCTGGTGAGGCCGGTGATATACGTGACGCCGGAGGTGGCGGAAGACGCCGGACTGCTGCGCCACGCTGTGGTGCACGAGGTCTCCCACTACAGGCAGCGGGATCACGTCTGGTGCGCGCTGCGCTGCATCTGCCTTGCGCTGCACTGGTATAACCCGCTGGTCTGGCTGGCCGCGTCGCTTTCAAAGCGCGACTGCGAGCTGGCCTGCGACGAGGCGGCGGTAAAGCGTCTGGGCGAGGCAGAGCGCGCGAGCTATGGCCGCTCGCTGATACGCCTGACCTGCGAGAGGCCGCGCGGGGCGGCCGTCGCCACTACCATGTCCGCGAAGCCCGGACAGCTCCGCGAACGCATATCCATGCTGACGCGCAACCGGCACAGCGTAATAGCCATCGTCCTGGCCGTGCTGCTGACTTTGACGGCCACCGCCTGCTCCTTCGTGGGCGGGGAACCGGCCGTGACGACAGCGCCCGGCTCGCTGAGCTACGTGAGCGTCATAAACGACATGCACATCTACGGCTTCACGGCTCCGGAGGGCACGGGCGCAATAGAGGTCACCGCCTGGCGATATAACGGCAGCAGGTGGGAAGCGCGCGAGGTCTCCTCGCAGATCTGCAACGCCGCCGAGGGCAGTATCGCCATCGACGTGGATCTCGGCCTGGACAAGTACAGCTGGACGGCTGAGTTTTCCGGCACAAGCTATTCCTCGCCCGAGTACGATTTTGACAGCATCGCCGCCAGGAGCGGACTGAACTGGTCGGACATAAACTGGCTGCCTGCCGAGGTCGAGGCCAGGCTCAACGAGGCCGTTCCGCTCGCCATGCTCAGCGGGGTGGAGGGGGATACATACGAGGTCCATTCATCCCTGAGCTATTTTGACGAACCCCGGCTCATTGAGGACTCGAACCAGGAGTACATCTGCATCACCGCGACCTTCCTGGCCGCCGACGGGAAAATGTCCTTGAGAGGACAGGACGAATCGACGGATGAGCCGTGGGTGAGCATATTCGACTTCACCGCGCCGTCCGGAGCGCAGAGCGTTATGCTCAGGTATTACCGCTACAATAACGGCGCGTGGGAGTGCCGCCGTTTTTCCGAGTTTCCGTGCAGCACGCGCTCCGGGTATCTGACCTTTGACCTGGAGCCGGCGTTCAGCAGCTCCGTCACCTTCTCCGACGGCACCGGCTCCGGCGTGGAGCTTACCGCCCCCGACGAGATTGCTCAGACGGGGAGCTACGACTGGGGCATGGCGCTGAACGATACTAGCAGTGAAGCAATCGGGCTTCAGGAGGAGGTACCGCTTATACTCTTCCGCGGCGCGCCTCACGGCGTAGAGCGCGACGGCAATGCGCTGCTGTTTGACTATTTCGAGCACCCCGAGCACATCGGCGACACCAGTGACGCGCTGGTCATTGTCACCGCCGCGTTCCTCGACGGCGGCCACACAGACATCTCGCCCGCTCCGGACGGCGAAGCTCCCACGTCGGAGCCTGAGCCGGTGGCCGCTCAGGGTGCGGAGCTGGTCGGGTTCCGCTCCGCCTACGAGGGTGGCGCGAGCTACGAGGACATAGCCGGCGCCTGGGTGCACGCATACGCCGAAAACCTGGTGCGAGGGCTGGACGCCTCCGACCCGGCAAGCTGCTCGAGCGTGAGCATAGAGGGCATCGAAACGCTTTACGCCTCGCTGGTACAGCCTGAGAGGATAGTTGTGCGGTTCAGTCTCAACTGTGTGCCGCGTGACGAGGCGGCTTTCACAGACTATTTCGGCGAAGTGGTGTACGGCGTCCCGACAGCGGAAAATGCGTCCGACCCCTGCGAGCTTATCCTGTCCCGCTACCTGGTGCTGAGCCTGAACGGCGGCACAGCCGAGTGCATCTCCGCCGTCACTGAGATGCCGGACACCTGGGGCTATCAGTGTCTGGCAGAGCGTGACGATTTGGACGGATACTTCCTGGATCTCGCAGGAACGGCTGGCGTGACCCCCGAGACGCTCGTTTCGGCGGTGAATTACGCGCAGCTGCGTGAGCTTTCTTCCGAGAGCTGGACGGCCTTTCTGGAGGCAATGGACGCCGTGGCCATAGCGCCTGAGGGCAGCGACGACCAGCTCGTCCGCAACATGTACGCCATGCTGGCGGTGAACGCTGCCGACGGCGCGTACAGCGTGTGGGTGGGCAACGTACTGCGCGATCAGCGCGAGCACGACCCCACGACGTTCGGCCTGGCGCTCTCCGCCTTTGACGAGGAGACGCAGCAGCAGATACTCTACCTTGCCGACACGCCGCTGTAAAGTGCGGCTGCGCCGGGGCGGTAAACCGCCCCGGCGTTTCGCATATTGGCAAAGTCCGCGCCGCCGTGATATAATATGCGCAAAACTGCATGGAGGCTAAGCCGGTATGAAATACGATTTTACGTCAATAATAGACCGCCGCGGATATGACGCCCTGGCCGTCGAGGGTATAGGCAGCAAGTTCTGGGGCAACGAACCCAGCGCGCCGCGCGAGGGCTTTGACGCCATCCCCATGTGGGTGGCGGACATGAGCTTTCCCACCGTGCCCACTATTTCCGAGGCAATTATAGAGCGCGCCAAGCACCCGCTCTTTGGCTATTTTGCGCCGAGGCCGGAGTACTTTGACTCCATAATCCGCTGGCAGGAGACGCAAAACGGCGTTGTCGGGCTGAAGCCTGAACATATCGGCTATGAAAACGGCGTCCTCGGCGGCGTCATAAGCGCGCTGAACGTGGTCTGCTCCAGGGGCGACGCCGTGCTGCTGCACTCCCCGACGTACATAGGCTTCACCGGCTCTCTGGGCAACAACGGCTACAAGATGGTGCACAGCCCGCTCGAGCTGGACGAGGACGGCGTCTGGCGCATGAATTTCGAGGATATGGAGCGGAAAATCGTAGAGAACCGCATCCACGCAGCCGTGTTCTGCTCGCCGCACAACCCCACCGGCAGGGTGTGGGAGCGCTGGGAGATCGAGCGCTTCATGGAGCTGTGCGAGAAGTACGACGTCTACGTGGTGTCCGACGAGATATGGTCTGACATAATCCTCGGCGGCCACAGGCACATACCCACCCAGTCCGTCAGCGAGGACGCACGCAGCCGCACCGCAGCCATGTACGCGCCCAGCAAGACCTTCAACCTGGCCGGACTTGTGGGCAGCTACCACATAATCTACAACAAGTGGTTGCGCGAGCGGGTGGAAAAGGAGAGCTCGCTGGCGCACTACAACGACATGAACGTGCTGAGCATGCACGCCCTGATAGGCGCATACAAGCCGGAGGGCTACGAGTGGGTGGATGAGTTGAACCAGGTACTCGCGAATAATGTGGACTTCGCCTGCGAACACATTTGGGAGCAATACAAAGGTATTCAGG
>ENA-OWPP01001861-OWPP01001861.1-human-gut-metagenome-genome-assembly--contig:-NODE-1861-length-16114-cov-6.665172_pt1 | contig 16114 bp, 11 predicted proteins | sample MGYA00248265_ERZ651848 | MGnify/ENA primary metagenome ERZ651848 (study PRJEB26924, sample SAMEA4378233) | human gut metagenome | biome: human gut; feature: human-associated habitat; material: faeces...
ACGACAAGCCCATTGGCAGAATTAAGTATGCACTAAATTAATTCCGCCAACAGGTTTAGTAACTTCTTACAGGTGAATACTTGAATTCAAATCGTGGAGAAGTGAATAGACAGTATTACCCGACAGAGCAACTATGACAACGTAACGCCTTTACAAAAAAGTCGGTACACGAAACCCATAGACTAATTGTCTTGACCTAAAAGAGATTGGAATTTTCAGGACTGCCTATCACTTAGATAGAAGTCCAAGGTCTGCTGAAATACATAATTCAAAAATTGAAATTGCTTGACTGCAAATTTAGTAACTTTGCTTGACAAATTAACGAGAAAGAAGAGAAAATGAAAACCGACCGCATAACATCACCTATACGCAAGCAGGGCTTTCGTGCTTCGTAGGACAGTTAAGTGGTAAATTTAAAGTTCAGTTCTTCGTAGGAAGTTCAGTGGTTAAAATCCCTGCCTGCGTATAGCTGAGAACCGTTATTTGATGATGAGGGCTATTCATATAAATGTAGGTTAAATTTTTCTGACCATTTCAAACTGTTGTCCTTTTGGGGTAAGTCCTAATGATGACAAGAAACCAGTGACTGATTCACAATCGCAATCAACATTAGTAAATTTGAGTACATCGCTTTGAAAATGACTGACAGCACTTTTAAGCAAGGACTTACCTATTCCTTTACGCCGGTAATCTTTTGCAACTGCGAGGGATGAAATATCGCCTGATGCCGGTTCAAAGATAACAAATCCGACAAGTTCTTCTCTTTCATAAGCTCCCAATATGTCCAAATTGTCGATTCCGCGTTCCAGTGAAGCCCTGTCATTTTGCCATGAAGGATGAAAATCGAACCAGGCCGTTTGGTTAAGGCAGTTTTTTAAATCCGATGGGAGTATGCGACATGCGGTATGGTTTACTTGCAATACAGGAACAATATCGCTCAGTTTGGCAGAGTAGTAGTTGAAATTTCTCTGTGTTTCAAAGCCTAATTTGCGATATATTTTTATTGCTTTGTGATTGTGTTGCAAAACTTCCAGTACATATTGCCGAACTCCTTGTTGATATATCAATTCGAGGCTGAAAGTGAATATTTTTTGGGTTAGGTGTAATCCCCGGAATGAAGGTACGGTTCCCGTCCCTGTGTCATAGGCCGTCAAGATGTTGTTGTACATGCCTGTTCCGTTAAACACAAAAGAAATCAGCCGTCCTTCGAAAAATGCTCCGAAAGATAGTTGTGGATTGTATCCTCGTCGGTCGAGCATGCGTCGCAATTCATCCGCATTCAAAGAGAAATCATAATCTTTGAATGCGGATGAGAATGCCGCATACAAATCTTTGAAAGAAACGGACTCTAAAGAATGAATGATGATTCCCATATCGGACGGTGTTATGTGTTTGGATTTTTATCACTATTCTCTACGGTTAAACCGTGCTGTTTGAGAAAGCTGAGCTTATCCCAATAACCTCTTTGGAAAACGATTTTATCGTTTTGCACATGGAAGAATCCGCATCCTCGCAACCCGAGCGGATCTTTCCATTCCATGATAGCCCATTCTCCATCCTCGAATATATGCTCAACAATACAAACCATTTTTGAGGTTGCAAATTCATTTACAAACATTTTATGGATAGCTGTTTTTCCTATAACCGGGGTGTTTGCGACTTGATGGTTTATGGCATCCTGAGCGTATAAGTTTGCCAAAGCGACTGCATCGGCGGCGTTGAAGCAGTCAATCCATTCTTGTAGTATCTCTTTTGGCGTCATATTTTTCGTATCTTTTATTCTTTAATATTTAATTGTTGCTTTTTCCTCTATAAGTTAGAATTAGACATTTTTTCTAATTCCTTTTGAAATGATCATCAAAAACAAAATTAGTATTTTTTTCTGTTTTACTGATGATTCTGTAGAAATATTCTCGTTCATATTATTGTGTCATAAGGAACGTGTCAAAAAAGCGGTTTCCACATTACAGCTTTATGGTAAAATGAGTTTAACCAACTACATAACGCAATCTGTTGTCGGTACTGTTATCTATTTCCCATTCGTATTCTATTTAGCCCCTTATTGTGGGTATGCAGCAAGTTATCTTATCGAATTCACTCTCTTTGGGAGTCAAATATGGTTGTGCAAATGGTGGCTGACAAAACATAAACAAGGTTAGTTGGAATGTTTTTGGTATAATGTTTATAAACATAAATCAAGAAAGAATAAATAAATTTAATAGAGGCTGCCCAAAAAGAAAGAAATTCTTGCAATCACTCTTCTACAGATACTTGCAGAGGGGATAAGATTTACTTTTAGACCTTTTGGATAGCCCCTATTAATATTTTATATAAAATTCATAATTTTAAATTTTTATCCCTTTCGATCGGTTTTCATCCTTAAACTGAAAACCCGGACGCCCGATAATGATATGATTGGCAATGAAATTGCCAGACGGACTTCGTTTATCCATCGGGCTGCGAATCTGCGGGACATCATCGGTTTGTTGTGGCGATATGCTCCGTACACCTTCCGCATCTGGCTTGATCTCCTGCCCGTTCTTTTCTTTTTCGGTGACTTCCTGCGCGGGCGGCGCAAGCTCCAACTGTATCTTGCGGTCAAGCGCGGCAAGTTCGGACTTCAACTGTTTCAGTTCGTCCTCTTTCTTCCACACCTTGCCCGCTATCTCCTGCAACTGCGGAACCTCCTTTTCCAGCACCTCGTTCTTCGCCTTATACTGGTCGATGATGGACGGAATCCTCTCCAATGCATTCAGGAAATTACGTGCGGCGGCTACCGGGTCAGCCATCGCCAGATGCCCGTTGTTATAGGTGTATTTGTAATTCCCTTCCACCACGAAGCGATTGTCGGTAAATTCCAGCCCCTCTTTGAGTATCCTCTCGCTGACCACCATTATCGGGAAACCGTAAATCTCCCCGACAGGCTTGTACAAACCGCCCGTCGTGGCGTTCTTGGCTATCTCCTGCAAACGCTTTCCAATAACTTTTTCGTCGGTTGAATCCACGCCGTCCACCTTGACAATATTAAGGCGACTACCTTCCTTATCAGTCTGCACAACGGAAAGAAAACGGTTCCAGTCCTCCGTCATGGCTTCGATGACAGCCGTGTTGTTGCGCAGTTCCCCCGTCTTGGCTTCCAGCTTGAACTCCGAATCGCGCTTGCCCTTGTTGAACGACTTGCGTTCCCCTTCAAGCGATGCGATACGCTTCTCCAGTTTCGCCTTGTCCAAAAGGTCGGTATTGCCGGAGAGCAACGCCATGTACTCCGAGAAGTTCATGCCCGATTTCTCGTCCATAGCCCCCTCATCGATGGTACGTGCGCCCATCGCCCCGCTTTTGAGCTGCGAGATGAACGTCTGCTTGCAGTGCAGCAGGTTGAACTTGTAGCTGTCCAACGACTTTTCCACCGCGTAGATGATGACATCCACATTGTTCCCGGCAAAACGCTTGGCAATCTCGTTGCCCGCCCTAACTCCGCGTCCGTCACGCTGTTGCAGGTCGGATGGACGCCACGGCGTATCCAAATGATGGATTGCGACACACCGTTTCTGCGCGTTCACACCCGTTCCGAGCATGGAAGTGGAACCGAACAGCACGCGCACCGTTCCGGCGTTCATGGCGTCTATCACCCCCTTGCGTGCCTTGTCGGTCTTGCACTCCTGAATGAAGCGCACCTCGCTTGCCGGGATGCCGTAGTCCTCCGTCAGCTTCCGCTTTATCTCGCTGTACACGTTCCATCCGTCGCCCGGCTGGTATGTTCCCAGATCCGAGAACACGAACTGCGTGCCTTTCTGCGCGTCGTATTTGTGGTAATACTCCGCAATCGTCTTGGCGCAGTGGGAAGCCTTGTTGTCGGGGTGGTCCTCATAATGCGGGTCTATCATGCGCATGTCGAGAGCCATCTTCCGCGCGTAATCGGTGGCGATAAGCATCTTCGCCTTCTCCTCCGTTTCCGACAGGGGCGGTCTGCCCAGCAGCGTGGCGTCACCCGTCTTGGCGAACTGCATCAGCTGTTTGATGAAATACTCTTGGTCGGGCGTGGGAGGTATGTGATGCAGTATCTCGTTCTTACGCGGACGATCCACACCCACGTCCTCCGCCGTGCGGTAATCGGTAATCTCGTTGTAGAAGGCGGCAAGCTCCGGCACTTTGATGAAATATCGGAAACGCTCCTTCTGAACCACATTGTTCGTCACGTTGAACTCGAAGTCGGTTGTCTTTTTGGCGAAAATTGCCGCCCATGCGTCGAAGCATCGGATATCCTGCCTTTCCAATTCCTTCGGACGCAGATACTTGAAGAGCAGGTACAATTCCGTCAGACTGTTGGAAATGGTTGTGCCGGACAGGAACGTAGCCCCCAAGTCCTTGTCCGTGCGCTCCTGTATAGTTCGTATGGCAAAAAGCATATTCAGGGCTTTCTGGCTTCCTTCCGAGTTTCCCAACCCCGCCACACGGTCATGCCGGGTGTTGAAAGTCAAGTTCTTGAATTGGTGGCTCTCGTCAATGAAGATGTGGTCGATGCCCATCTGCTTGAAGTCCACTACGTCATCCGTGCGGGATTTGATGGCGTGTTCCACTTTCTCCAACTTCGCCACAAGGTTGTGCTTGCGTTTCTCCAATCCTTTCAGCATCGCCCGCGACACGTTCTTGCCCTGCTGCCGCAAGACTTCGAGGTTTTCCTCCACCGTGTCAAGCTCCGCTTGCAGGATGCGTTGCTGCAACTCCGGTGACTGCGGTATCTTGCCGAACTGGTCGTGCGACATGATGACACAGTCGTAGTCGTTGTTCTTTATGTTATTGAAGAAGCGCACACGGTTGGCTGCCGAAAAATCCTTTTCCGAGGCATACAGTATCCTCGCGTTCGGATAGGCAGCCTGGTAGGTGGCGGCAATCTCCGCCACGTTCGCCTTCAACCCGATAATCATCGGCTTGTGTACCATGCCCAGACGCTTCATTTCATGTGCCGCCATGCACATGATGAGTGTCTTGCCTGTCCCCACCTGGTGGTCACAAATGCCCCCGCCGTTCTGTTTCAGCATCCAGACACAATCCTTCTGCGAGGGGTAGATGCTCTTCACACCACGGCTTGCCAGTCCTTTCAGATTGAGGTCGGGAAAAGTCTGGTGCGAACCGTCATATTTCGGACGCACATAGCAGTTGAACTTGCGGTTGTACATCGTTGTCAGCCGCTCCTTGAACTGCGGCGACTGTTCTTCCAACCATTCGGAGAAGCCGTTTCGTATCTCGTCAATCTTCGCGTTGGCAAGCTGTATGCTCTCGCTGTCACGCACCTTGATGTCGTTTCCATGCTCGTCCTTCTGTCCCGTCGGCTTCATCATGTCCGGGCAGGTGTTGTGCAGGGCGTGTTTGAGAAGGTGCATACCGTCATAGTGCCGGTAGTGCCCCTTGACGAGAAACTCGTCCGTAATCTTCATGCTCCTGTGTCCGCAGGAAACGGAGAACTCGTCCAGGCTGGTGGAGTAGCCGATCCGCACGTCCGTCTCATACAAGTGGCTCATGTAGGCGGAATACACGCCTGTGGGAATCCAACGCTCACCGAAGTTGAAGTCCAGTTCCTCGAAGGTAATACGTTGGGGTTCCGCATCCCTCAGGGCGTCAAGTGACATTTTCACGTCGGGCATCCTTCCACTGTCGGGATTGCCGTTCATCCATGCCTCGATACGCTCCGCCTTTTCAATCACGTTTCCGGCTATGAAACGGTCCTTGATTTCATAACCGTCCGTCAAAGGGTTGAAATAGATGCGGTCTTTGAGGGCGGTGAGCAGTTCCTCCTCCGTCCCGTCGGTAATGGTGCGCATATACTCCAGATTGACACCGCCGTATTTGTTGAGCGAGGCAGACAAGGCTTCTTCAGGCGAGCCTGCATGGATGTCAGTTTCCACCGAAAAGGAAACGGGATGTTCGAAGATGTCCGCCTTGACAAACTTCCCGTTTTCAGCCCGTTCCAGCGAAAGGATGTCACGCCCGCCGGCATCCATCATCACCAGCTTCACGTTCTGTCCGGCATTGAGGTTGCCGTAACGCATGACAAACTCGTCGTAGCAGGTGTTCAGATGTTCCCGCCACGGAACATTTTCCTCGCGCCGGAGCGATTCGTAGCGGTACAACCGCTCGTATGCGTCACGGAGCGAGACATACAGCAGCGCTTTCTCCTTTTGATAACCGGTCAGTCCGAGCGGCTGGAAGGTCGCACCGTATGGTGTGATGTCCTTGAGATAGCCGATGTTGTCATGGGCCCTGTTTGCCACCAATGACCCCTCACGCAGGTGCATCTCCGGTGTGCGGTGGTATGGGCGTGGTGACAAGTCAGGTTCCTTTTCTATTTGTTGCTGTTCCTTTTCCGGTTCGGGAAACAGCATGGAGGCGGCTGCGGAAGTCTCTTGTGCAGATTCGGACTGCCGGACTGCCTCTTTGGGTATTTCTGCCTCTTTCAACTGTTCCTCTCCATGCCGTGCCGCCACCTGCCGAAGTTCCGCCCGTCGTTCGGGCGTGAGGTCCATCATCATTTCATAGAAACCGTTGATGGGCGGATTGTCCTCCCAGTTGATGGCTGCATACACATCGTCGGGATTGCCTTGCCCGATGGTATTCCCTTGTTCTGCTTCCTTGTTTTTCGGTACGGGGGAAGCTATGGCTGGTGGCGGTGACACGGCTTTCGGTGTACTTTGTACTTTCGGCTGAATTGGCGCACTCTTTTTCGTACCTGCCTTTTTTGCCGTTTTGTCCGATGCCTTTTTCTTTTTGCCCGTAACCGCCTGCTTCCGTTCCGTTTCGGTGAATCCCCAAAGGTCGAACAAGTCAAGCTGCACACCGGCCGAAATATCCGGTTGGTGCGGTTCTATCTCCGGCTTTTCTTCCACAGGCTGCGCTTTCTCTCTATCTTTGGAATTCTCTGTTATGGCAGGCATTACAGTTGCGGCTGTCGGAGCGGGTGACACCTCCTCCGCCGTACTTTTACTCTGTACCGGATGCAGGCCGTATTTCTCATACAGTCCCTTATCCAGTTGTTGCAGTTCTATTTTCAGATGCTCCCGAAGGTCCTCCGCCAGTTGGGTAATATCACCCCGGTGTATATACTTGTAGGCAGGCTTCCCGTAAGGGTCGGTACCTTTGATTATATCCGTGTTGGAAGGCAGGCTTATGCTGTTGGCGTATGCGTTTACCGAAGTGCCGATAGGTGTCTTTTCGGTCTGCACGAACAATTTTTCATTATAGTACAGTTCTCCGTTCTTGTTGCTGTTCTTTTGCAGGAGAATCAGGTCGCTGCCCACTTCCGTGTTCGCGTTCTCCGTGAACAGGTTGTTAGGCAGGCGGGCTACACCCACCAGGTTGGCATGACGCATCATGTACTCGCGTATGGGTGCGTTGGACGGGGCATCCAACACGCCCTGCGAGGTGATGAATGCCACGATGCCGCCCTCACGCACCGTATCAAGGCTTTTCAGGAAGAAGTAGTTGTGTACCGTCTTCGCCGCCGAACGCCTTGCAGTGTCCTTGCTGCCCGAAAATTCAGGGTCGAACACGGCCACGTCACCGAACGGGATGTTGGAGATTGCCAGGTCAAAATAGTTGTTGAAGGGCTTCTCTATCTTCTCGAACCCCTGTATCCTCACCTTATGGTCGGGGTGCAGGTGTTTCAGTATCTTGCCCGTGAGCAGGTCTTTCTCGAACGCCATCACGTCGGCGTCCGGGCGGTTGTCCAGTACTGCATCCACAAAGGCGCCCACGCCTGCCGACGGCTCCAACACCCGGTCAGGGCGTATGCCGTGTTCGTGCAGCACGTCCGCGATGGTGCCGGTTATCTCCGCAGGGGTGTAGAAAGCGGTGAGGACGGAGCCTTTCAGACTGTCCATATACCGCTTGTATTCGTTATCATCATTACTGTTTTCCCGGATGAGCCTGTGCAGCTCCACCGTGGGGGCAAAAAGTTCGAGGTCCGATTTCGCCCAATGGACGGCGTCCGTCAGTTCCTTTGCGGGATTGAGTATGAATTTCAGTCCCCCGAAACCGCAGAACCTTTCCAGAAGCAGGCGCTCGCGTGCCGTGGGCGTGCGCCGCTCCCTGTCAAGGATGAATGCCGTCCGTAAAGCCTCGATGTTGTCCCGTAGCTTCTGCTTGCGGTTAAACGCCATACGCCTCGATATAAAGGACCACGGCTCCGGTCAGTTCGGTATAAAGCAGGTCGTATTCGGGAGAGAGGGCGAAATGGTCGTCCGAAAGGTCATAGATGGAAAAGACATTGCCGACAAGCGGCAGCAGCCTTGCCACGAATGCCCCGCGTTCCGCTTCCGGCACCTCACCGGCGAACTCGTTCTCCACGACTTCATGCAGGATGTTGTACCGGGAATAGTGGAGGCCTTGCAACAGCTCCGCCATCGCCAGCTCCTGCGCGCCGTCGGCGGGATAGCCTTCCAGCCTGGCACGCTCGTAGGTTTCTGCGGCACTGTTGGCACGTCTCTTTATGAATGCCGCGTCGTTTGCCTGTTCAAACTTGTTCTCCTTGAGGTAATTCAGCAGGTACAGCCCGTAATAGGACAGTTCGGTCTGCTCTTTCTTGTTCTTCTTGTTCATATATTTTTGGATTTAGTGGATGAATAAAAGCGGGATGGGTAATGAAGAGGAAAAGGTAATAGGAAGTAAAAAGCACTCCGGGTATCCCTCCCGAAGTGCCACCACTAAATCCATTGTAAAAACAGTATTCTTGAACAAGAAAACAGAATGACAATGAACCAGTGGCGAAGGTACTGATTATTTCCCTCTTTTTACATGACTACCGCGACTTTTGTTCGCCGTACCGCCCTTTTTCGTTTCGGGGAACACGAACGTGGTGTTGTAGTCCGCATCAAAGGCGACAACCGCATCGAAACTCTTGCCCTGCTTGCTCTTGAAGCCTTTCAGGACTTTTGTCTTTCCGGTGGTCAGCAGTTCCCTGATTTCATCATCGGACAGATTGCGGCTTGCCTTCAGACGGAACACGGGCAGGCCGCACTCCGCGTTGTTGCAACGCACCACCTTGCCATAGAACTGCATCCTGCCCGTGCCGCACTTGGGGCAGGCACAGCCGGAGTCCTTATGCCCGAACAGCTTGTCGCATGACAGCAGTTCCGAGGTGATTTCAGCGGTGTAACCCTCAATCTCATGCCGGAACACTTCGGCGGACACCTCTCCACGCTCGATACGGGCAAGCTCCTTTTCCCATTCCCCCGTCATGCCGACGTCTGCGATACGCATCGTCTTGACAACCGAATAGAGTGCCAGACCTTTCTCTGTGGGTACGAGCGATTTCTTGCAGCGGGTCATGTATTCACGGGCAAAGAGTGTCTCGATGATGGAGGCGCGGGTGGCGGGGGTGCCGATACCGCAGTCCTTCAATGCCTGGCGCAACTCCTCGTCCTCGATGTTCTTGCCAGCGGTTTCCATCGCCGCAAGCAGGGTGGCTTCGGTGTGCAGGGGCTTCGGCTTGGTTTTGCCTTCCGTGATGGAGGAAGCCTTGACCGCCAATGTATCGCCCTCTTTCCAGTCGGGCAGTACCGTTTCCGGTTCCGGCTCCTCTTTTTCTGTCTTTTCGGCAGCCTTGCATACGGCACGCCATCCGGCTTGTCTGATGATACAGCCTTTTGCCGTGAACTCCACGCCGCCGCACTCGGCCGTAACCGTGGTCACATCCTTGACGCATTTCTCCGAGAACGCTTCGATCATGCGCCCGGCTATCATGTGGTAGATTGTCGCGTCGTCTTTGGCAAGGAACAGCGGTTTTTCGCCCGTGACAAGCAGGGCGTGGTGGTCGGTCACTTTGCCGTCGTCCACGCTCCGGCGGGTAGGCTTCGTGCCACCGGAAACCTTGCCTGTCCATTCGGGCAGGGAGCCGGCAAAGGCGAGCAGCTTCGGTATCTCCGCGAACACGTCTTCGGAAATATAGCGGCTACCGGTACGGGGATAGGTCACGAGTTTCTTCTCGTAGAGCTTCTGCACGATGTCCAGTGTCTGCTCCGCAGTGAACCCGTGCCTGGTGTTGGCATCCTTTTGGATGGATGTAAGGTCATACAGAAGCGGAGTGTCCTCTGTCTTTTCCTTGCGCTCGACTTTTACAATACCGGCAGAACCGGCTGCCTTTACCTTATTATATAGTTCCGTTGCCACGCCTTTCTCCTTCCACTTCTCCACGGAGGAGAACTTGACGGTTTCACCGGCACCGCATCCGTTCGTGGCAAGATGCAGTCCCCAAAAGGTTTCGGGAGTGAAACGGCTGTTCTCGTAGTAGCGTTCGCACACCATTGCCAGCGTGGGTGTCTGTACACGTCCTACGGAATAAGTGCCGCGTCCGGCGGCTATGGAGAGTGCCTGCGTACCGTTAATGCCGATAAGCCAGTCCGATTCACTACGTGCCTTTGCAGCCAGATAGAGGTTGTCGTATTTGCTGCCCTCTTCGAGGTTGCGCAATCCCTCACGGATAGCTTTGTCCGTGAGCGAGCTTATCCACAGCCGCACGAAAGGCGTGGTGCAGCCGGTGTAGTGGTAGAGGTAGCGGAATATCAGTTCTCCTTCGCGACCCGCATCGGTCGCCACGATAATCTGTTCGCTCTCCTTGAACAGCCCGGCAATGACTTTTATCTGTGCGGCCACGCCGCTGTCCGGCTTGTAGCCTTTCTCCGTCCTGACCTGGCGGGGTATGAGGGTGAAGGTTTCGGGAAGGATGGGCAGGCTGTCACGGACAAAGCCGCGTATCCCGTAGCTGTCGGGCATGGCAAGTTGGACAAGGTGCCCGAACGCCCATGTCACGGCATAGCCGCCTCCTTCGAAATATCCTTCCTCTCTCTTTGTCGCGCCTACGATGCGTGCCAGCTCACGGGCTACCGACGGTTTTTCTGCGATGATTGTTTTCATATTTTCTTACTGTTTAATGATTTTTTAGGGATGATTATTTTGGATTTAGTGGCGGCACTCCGGTCAGACCCTCATGCCCTTGCTTTTCTTCTGCGGCTTCTCCTGCTGCTGTCTCTGGACATCGTCCTTCGGGGTTGTCTGTCCTTTCTGCAACGGGTCTTTCAGATTTTTGGTAGCCTCGTTGGTCTTTCCCTCGTTATTGACAGCCACCTGTGTGCGGCTTTCGTTCGCCGGGGCGACCTGCTGCGCCATGTCGGGATTCGTTTCGTAACGCAGCGGACGTCCTCTATCCGGGCTGAACTTGATGTACATGAGGGCGTGAAAGCCCTGCTTGTCGGTCACGTTTTCCAGCCTGATAGCTTTACCTGCCACATAGTCGGCTTTCTGCTGTTCGGTGAACTTCACATCGCTCCATTTGCTGATAGAGCGGATGCTGCCGTCCTCGTTCACCCATGTATTGCGGCGCGTCTTGCCGTCCTCCTGCTTTTCTCCTTGTGCGGTCTTTTGCTCTTCCTTGTTCTCCTGTGCCTGCTCTTTCTTCACGGAACGGGTGGTTCCCGGCACGAACTCCGGTCCGCGCTTCTCCACGTTGGCTTGCAGGGTGGTGATGAACTCGCGACCGTCACTGAACACGATGTGCTTGTCCTTCACGGACAGTCCGGCACGGAGCATGGTCTGTTCCTGCGGGGTAATCTCCGTTTCCCCGATTTTGCTCTGGACACGGATTTTATTTGCCGCCAGGTCGGTAAGTTCGTTCGTCTTTCGGTCTATGCTGACGATGGAGGGGATGATTTCCCCCGTCTCTTTATCAACCAAATCCACGACCCTTCCCATGTTGCCCGTCTCACGCAGGTTTTTCTTGTCCTCGGCGCTGAACTTGTGTCCCTTGTATTCGTCCAGCTTCTGTTCCTTGCGGATGAAGTGGGGCACGAGTCCCACGCTGCCGTCCTCATTCCTGCGGAAAGAGAGTCGGGCGTCCAGCTCGAAGGACTCGCCACCGAAGGTAGGTGTCACTTTCACCAGGTCGGACTTGCCGTAGTGGAGCATCTTGGAGAGGTCGCCCGACTTGTCAAGGTCTTCGCGCTTTACTCCCCATTTCTCTTCCAGCTCCTGCCAGTTGATTTTGCCCTCGTCGATGGGTTGGTAGCCTTTCTTACCCTGCGACTGTTCCTGTGCGTTCTCCTGTTTCTCTTCCAAGTTCTCTTCCTTTTGTTGCTCTGCATCCGTTTTCTGCTCCTGCGCCGCCTGCCGCTCGTAGTCGGAAGTGTCGAACAGATGGGCGGATAGTACATCCTTGTTTACGACAGGGTTTTTAAGCAGTTCCTTCATCACATCCAGCAGTTGGTCCACCTGCTCTGCCGCAATGCGGTAGAAACCGAAGCGGGTGGGTTCCTTGCATTGCCGGAAGAAGTTCTTGAAGAAGTTGTCAAGCATATCGCCATGCTTGTCGAACAGTAGGAAAGCCTGGGAGTTTTCCACTTTCGCGGGTGTCCTTTTAGGTGAGCCGTCCGCATTCAGTCCGGCTACCACGCTGATTTCGCCCGTCTTCTCGTCGCGGACGATCAGCACATCCTTTTCGTCTTTTTTCTTTGCCATTCGAATAATGTTTAATGGGTTATTTATTTAAGAAATTATGGATACGAGCCTTGTAGAACTCGACATCTTCTTTTTGGAAATCCTTTACGTGTTCGGAAAGGAAATTCAGCACGTCCGCCTCGCTGTAATAGGTCTTCTTTCCCAATACCTTGAAGGAGAGCGCACCTTTGCTGCGGTAGCGTTGCAGGGAACGTTTGCTAATCTGGAGCAGCATACACAAGTCCTGGTTGTCGAAAAGCCTCACGCTCTCGGAAAGGGAAGTCTCCTTTTCCTTCGCCTTCATGGAGAGCAGCAGCTCGTCCTGACGGTCAAGCCGTTCGAGGACTTTTTGCATCCAGCTCTCAAAATTCTGTCTGGTAAGCAGTTCCATGACCTATTTCCTCCTTCCGTTTGTTTTTCCGTTGCTTCCCGTGCGGAACGCATGGTTCCGGCTGATGCCGTCCAGTATGCTGTTTTCCTCCGTCACCGTGTGTTCCGTGATGAAGCGGTCTATCTCCGAGAGGCGGTACATACATTTTCCACCGAGCGTGGTATACCGGATGCGGTGCCCGTCGCGCATCCGTTGAAGGGTACGCCTGCTGATGCCCAGTATCTGGGCGGCCTCGGCTGAACCGACCTGCCTGTCCGGAAGACCGTTTTTCTTTTCCTTACTTTTGCAGATATAGTTTGCTATCTCCGCTATCTGTTCCGTCAACGCCATGTATGCGGAACTTTCCATTGTTATCACTTCCATACGCAGTACTTTTCTTTTGTTTCTGCGGCAAAGTTCGGCAATAGGCGAAGGGGGCTTTAACAACTCACTACGTGACTCACGTAAGATTTTTTTTGAATTTGTCTCCGTTATCCGGACAATCGGCGCAACAAACTGCCAGTCAGCAGACAACAGCACATAAATGCCATGTGGTATATTATTTTTGCCCCAACTCCGGGAGGGCTGACAAGAACGCCGCTACCGGAGCAGAGTTGTGTAATAATTAAATATTCAAATGAAATATGGAAATTATAAGTATTGAGAAGAAGACTTTTGAAGAAATGGTTTCAAGATTTGACGAGCTTGTAACCAGGGCCGGGGCATTGTACCCGAAAGACAATGACAAGAAGATGAGCGAATGGATGGACAGTCAGGATGTCTGCATGCTTCTGAACATAAGCCCGCGGACCTTACAGACATTACGGGATAACGGACGGTTGGCTTATTCGCAGATAAACCACAAGACATATTATCTCCCGGAAGATGTGGAACGTGTTCTTGCGGTTGTGGAAAAGAAAAAAGAGTCAATGACTATTAAAGAACAGAATGCCTATGGATAACAGACTGATGACAAGGGAAAGCGAATGGGTTGCCTATTTCATAGACAATACAGAACACATCGTTGCGAAAATGGAACAGATGAAGAGGGAATATCGTCCGGTATTGGGCGGTGAACATTTTCTGACGGACAAAGAGGTAGCGGAACGGCTGAAAATCAGCCGGCGTACCTTGCAGGAGTATCGGAATGAAGGACGTATTGCATACATCCAGCTTGGAGGAAAAATTATATATAAGGAAAGTGATATTGAGCGGTTGCTCAAGGCCGGCTATCATGAGGCTTATTATACGGATGACTTTTAAGGATATATAAGGAGGGGCATATACATTGTCTGACGGATGTATATGCCCCTCAAGTGTAATAACTCCGGAAGCTATGCTTGGCAAAGATTCAAGAAAATAGCATTCTTTCCTTATATCCTGTCATATAGAGCAACAGGCAATCGGTATTTTTATTGTCCGGATGCAGAACTCTCATCAAATGTTGTCTAAAATACAGACTTTCCCGGCTGCGTAATCGGAATGCGATGTTTATTACCATTTCAAGGGAATAGACATCCATGCTTGTCCGGTCATCATTACTTATACATCGCATCGTCTCCCGCTCATTCGCCTCATGGGATTTGTAGATGAAACGGATAGCCTTACGGATGTCCGAACAATACACACCGAACAAATCCGCTATCTCAGGTTGGGTCATCCATACCGGTATGGCGGGCATGAAAACAGTTCCCGTATCACTAATGGTTATTATTCCTCTGTCCATAACCTTCTATATTTGTCTCTTAGAAAAATTTCTTTCCACATTTCCCATATCACGCAGGATGGAGGTGTCCAGTACTTTGGCATAGTGCTGGGTCATACGGATATTGGAGTGCCCCAGAATTTTTGCCACATTCTCCATGCTCACCTCATTCGCCAAAAATACAACAGTAGCCGCAGTATGGCGGGCGACGTGGGTCGTCAGCCGTTTCTGTATTCCGCAAATATCGGCTATTTCCTTCAGGTAAGCATTCATCTTTTGGTTGCTCAGCACAGGCAGGAGTACATTTTTTGCTACGCAATCCGGTTGGTTGGAATACTTGTCTATCAACTTGCGGGCAGGGGATATGACAGGGATGTTACACATCTGCTTTGTTTTTTGGCGGGCTTTCCGAATCCACAGATTGCCCTCATTATCCCTTACAAGATGCTCCTTGCTAAGTTGCTGGACATCCGCAAAAGCCATGCCAGTGAAACAGCAGAAAGCAAAGACATCCCGTACCTGCTCCAACCGTTTAATGTCGAAATCCTTATCCATCAGCCTGTCGAGTTCTTCTTTGGAAAGAAATTCCACATTAACCTCATCAATCCTGAAATGGATACCATAGAACGGGTCTTTCTTTATCCATTCGTTAGCCAATGCGATACGTATCACTTTTTTCAGGTTCTTCAGGTGTTTCAACGCGGAATTGTTCTGACACCCTATGGAAGTCTTCAGCCAATACTCGAAATCACGGATGAACTGCCCGTCCAGTTCATTCAGGAAGAAGTCATCCTTGTGATAACGGAAACGGATAAACTCTCTCAACCTGTTTATGGAGGTTTCAAATTTTGTTACGGTTGATTCGGTATATTCCTTGCCGATTAGGGCACGGCACTTTTTATTATGGTCCGCATAGACCTCCAGAAGGGTATATTGCACCTTGTCCCTTCCGTAATACCTGTCACGGATAATGTCTGCCGTAACAACCTTGTTGTCTATCTCCAGTTCCCGGTGTATCTGCAATACCCTGGCACGGACTGAATTTATGTAGTGGTTCAGTTCCTGCGAGCTGCGGTCTTTTCCTTTGGAGCATTCTTTTGACTGGTTCCAGAGTTCCACCGGCACACTGCGCTTGATCACAATCTCCGCTTTCCGCTTGTCAACGGTGATACGCATACAGACGGGAGCCTCCCCGTTTTTCAGCAGCTTCTGCCGCTTGATGTAAAACAATACACTCAGTGTACTACGTCTTTTTTCAATTCCCATACTTCTTGCATTTTTAATGGTACAAAGTTAAATCGTATTGTTCCAAATCAGACTATGCAAAATATTGAGAATCAGCGAAAACAGAACTAAATCGTTGGACTTTTTTCGGCTCCAAAAAGTCCAACGGATAAGCCAGTGCCAACTGCGTTATTCCGCGGCTTTTGGGTGTGGTGTTGGACAAAAAGAAAAGTCCTAAAGCATTGAACTTCAGGACTTTTCTTTATTTTGCTTCATAAGAAAGCGGTGCGTACGGGACTCGAACCCGTGACCCCATGCGTGACAGGCATGTATTC
>ENA-OWPP01001868-OWPP01001868.1-human-gut-metagenome-genome-assembly--contig:-NODE-1868-length-16045-cov-2.929456_pt1 | contig 16045 bp, 13 predicted proteins | sample MGYA00248265_ERZ651848 | MGnify/ENA primary metagenome ERZ651848 (study PRJEB26924, sample SAMEA4378233) | human gut metagenome | biome: human gut; feature: human-associated habitat; material: faeces...
CCTGGGTGGTTCCTACGGCATTTTATCCGGGGCATGCACATTCGGCTTCATCGCGCCCATTCTGGCCATTATCACCGTACAACAGAGAGTTGTCGAAGGGATAGCCTTGATCCTGTTTTTCGCTTTGGGGCATTGCCTGCCCATTGTTCTGGCGGGAAGTTCCGTGGCGCTGAGTCAGCGGCTTGTGGAAGCCAAAGGAATGCGTCTTGCGACTCAATGGGGGAGAAAGCTGGCCGGACTGCTGGTGATCGGCATCGGTCTGTATTTCGCCGTCTCTCCATTCATAGTCTGAGAGACTTTTCTATGCGGGAACTCGGCGGATGTTTTCTTACCGTCCGCCACGTTCCCGCGCTCTTTCTTTTCCGAGAGAAAAACCGTTTTCCTCCATGACAATGCGTAGCCCCCATTTGCTTTGAGCGTAGCGTTTTGCCGCTTCCCGCGCCGTCGCGTCCCCTGCGGAAAACAGCACCGTCTTACCTGTATCGCGCACGGTGCCCCCGGTGGGAATGGTGAAAATCACCACGCCTTTTCCATCTACCCGGCATGTGATTCCGTCGAACATGCAGGGGGTGTTTTCTCCATGCCGCTGGCGCTCCTCCGCTACAAGCCGTTCCATACGCAGCGCGGCCAACAGGCGCGTCTTGCCTTTGCCGCTCACGCCCGGCGCTTCTTGCGCGTTCCTTTCCCTGGTTGCAAACTGCGCCCGTAGGGAGGCAACATCCGGGGGCCGCTGTTCTCTTTCCGGCTCGGCCCCTCCTGCGTGTGAACGCAACATGGACAGAGCCGTTTCGTTGCCCTGTTCCGTCTTCCATTGTAAAAAAGCGGTCCATGACGCATAGGGAATCTCCCGACGAACCTCCTGCCGGGGCTCCTGAAACGACAGCCGGGCGTTCGCCTTTTCCTCGGCTTCGCGTTTGCGGGCAATGGCGATCAGATTGCGCCGGTTGCGCTTGGCGATGTTCAGCCGGTCAAGCTCATTCCGCTTTACTTCCCATTTGCGACGGATGGCGTCCAGAGTCGCATCCTCCTTTTCTTTCAGCGTTTGCAGACAGGCTATGCGGTTTTCAATTCCCCGCTTGTACTCTTGGAACAATTCTCCCCGGTGCGGTCCCCGGCAGAGTGTTGCGGCTTCATAGCGGTCCTGCCCGGTGAAGCGTTCCGGTGCCAGGGGCGGAACGAACGGCCCGAACCGGCTTTGCAATTTTTTCAGGGAAAACCCCTTGGCCACGTCGCTGGCCTTGGCCGCTCTGTTAGCGTTTTTGCTGTGACGGTCCCAATCAGTCTCACCACTGGATTTTACCAATATCCAGTATAGTCCTTATTATACTAAAATTATTTATATTTTTTAAAATTCCCTGTCCAGAGAAGTACATCCCGGACCGCTTGCATCCGGTCATTTTGCGGGTATATTTGCGGGTAGCACACATATTGCCGATGTGTCATTACTATTTGATATGAATGGATTTTTACGAACAATATTGTCCAGTCATGTCCGATACCCGCAAGGAGGGACGCCATGTTGACCGATGCCTTTATCAAGAACGTGAAACCGGCGGACAAGCCCAAAAAATACGCCGATGGCGGAGGACTGTTTCTGTATGTTCCTGTCAGCGGCTCAAAGCTGTGGCGCATGGCGTACCGCTACAATCATAAAAGCAAACTTCTCAGTTTCGGCAGTTACCCGACAGTATCCCTGAAAATGGCGCGGGACAGGCGGGAAGCAGCCAAAAAGCTGCTGTCGGAAGGCATTGATCCCGGCAGACACAAAAAGGCGGTTGAAGCCGCCAAACAGGAAGAGGAAAACCGCATTTTCGAGAACCTTGCCAAGGAATGGCATCAGGCAAAGACAGGTCACATTACGTCGGAAGATTACAAAATACGTCTTATGCGCAGAATGGAACTCTATCTGTTTCCCACACTTGGCAAAATGCCCATAAGCATGATTGAAGCGCAGGATATTCTTGCGGCTGTCAAACCGCTTGTTGAACGCGGCAAGCTCCTCATTGCCAGGAAAATGCTGGAACAGGTCGGGAGAATATTCCGGTATGCTGTCGCCACCGGCAGATGCAAGCATAATATCGCCGCGGACTTGCGTGGCGCGTTGCCGACTGTTCAGGTTACCCACAGAGCCGCGATAAAAGACAGTCGCATGGTTGGCAAACTGCTTTTGGATATCGACCACTATGTCGGGAGCTATCAAATCCAATGCGCGATAAAAATCATGCCGCTTGTCTTCTTGCGTTCAAAAGAACTTGGCAACGCCACATGGGATGAAATTGATTTCGAGAAAAAGGAATGGCGCATTCCCGCATCAAGGATGAAGATGAAGGAACCGCATATTGTACCCCTGTCAAGGCAGGTTCTTGAAATACTCGCTGACCTGCACAAGTTTTCCGGTAATTACAACTATGTCTTTCCATCCATCAGGACGCTGTCAAAACCGATTGGCCATAGCAGTATGCTGAATGCCTTGCGGTTGATGGGATACACAAAGGAAGAACATTCCATACATGGATTCAGGGCAATGGCTTCAACCTTGCTGAATGAGCTTGGCTTCAACAGCGACTGGATTGAAAGACAGCTTGCCCATCAGGAACACAACGGCGTCCGTGCGGCATACAATTATGCGCAGTACCTCCCAGAACGGCACAGAATGATGCAGGCATGGGCGGATTACTGCGATAAACTGAAGGAAAAGGTGCGTCCAGAGTATGAAAAGAAACCCTTGTCTGGACGGAAAACAAGGGAATATGCGAATGAAAGAAAATCATTCGTATCCCGCTCATCAACTTGATATATTGGAGAAACAGTATGCAGGATATAAACGATAATGTCCTTTTGCGTCTGCCGCAGGTGCTAACAATTATTCCCATCAGCAAAAGCGCGTGGTGGCAGGGTTGCAAGGATGGACGTTATCCCAAGCCCATAAAACTGGGGCCGCGCACAACCGTCTGGCGGTCAGCAGACATTGCCGCCCTTGTCAGGAGACTTTCCAGCCAGAGCGGAACGGAGAATCCAGCCGAAGCCCATAACTGAAACGAACACTCCATCCAACCCATTCCCAAAAGCGGCGCGGCCAGGGCATGAACCTTGACCGCGCCGTTTTCTTTTTGCCTCATGCACAATTTTTCGCTGTGCTTCCCGAAAACCGGACGAACAAAACGGCCCATTCGCTCGCCGCAAATGATACGCCTTTTTTCCCGAAGACGTGGCGGGTTCTTCGTGGCAGGATGGGAGTTGTGCTACAACACAACCCTCATCCTGCCAAAGGCTGCGCCTCTGGACTCCGGCAAGTGTTCGGCGCTTCGCTTCTCACACTTCAAAAAGGCAACGGGACAGGAAAGAAAAGCGAGGGAAGGCTCGCAGGATTTCGGCGCAGCGCAATGTGCGAATCACGGCGAAGTCAGACACACCCCCGCCCCGCCGGAAGATTTCGAAAGGCGCTATCCTTCAAGCAGACCGGCAAGTATTCTGGGAAGAGAGTTGGCCTAAGTGTAGAGCGACAGAGCCGGTATTGGGTGTGCGATAGGCCGGAAGAGCCTATACCCCAAAGGGCAATTCACTACTTTATTTACAATTTTCCCAAGTTTGCTGAAAAAGAGCTGCGAGGTCTCCTGTCAAAATTTTGGGAATGCGAGAGCCATATGTCACACCAAGAAACGTTGCAGCTCGTGTTGCGCCAACGTATAGGTAGTTGCCGACCAAAGAAGGGTATTTTGTCTCCAGTTTATCAAGAGAGATAAAAAATGCTGCTTCAAATTCTAAGCCTTTAATATGGCGAATATCAAAAATGCGAATGGCATTTATGTTCCCTTTCGTCTGTCCATAGTGACAAGCTTGCACAGGAATATTGAGGCTGCGTAGTTCGTCTTCAATCATTGTGGCTACTGGCGAAACATCATTTTCTTCTGGCACAAGGACTGCTAAAGTTTCTCCATCTTGCATTAATGTTGTTATGTCTTTAAAGTTTATTCCTTCTTTTGGGAAGTTTTCAATTTCTCTTATTCTTTCAGCAATCCATTTTGCAAGGTTAGTCCCTTCAAGATTTTTACCAAGTACGGGCGACACCCCTCCTGAAATTTTAGAATTTTCAGGGTAGTCGCAGGGATGTTGCCCATTTATGGCTTTGAGAACTGCCAGAGAAAATTTATAAAGGCTATCTGTCTGGCGATAGGGTGCCAATACTGCTTGCTGGGTAATTTTCCTCCCAGGAATCTTCATTTGTTCACTAAATTTGTTGAATTCATCAATGGACTTGATACCATTTTCCGTAATTCTTTGGTTAAAGTCTCCGCATGCAAAAAAAGAATCTGTTTCGGGATAGGTAAGAAGACGCATACACAAAAGTTGAGTCAAGGAAAAATCTGGAGCTTCATCGACATATACTTGCGCCTTATAGCATGAAAAAATGTCTTTGATGCTAGACAACCATCCATCAGACAAATTATTCTTAATTTCAGTGCGTACAATCAATTTTCTAGCAAGCATAAGATTTGCTAATATCAATATATCAAATTCATCAGAATCTATTTTCCGTTTTAATGCTGATTCTTGAGAATAAAATAATCCCTTTGCTTGGCTATCTTTTCTAAATTTTTCGTAGTCAGATGATATCCTTCTAAAAAATTTTTCAATTGGATTATTAAATATTTTGAATGCTTCTATTCTTTGAGATAAAATAAAGATAGATTCCAAGATATGATCAGAAGGTATTTTATCCTCTAGGATTTGAAATAAGTTTTTATTTAATGTCGATATTTTATTTGTTTTTTTGTATTTTGATATTGATATAATAAAATTTTTATATGTAATATGAGCTTTTTTTCTCACTGTGTCAGACGACATGCTATCTTCAGTATATATTTCATCCGTGTTTTCTGTTTCTTTTTGGATTCCTTGAATTAATTGATTTCTTTTTTCATAAAAATATTCAAGAAATTTTATATCATTCATAAGTATCGTATTTAATTGCTTATCTATCAATTTACTAAGTTCTTCCTTCAGTTTTATATATATTTTTATTATTTCATCCTTTTTTCGATATAATGTAATCAGAAAATCTTCAATATACTGCTTTCCTTCAAGATAGCGGGAAATATTTTTTTTAATATCGTCAATAAATTTTCTATGTTCTTCAAATTCATACCTTGTCAAATTTTCTAATTTAGTATTTATATCAGAACGATATGAATTTAATAAATATAACATAAAATTATTATACAATGCAAAAAATTGAGTCATGTCAAGAATATTTTTTATATTAGTATCGTGTTCAAATCCATTTAAAAAGTTAGCCTTACGTAAAATATTAAGCTTATTTCTTCCTAGTTCTGTCCAGTAATTTTCCCATGTTGATATATTATTATCGGGAGCAGGAATTCCTTCTTTATTGAACGATTCCCGTAAATAATCTGTAAGAAGTATTGTTGGTGTAAACATGATCCAACTTTTAGTATATTCATCTGCCGAATTTATATTAATATTTTCAGCTAGTCTTTTTTCTTCTTCGGATAATCCATTGTCAATGTCCAGCTTCTGACCAAGTCTGCGTATCAAAGTTGTTGTTTTTCCTGATCCTGCTGGGCCTTGGAGAAACAATGCAGACTTCAATGGCATACGAAAAATACGATCTTGAAAACTATCTAAAATTGGCTGCTCGCGTAGCGACATAGACTCGAGAACATCTCTTTTAATCCCATCAATAATTTTTATTTCATTTTCATCAGCAGCGAGCAATGCACCTAAAATATCTATTTCCTCTTTGACTTCTTCTTTTTGTAACCACTTTCTAAGACTACCTTCGATTGTTCTAACAGCATTTTCACCAAAAAAAATATCTCGATATGTTGTGTCGATAGAATCCCAATTTCCATTAATATATTGTGCTTTAAATTCAACTCCTTGGACTTTTGTAATATCAATTTCTCTTTGTGTATTTTGTCCCAGTTCTTCATCAAGATCATATTGGCCAATATCAAGCGCAGCTAGTCGCCCTTTCGGAGAGCGATAGCTGATAAGATTTTTTATTCCCGTAGGAGGAATTCCGTTACAAATATAGAATTCTTCAAATCTGTCTTCTTTTTCATAATAAATAACACATTTGGCTACAATAGGTTTTTGGCGTAGTAATTTTAAATCAGAAATGACAAACAGACTCGCTTTACGCTGTTCGTCCAAGATTTGAATGCCAGAATTATCAGTTGCCTTTTTGAGCTTTTTTTCTACTAACTCAGAAATATCTTCCATTTTTTGAAGAGAGCTTTCAGCAAGAATGCTAAATCTAGAATTATCTTCCCCGATGCATTCTTTTGCTTTTCCAGCAATATCAGCAAGTTTCATAGTGATATCCTTGGGCTGATGTGTGAAGAGCTTTCGTAAAAAACGTGGCGTTGGGCTCATTCACGGCGATCTTCGCTCATCGCAGACGACAATTTGGCGTGGGAAGTCATTTCAAGGGTTCCTGAAATAACTCCTACACATGCGAGATACCCGTTTTGTAGGGCAAAGCCTTGTCGTTGTCCACGACCAAAAACAACTGCAGGGATCATGCCAGTAGCCTTTTCCGCCTCATGATTTCGCATGGTTTCGCTCATGTCTTCACGCAAAAAAACGCTCATTAAAAGCACGCAAAAAATTCCACCACGCTCCCTGCAAAATCGCCCTCACGCCTTCACCGCTCTTTTGCCTTTGTGTCTTTCCGGGGTTCGAAGGGGCTTGGCCCCTCGCCAGCCGTGAGGCTATACGCACAGCGTATAGACGAAACGTAGGCTGGCCCTCGGAGACAAGGCCGGACGAATGAACAGGCATTCGTGCAAAAGCAGGTACGCATGATGCGAGTATCAGGAACGTGGCGGGTGCGTATCAAGCATGGTGCGGAGTTGCATCCGGCGTGTCGCTGGTAGGCATGACGACAGTACCGGGCAAGTATCCGACTCACGGGAATACGGTATGCGGCGGAAGCCGGATCGCCATGCGGAAGCCGTGCGGTCTGTATCCGGCCCCCAACAGGGTCAGCATGATGCACATGATGGAGCAAACATTTGAATGCCGGGCGGGTGGTCTCGGTGCATGTATCGGGAGAACTCTGCGGAGCATACGCTGGGGCGGGTTTGTATGTATCGTTCCCGCCGCGTGTCGGTATGGGGAAGAACCGTGAGAGGTGAGGAACCTGTTTTTGTATTGTTGCCTTTGTGCCTCTGCGTTGTGAACTTCCTTTGACCGAGCCCCCGCCGGAGGCTTCCTCGTCCGTCGCCCGCGAGAGTATGAAGCCGGAAGCCAGGGCATGAACGTCAAGGCCCGCGTAGCGGCCCGACAGGGCTTGGCCTTGACGGAATGCCCGCTTCCGGCATGAATGCGGGTGGTGACGGACGAAGAGCCGGGGCACCTCTGCCAAGAATAGGCAAATTTTCCAGCACACCGAAAACTGAAGGGGTCCCCCTCAATCTGCGGATATCGCGTCATGCTGTTACAGCTTGCAATTTTTTTTGAAATGAGCAAACATATTGCAATATACTAAAATTATTATATTTATGTGATATGTCTCCTCTTCCGGGATCGTCCAGCAAAAGATTTTTTCGTCCTCATTTTTTGTGGGTATATTAGCGGGTATTTTATAAATTTCATAAAAAAATATCTTTTAAAATCAAATAATTATATTATATTTGGATAAGCCCGAACAATCAGGCCATTGGCGCGGGGCCGGATTTCCAGTCCGTAACGGGCAAAAGCGGCATGGACTTCCTCCCATGTTCCGGCTCCGGCAAGGGCCGCTTGCAGGTCCTCCGCATGGCTCTTGGCATAGGACACGAAAGATTGCTGGCCGCTGTGCGCTTCCATCGCGGCGGCTTTGTCATTGATCCGGTCCTTTCCGAGTTGCTCCCGGCCGTTGTCAATATGCAGGCCGTATTCACGTTCCAGTTCCCGGCATAGCTTGTCCCGTATCCAGTAATCGCGGAACTCTTTGTGTACGGTGTATGTGCCCGGATGGATCATATTGTAGGCGACGTGCATATGGATATTGGCGGTATCCCGATGTACGCCGCAATGCCGTTGGTGCTCGGCATACCCCAAGGCGGCGGCAAAACGCCGCTCTATGTCCTGAAAGACTTCGGGCGCAAGTCGAGTCTCGTCTTCGGGCCGGAAGCTCACAAGCAAGTGATAGGTCTTCGCGCCCTGGGCGCGGGTGTTGCAATCTTGAACATCCGCCACTTCCGCGACGCCTTCCGCGTAATCTTCACCGCCAAGACAGCCCGCGCACCACGCCATAAGACATTTTTCCCCACCATGCCCAGCGTCGGCAATGTACGCGGCAAGACGGGGATAGCGATCATGCGTCGGGTTTATGGGGATGCGTCGGCTGATCATCTTTCAATCCTGGCGATAGCCGCTTGCAGTTCCCGCTGCCGGGCGTCAAGTTCATGTAAAAGCCGGTGAACCGTGCTCCTGTCCGCGCCGCTGGCCAACGCCTGTTTAATCAGGCCGCCAAGCCGCGCCAGCTCACCTTTCAAGCGCCGGAGTTCCAGCCGGGCTTCCTGGTGTTCCAGACTTGGCACGGAAAAGCCAAGGCATACCCGTTTGCTGAACGTCGAAAGAGACAATCCGGCCTTGCGGGCGCTGGCCAGAACAACGTCGTATTCCTCCGGCGTCAGATAGGTTTTGAGCGCCAGTTTTTTGCTCGGCATGAAAACGCTCCTTGCCCGTGGGTGAACCAGGTTCCGACCGGGACGCATAATAACGGTACACGCGCCACGCATAGCGCCTGCCGTCCGGTGAATGGTATTTGCCCACGGCCCGCCAATTGTAGCCGTGGCGGGCAATCTCCTGGGCCAGTATCCAGGTTCCCCACTTCTTGTTTATGTCCGGGTTCAACAATGACGCGGGAGAAATACCGTAGCGGCGTATCCACCAACGGTTGATCTGCATCAGCCCCACGTCATAGGAAGCGCCCGCCCGTTCTGCCGCCGTTATGATGTGCTCTGCCTCCTCCCGACTGACCGGATAAAAATCACGTCCCGCCACGTTCACAGCCCACGGATTCAGGCTTGATTCCTGACGGGCCACGGATTCCACCAGACGGGCGGGGATATGGGTGCCCTCATCCGGGGGCAAAGCCGCATCCGCGCCGCTGGCCGGAGAAACCGCCAGAAGCAAACGGAGAATCCCGGCGCAAAGCGCCATGCCTTTTTTCATTGAAGTTCTGCCTTGTTTTGTGTTGAGCCGAAGGCGAATAAGCACAGCCCCGCAGGGCAGGACGGGAAGAGAACCGCCGCAAGGTGGGCCTACTTCCCTTGTCCTGCCCTCCAAAGCGGATACAGCATAGCACAAGGAAAGATGCCGTGAGATATAGAACGGCGCAATTTCCCTTCTTTTATTATGCGATATGACAGTTTCATTCGGCATATTAGAGAGTGATAATAACTATAGTAAGAGTTCAAATGATGTACTTTGCATCATCATGGAATATTATTCTGTGAAAACAGAAAAAGCGGCCGGGAAATGAAATCACCCGTCTTCATGGTCGCCGCTGTCAGTCCTCGGCGGCTGGACCATTCCCATGCGGCGCAAAATATCCCCGGTAGCTGTCGGCCCTTGTTGTCTGTTGTTTATTGTGCCGTCTTCATAGGCTTGGGGCATGGGATCAAAATCCGGTTTCCGTTGCAGAATACTTTCCAGATAACCGCCCGGATTCTGCGGCTGTCTGTCCTCCAGGTGGCTTACAATATGCCGCGCCCTGTCTGACCCCGGCATGATCCCATGCCGACGAAACACGCCCGCCACTTGGTAGGACAGACTCGCTCCCGGCGGTGTATTTTTGTCTTTTTTTCTTCTGTTATCTGTCTCTGTCTGTGCTCCAAAGTGACTCCCGACCAGCTCAGGAGTCACTTTGGAGTTTTGGCGCACTCTCCTTGTCCATTCATCTTGTAATTGCAAAAGGATAGATGCTTTTACCAGTAGCCGGAACCGCACATTTTCTGTCTGAATAATTGTGTGCTGTTGTAGAATTTCGATCAGTTTTTGAAATTTCTGACTTGAAACACCGCATACATATTTCCATTCCTGCAAGGAAAGGCATAATTCCGGCTCCCCGTTGCCGTCCCACGCTTCCGCTATGCGTTCCAGCAAAAGCCACGCCGCGCCGTACCCTGCCGGACCGAGTATGTCCCTCAGTTCCAGCATGGCGGCGTGGCGCGAAAAAGTGCTTGGATGTTTAATCCAACGCACGGCGGGGCCTATCTATCCTCGGCGGCGTATTCGGGATCGCTCAACTTCTTCACCAGAGCGGCAATGTCCTCGGCCTTCCATGCGGTTGTGCGGGGGCCAAGTTTTACGGGTTTTGGAAAGCGGCCAGTCTTGCAGCCTTCCCACCATGCGCTTTTACTGATGGGAACCACTTCAAGCACCTGCCAGAGCCGCATAAATCCAGTATGAGGGATTACTGTAGACATAAAAACACCTCCGTAAAATAGTGTTTACGGAGGTGTAGCACGGTCTTTTTGCGAAACGTGAGGAAATTACTTCCTGTTTTCAGCAAAAAACATTTTTTTATAGTCTATATGACGATTTTTATCTGTTACTGTCCTGTGCCCCAGTGTTTTCCCGCAATTCATCCAGATAATCCGCCCATTCCTGCATCATTTTCACACGCTCTTCCCAATACAGTGCGCGATTATACGCGCGGCGAACGCTGTTTCCATCCACATGAGCCAATTGGGCTTCTATAACATCAGGAGCCCACCCGCGTTCATTGAGAAGCGTCGAGGCCATAGCCCGAAAACCGTGTCCGCACATTTCGCCCTGAGCATAGCCCAAACGGCGGAGAGCGGCGTTGACCGTGTTGTCCGACATGGGACGGGCCGCGCTTCTCATGCTCGGAAAGAGGAAGCGGCCGCGTCCAGTGAGAGGAAACAAGGCTTCAAGAATGCTCATACTCTGGCTGGCAAGGGGAACACGATGTTCCCGCCGCATTTTCATTTTTTCGGGGGGGATTATCCAAATCTTCCCGGCAAGGTCAAACTCCGTCCATTCCGCTTGCCTGAGTTCTCCGGGCCGCACAAATACGAGAGGGGCAAGACGAAGGGCGGCTTTGACGACTTCGGAACCCGTATAGCCTTCCAGAGAGCGGAGGAGCCCCCCGACTTCGGAGGGGGTGACGATGGCGGGCATGTTTTTTGATATGGCCGGGGCCAACGCGCCTTTGAGGTCGGCCGTGGCGTCTCGCTCGGCCCGTCCGGTGGCCACGGCGTACCGGCATACGCAACCGCACTCCTGAAGAACGCGATGCGCCGTTTCAATCGCGCCGCGCTCCTCAATTTTGCGGAGCGACAACAGGATTTGAGGCGCGGTCAGAATGCCGATATGAATTTTACCGATATATGGGAACATATTCTGCTCAAGGCGTAACAGCACTCGTTCCCCGTGCTTGGGCGTCCACTTGCTTTTATTGCGCTCGAACCATTCACGGGCAATGGCCTCGAAAGAATCCCCGCCGCCTGTCTGGGCTGCCGCCACGGCTTTCTTCATCTGGCCGGGGTCAATCCCTTGCTCAAGGGATGCTTTCGCCTTCTGCGCTTTCTCCCGCGCCTCTTTCAAGCCAATCTGGGGGTAACGTCCTATGGTCAGTGTTTGTTCTTTACCCCCAAAGCGGTACTTGAGCCTCCATGTTTTCCCGCCAGCAGGGGAGACGGCAAGATACAATCCGCCGCCGTCAAAAAGTTTCAGATTTTTATCTGTTGGGGGTAAAGCCCGGATTTTGGCGTCTGACAAGGGCATAATGGCCTCCGAAGTTGGGGGTAAAACTTTCTCGCGCTTTCAATTTACCCCCATTTTTACCCCCATTCGTGTTTGATGACAACGGATGTTCACGGACTTCCAAGGACACCAAAAAGGCCATAAATCCTTTGTGTTATTAGGATTTACGGCCTTCTTTGGACTGACTTGGACAGTAAAAAAAGTTTATAATGGTGGAGGCGGGGGGAATCGAACCCCCGTCCGAGAAAGATTCACGCGAAGCATCTACAGGCTTAGGTTGGGTATCATATCTCGCCTCAGGCTTGGCCCCCAATCAGGGCGTCCGTCGGCCAGTTCACCGTAAAGTCTCGCGCGTCGCCCGGCAAACACAACGCCACGCCAGCCCGATAGTTTTACACCTTGCCAGCTTATCGGGCGTGAGCCGGTTCGGTGTGCCGCTTAATTAAGCAGCGTAAGCGTATTCGTAATCGTTGCCAATTACTATGGTGCCGCTTTTAACGAGGCCAGCGGCGCCTCGGCCTGCCACTTCGGCTTCAACATCCCCGTCGAAACCAATGCGCCCCCAAAGGGATAGGCAGACGTGGAACTCCGTACAACGAAGTCCCCATTCGCGTAGGATGAAGTATAGTCATTCCTGCGGAAAAGGCAAGGCTGGTCCGGTGCTCTCTTATTGAGCCGGAAGGCGCTCTTTTTTACCGGCACTTGATCCTTTTTCCGTGGGACGAGTCTCTCTCTCTCTCTCTCTCTCTCTCTCTCTCTCTCTTGGGCTTGGAACAAAAAAGAGGGGGTTGCCCCCCCTCTTGGTTATCCGTTTACGTGCGTTTTATTTACTTCTTGGCGCCGTCGGGCGTATCGCTCAGAGCCAGCGAGCGGAAGAAGGTCTGCCCCTGACGCTGGAGCTGGAGCATGACGACCCCGCGCTTCTTGGCGTCTTCACGGATGATCTTGCTGAACTCTTCCACGGACTTGATGGGCTTCAGGTTGGCGCTCAGGATGATGTCGCCTTCCCGGAGTTCCGCTTCGGCGGCCAGCTTGCCGGGCTCGACGCCCACGATGAGGAGGCCGGTGCCGGGCTTGACGTTGGCGGTACGGGCTTCTTCCTTGGTCAGAGGCCGGACGGACAGGCCGATGGACGGGGCATCCTGTTCAACGGCGCTGCCGGACTTGCCGGAAGAGGCCTTGAGGTTCCGTTCGCCGAGCTGGACGGTGATGTTCTTGCGTTCGCCGTCACGCCACACAACCATGTTGACCTTGGAACCGGGCGCTTCCGTAGCGATGGCACGGAGCAGGGCGCTGGAGTCGTCGATCTTCTGGCCATTGACTTCGAGGACCACGTCGCCGTCCTTCATGCCGCCCTTGGCGGCGGGTTCGTCGGGCATCACGGAGCCAATGAGAGCGCCGGTGGCTTCGGGCAGGCCGAGGGCCTTGGCGGTGTTTTCATCCACGTCCTGAATGGTAACGCCGATCCAGCCGCGGCTGACCTTCTTGTCCTGCTTGAGCTGGTTGACGATACGTTCGGCCATGCTGCTCGGGATGGCGAAGCCGATACCCTGACCGCTGGCGATGATGGCCGTGTTGATGCCGATAACCTTGCCTTCCATGTTGATCAGGGGGCCGCCGCTGTTGCCGGGGTTGATGGAGGCGTCCGTCTGGAGGAAGTTGTCAAACGGCCCGGACTGGATGTTGCGGCCCTTGGCGCTCAGGATGCCCGCGGTAACCGTGTGTCCCAGGCCGAAGGGGTTGCCGATGGCGAGGACCCATTCGCCCACTTCCATCTTGTCGGAGTTGCCGAAGTTCAGGAACGGCAGGGGCGCGTCGGCCTTTACCTTGAGCAGGGCGATGTCGGTTTCTTCGTCAGTCCCGATGACCTGAGCCTTGAGGGAATGCTCCTTGCCGGTGCTGCCCTGAAGGTTGACGAGAACGGTATCCGCGCCAGCAACCACGTGGTTGTTGGTCACGATGTAGCCGTCGGAGGAAATGAGGAAGCCGGTACCGAGGGAGCGCTGCGTACGGGGCTTGGCATTGCGGCTGTTGCCTTCGAACTGTTCAAAAAAACGCTCAAATTCCGGGGGAAGCCCGCGGAACATTTCGGAAGGCATACCGCCCCGCTGCATGACTTTCTTTTCGGTGCTGATATTGACGACGGCCTTACCGGCGGACTGGACCAGCGGGACGAAGTCGGGAACCACAGGCGCGGCCTGTGCCGAAAAGACCAATGACATGACGAGCATGACAGCAACGAGTGGCAGCATCTTGTATTTGTGCAACATGTGAAAAACTCCTTTATACCATATGTGGGGACAGTCTCGGTCAAACTGTTTCCTTCATAATAGCCATAGGCAAAAGGTTGTAAATACCTTGATTTGGTACAAACTTCTTTACTTTTTGGCTTATTGGAGCCGTTTCGGCCTCTCTCATTGCCGAACCGTGCAAAATGAAGAACTTATTGAAGATGAAAAATTTGTACTGCTTTAGAGTGGGAGTGATAAGTTTATTGAGATACGGAGGGGAGAGGCGGTTTTGAAGAAAGGTTTATTCCCAGCCCTCTTGCCTCCGAAGGTTTCCGGTGCGCGGGGAAGCGGTATGGGGGAAGCGTGTTCCGATGGCTATTTTTTAGGGTAATCTATTGTATATATGTAAGTTGTTGAAGGTAGACGACGCGTTGGAACGTTTGAACCGTACGCGCAGGTAACAGTTGTTTCCGGGGGATGGAATAGCTCTTATGATGATAAGGAGAATGGAGAACAATAGCCTGTAGGGATGGTTAGAGAGGTTTTCTCTCTGCCATCAATGAGTTGAGATGATATTTCAATATGTTTTCGATAAATGCCTGTGGCGTTCGGCCAAAGAAAAAGGCGGGGATACCCGCCTTTCGGATTTATGGCGTCATCATGCTCAGTGCTTGCGGCAGAGGGTACTCTCGTTGCCGGCCTGAATGGCGACGGCGACGAGCACCGGCCCCGCGAAGACGCCTACCGGCCCAAACGCGGCGAGGCCGCAGAGGATGGAGAGGATCAGCGTAACGACCGACGCGTCGATCCCCGTCTTCAGGAAGAAGGGGCGAAGCAGGTTGTCCACCCCGGCTACGACCAGCGCACACCAGATGGCAAGGCCGATGCAGGCCACCGTGGACCCCGTGAGCCACAGCCAAATGCATACCGGCAGCCAGACGAGAGCCGTGCCGACAAAAGGGATGGGAGCCACGAACGCGGCAATGAGGCCCCAGAACGCGGGTTGGGGGACTTCCGCGATGGCGAAGCCCACACCGCAAAGGAACCCCTGAATGAGCGCGACAAACACGACTCCCACCAAGACGCCGAAGATGGCCTTACGGATGGTTGAAACGAAACGGTCGATGACCTCGGCAGGCCACTGGGTCAGGCGGCAGGCGAATTCGTGGATAAGATCCGCACGGGTTACGCACATCATTGTGATCATGACAAAAAGGAACAGCACCAGCACGGCCTGAAACGCGCCGCCCGCAATGCCCACGCCGCCCGCAAGCACGGTCCGGGCCGCCGTCCCGGCAAGGCCCGCCGCGGTACTGGCAAGCTGATCCAGCCCGCCCTCAAGCCCGGGGAGGTTTTTGAGCCATGCGTCCACGGAAGCGAACCACGCCTGGGCTTCCGGGCTGTGTATCCAGCCGGAGTCGCGCAGGCCGTCGAGAATTTTGAGCCCTGCGACGGCTTGCGGCGTCACCAGCGACACCACGGTGGCGATCGGCAAGATCGTGATGGCCGCGAGGCCCACGGTGTATGTTGTCATGGCCCACGAGGGAGACATTTTCCGGTGCAGCTTGCGGTATGCCGGATAGGTGACGCAGGCCATGCACGTGGCCATAAACGTCGTGATCGGAAAAGGCCAGAGCAGGAAAACCCAAGCTCCGATGGCCAAACAGGCAAGCACTCGTGTCATGGAAAACTCCTCGCCGTATGACGGCGGGTCAGTTTGCTGCATAAAGGGGGCCGGCTGCGGAACAAAGCGTCGCGCGGGAACGGCTCTCCGGCCTCGGCGGGATGGCGCAGCGCCGTCCGTAAGGCTTCGGAGTAGATATCAAACAGATTGGAATCGGTGGGTCCTTATATGCGGGGCGCTTCGGAAAAGGAGGAACGCCTTTCAGCGTTGATCGCCCCACGTCGGAGCGGGCCGCCATACGTCAGGTGCGCATGAGGTGGGATGGTACTGTTACAGATTCCCTGACTCTTCATTGTACTCGCGCACGGCTTTTTCCATCCGTTTGCGGATACGCTCCGCATCTTGCCGGGCAGTGGCGAGATACGCCTCCACGCACTGGCGA